>Ga0180301_10000294_pt1 | contig 38503 bp, 36 predicted proteins | sample GuaBasSediGuay16_FD_121797 | JGI IMG/M metagenome (GOLD analysis project Ga0180301, IMG submission 121797) | Subseafloor sediment microbial communities from Guaymas Basin, Gulf of California, Mexico - Guay16, Core 4569-2, 12-15 cm | ecosystem: Environmental > Aquatic > Marine > Hydrothermal... | reverse complement strand
TCGATTTTTCTTTCTTCAATTGTCTCGCCGTTAACTTTTCTTCCCCTTTACTAATATCGCATTTATTATTCCATTTTGGCCTGGTCTAGATGTGATTCTTGCCTCTCCAAGCGGGGTCTCTATGATAGCCCCCCTAGTTATAACTCCTCTTCTCGAATAGTCGGGGTTTGCTGGATTACCCTTAACCCTTAAAATCTCCACTCTTTGAGTTTTCTTAGTTTCAGGATCAAATACGTTGGCAAATGTTGCATATTTCACTCTGACTTTGATATTTCCTCCCCTCACTCTCTGAACTTTCCTCACTTCCTCTCTGCCGAGAATGGTTTCTGTTGGAGGTCTACCAAGCTCATATTTTCTCTTCTTTCTATATGGCCTTATCCTTCCCCCACTAGGTTTACGTAGATCTCTACCCTGATAATAGCTCACATCCTTTCACCTTTTTATCCGAATATTCAAAACGGTAGTTTTATCGCTTACTATTAAACATTATGGTCTTGGGGTTCGATAAATGTTCATCAAGAATAAGGTTGAACTTATCCATGGAAGTGGCGGTCAAGCCATGAATGAACTAATAGACTTTCTCATAGTTAAAAAAGTAAAGTTGGGCAATGTATTTGGGGGCATAGGATTAAAGGATATGGATGATGGGGCCTCTATTCCACTTGGAGATTTAGAACTAGTCTTCACATCAGACAGCTATACGGTTGAACCGTTATTCTTTCCTGGAGGAAACATAGGAGTGTTGGCAGCATGTGGCACTATCAACGATCTTGCGGTTATGGGTGCCAAACCTCTAGCGCTCATGGATTCCATAATTGTTGAAGAGGGATTTCCAATATCTAAACTCAACGAAATAATTGAGTCTCTAGTTGAGGTTACCTCTATGAATAATGTTGCCATTGTGGGTGGAGATTTCAAAGTTATGCCTAAGGGGAAAATGGATAAGATAATAATTTCCACCTCCGGTATCGGTATCGCCAAGAAGAATTCGATAATTACAGATTCAGGGTTAAAGCCCGGCGATAAAATAATAGTTACTGGAACCATAGGTGAACATGAACTTTCATTAATCTCAGTAAGAGAAGGATTGTCATTTGAAAGCCCAATAGCTTCTGACGTTGCTCCCATATGGCCTCTTATCGAAACTTCTATGAAGATTGGTGGTCTCCGAGCAGCGAAAGATCCTACCAGAGGAGGTCTCGCTGCAGCTCTAAACGAGATGGCTAGAAAATCAAATGTAAGCATCTGGATCTATGAAGAAAATATTCCAATAAAACCTGAGGTTAAAGCTGCATGTGAAATGCTCGGTTTAGATCCACTCTACTTGGCCTGTGAAGGTAGAGCTATCCTAGGAGTTGATTGTGAACGTGCAGATGAAATTCTAAAGGCTATTCGCAACTTTGAAATCGCTAGAACTTCAGCTATAATTGGTGAAGTTCGATCCGAAAATCCCGGATATGTAGTCTTAGAAACTTCTATTGGTGGAAAGAGAATATTGGAATCTCCTGTAGGTATGCCTTTGCCCAGAATCTGTTAAAGCTTCTCAATGCTTCTTATCAATTTTAACGCTTGGTTTGGTTCAAGCACCCCTGCCCTTGTCTCTCTCAATACTCTCTGATATGCTGCTAATTTGAGATGCTTATTCCTCCTTACAACAGCTCTGAAGAGTGGACATCCATATTTAAGTTTTCCCACATTATAACCATTTAACTTGGAGATTATTATAGTGTCACTCTTAGACAAAGCTAGATATGCTGGAAGATTGACATGCAACAATTCATTCTCAATTTTTATGGAGTGGCTTCCTGTGGGTAAAAGATCGCCGAAAAACACTATTTCGCTTTGAAATTTTCCAGCCGCTCTATACGTAGTCTCAACTATAATGTTATGGCACCTCTTACAGGGAGCGTATCTCCCATCCATAGAGTTCTCGATTATCTCTTTGAAATCATTTGATGGCTTAATGAAAAATGCCTTCAAATCGTTACTATTAGTAAAGGAAATTATCTTTTCTTTGAGTCTTCTAGGTATTATAAAAGGTCCTGGATCAACAGTTACAGGGATAACCTCGCCTCCCAAGTTCTTCGCATATACGATTGTGGCTGAACTGTCAATTCCACCTGAATATGCCACGATGGTTTTAACATCGATCACATTTCTTTTCCGAATTTTCCTCCTCAATAAGTCGGCTAGCTCCTCCTCCGCCAACGGTATAAGCCTATTCCAAATATATTTTGAAATTTTCTTAGACTTACATTTTTCAGCAATTCTTTTAGCTTTTCGAATAGCTTGAACCATCCTCTCCTCTCTAACTAAAAGATCAGTGTATGTTCGAACAACTATAAAGTCTACACTTAGCCTTCTCGTCAGCTCAAATAACACCCTTCCACCAGGCCCCATCAACACAGCCTTATCGGGACGATCACCACATAAAATATATAATCTATTCTCCTGTTCATCATGTCTAACTGAAATTATCTTGGGCATATTCTTGTAATAATATCCCAGTTCTTTTCTAACTTTAACAATAATATTTAAAATGTCTTCCATACTAATCAATATTGATCACTTTTAGGCGGTGTTCTTAACATGCTTACTAGCCTTTCTTTCAAAAAAAGGTTTTCTAAATTAGAGGGGCTTATGGATGAAGAGAACATAGACCTTTCAATAATACTTCAAGCCACCAATATATATTATCTGACAGGTTTTCCTAGGGGCCGCGCACTAATAGTATCGTCCTCTTCAGCACCTATTCTCATAGTTCCCGAACTCGAATATGAGGAGGCTAAGAGCATCTTTAAGCTTGGTGAAATAGTCTCCCTGAAACGGAGAGGTGAACTTGCAAATTTAATATTACAGTGTATTAGAAGAATTGAAATTAAAGGGAAAATCGCGTTAGAACTCTCCACCATACCCTATAATTCATATTTAAACTTTAAAGGGAAAATCTCCAAAGAGCTGGTTGACTGTTCAAATCTAGTTAGAAAGTTAAGAATGGTGAAGGACGAGGAGGAAATAAATCTTATACAAAAATCCTTGAGAATTGCTGAGAAAGGGGTTGAAGCAGCATTTCAAAATCTTAATGAAGGTGTCTCCGAAATTGAACTTGCAGGTGAAGCGGAATATGCGATGAGAAAGGCCGGCGCAGAAGCATTTTCCTTCGGAACCCTAGTTGCCTCAGGTACTAGATCAGCATATCCTCATGGCACCCCCACAAGTAAACCCTTACATAAAAATGAAACAGTTATAATTGATCTCGGCGCAAAATATTGTGGATATTGCTCTGACATTACTAGAAGCGGAGTGGTGGGAAACGGGATTCAAGGCAGATTTAAAGAAATATTTGATTGTATTGTAGAAGCTATAAGTATAGCTGTAGATGAAATATGTGAAGGTATCCCTGCCTCAAACATTGATATGGCTGCTAGGAAAATTATTGAGCACTATGGATATGGAAAATATTTTAACCATGGTTTAGGGCATGGTGTAGGACTCTCCGTCCATGAAGCACCCAGCCTTTCTTCTCAAAGCGGGGATATATTGGAGAAAGGTAATGTGGTGACTGTTGAACCAGGAATATATATTCCTGGTTTCGGCGGTGTAAGAATAGAGGAGATGGTTTTAGTGACAAGTAGCGGATGCAAAGTCCTAAATTCTATACCTCGAATTCTCCAATAATTTCTAGAAGCTTTATTCTTCAATTAGCAGTCTCGCCGCACAATCCTTAAAGATCTCCGCTATTATGGGAATCCTTTTTTCCATAATTTCCGATACTTCCTCTGCAGATATCTTATCCTGCATTCCAGCAGCATAATTTGTAATTACACATAGAGTGGCATAACAGATACTCATTTCTTTCGCTAGAATGGTTTCCGGCACCGTTGTCATACCCACGACATCCGCACCTAACAGTCTGAACATCTTAATCTCTGCCGGAGTTTCAAATCTAGGTCCCTCCGTACAAACATAAATTCCCTCCCTCCAAACTCTTTTAAAATGTTTTTCTGCACTTTCTATCAAGATTTTTCTTAATTTTGGACAGTAAGGCAACGTCATATCTACATGTTTCACTTTAGGCCCTTCATAGAAAGTTAAAGGTCGTTTCTTCGTAAAATCTATGAAGTCATGTGGAACAATGAGATCCCCAGGCTTTAAACCTTCCCTTATACCGCCTACAGCATTGGAAGCAATAATATATTTCACTCCTACCTTTTTTAAAGCCCAAATATTTCCCCTATAATTTACTCTGTGAGGTGGTATTTCATGTTTTAAACCATGTCTCGCTATGAAAGCTATGGGGCATTCTCCTAGCTTTCCGAGAATTAACCTCACATTTCCATATGGTGTAATAACATTTAGCTCCCTCCCCTCTACAAGTTTCTCCAGTCCAGATCCGCCTATAACACCTACCTTAACTTCTTTCTTCACTTTTCTCTTCCCTCCGAGCTCTCCTCTCTCTTATTTTATCTATCAATGTGAAGATTACTATTAGACTGGAATTTATTCCTGCGGTGGTTATTATAGAATATATTAGGATCTGCTGGTTGAATTCCGCTACCGTGAAAAGTAAAGCTATATTTTGGAGTAGGGGTCTCACCGTTATTAGAAAGACCAAACCCACAAAATCATGCCAAATTTTCCTTTTTTCCCCCAAGTATTTATCTATCATTCTGCCCACTATGAGAATTCCTATTCCTATTAAGAATATATCCATGGATTGAATGAGAAAGAGTCCTATCATTTTAGGTATATTTGTGATTATAGCAGGTTCTATGCTTAACTCTGAGAGCACTCTTCTAGCCCCTTCATATAATGAGACTATTATGGTAATGGAAGTCATAAGCCCTGAAAAGAATATTATTGGTGATGATTTCCACCATTGCATAATAACTTTATCTATTGAGAAGCCTCTAATTGTAAATGCTGAACCTATTATTATCAGCGCCCCTATCATCGTATATTGAGCATAACCACTAATACTTAAAATAGCTAATAGAAGAAATATTGCTCCAGGTATTCCTAGAAAGATCCTTGCATATTGAGGTTCCTCAACGATCTTCCTAAGATATCTTGCAATGACTATGTATGTTTCCTCTACGCTTCTCTCCTGTTGAATTAATATTCTCTTAACCGATATTATTGGCAGTTTCGATTGTATTATTGGAATCACCGCTTCATCTGCTGCTCCATCACTTACAAGTATTACTCCAGAAGCTGAAAAATGATTGATAACTTCTTCCAGTTCCTCCAAGATCTTCATATCAGCCTTCAATCCACCTTCAGGTGAACCTGCTATAGTTGCCACTTCACAGTTGATTCCCTCAGCCCTTAATTTATTGTAAACTCCTATTGCAGCAAAAATGGCGTTTACATCGGAATCTTCAGGAGAGTTTACGGCAAATTTCACAGCAACTTTTAAGTTTCGTTCCTTACCTATTATAGGCGTATTCTCTCCTGTTATTCGCCCTATATCGTTATCTCGATCCACACAGAGAATTAATATCTTCTTTCCTTCATTTTTATCTTCCATTCTCTCTCACTTGAAATGGCATTCCACTTGAATATTTATTTTAGAGTTTCTTATCTATTTCCATTAATGCCTTGAATTCTTCGAAACTTAGCTTCTCTCCTCTCCTCATTTTTTCTTTAGCTATTTCAGCCAACTTTATTTTTACTTCTCTCTCCCTTTTCTTCATGCTCAGCAATGTTATCGCTTTCCTTTTAGCTTGCAGATTTATCAGATCGTCATTTATTCTTCGTATTCTCAAATAAATTTCGCTGAGTTTCTTCTTAATCTCATCTATTCCTCTTCCCAAGTCGTCTTTATTCTTCTTAAGTTCGATAATTCTCTGAATTATTTCCTTCTTTTCTTCATCTAATTCCCTTATACTTTCGTTTATTTCGTCAATCTTCTCCTTTATACTTTTATATTTTGCGAGGATAGCTTGCCTATCTATTTGAACCTCTAATATTCTATCTCTCATCTTTCTTAAATTTTCTAAAGCCTTCTTTCTTCTATTAAGCTTCGCTATTTTCTCCACAACTTCCCTTTCTTCTTCCTTGCTTAGCGGTGTTGTCTGATAATACCATTCCAGCTTGTTTATCTCCTCCTCCACTTTTTTCACAGTTCCTCTTATCTCTCCTCTCTTCTTCAAATATTGTTCCTTAAGTTTCTCCATTTCTTCTCTCTTCTTCTTTAGTTCGTCTCTTATCTTCCTTGCCTCTTCGACAAGTTTTCTTTTTTCCTTCACTTTTTCTATTATTTCTCCTTTAATTCTCTTTTCTTCAGAAAAAAATTCATTTAACTTTATCTTTATCTTCCTTATTTCGGTTAAATTTTCCATTAACTTATCTCTTAGCTTTCCTTTCTCTTTTTCAAGTCTAACGCTCTCTTCTTTTAACTTTTGAATCTTCCTTTTGATCTCCGCTATTTCATCGGTGATTTTCATTCTAAAATTATCCTCGCATCTACAACTTTCGCGCCTTTCTCATAAACAAATATGGGATTCAGATCCAACTGGTTGATCTGTGGAAGATCGACTATGAGTTTAGAGACCTTCATCATGATGTCTATGATCGCTTCCTCATCGCTGGGAGGGCTTCCCCTAAATCCTTTCAATAATGGATATCCCCTTATTTCTCTCAACATTTCTTCAGCATCCTTCCTCGTTATTGGCGCAATTCTGAAAGTTACATCCTTTAATATTTCCACGAATATTCCTCCAAGCCCGAACATTATGGCAGGTCCAAACTGTGGATCTTTTATTGCACCAACTATGACTTCTAATCCTTCAGGCGCCATTTCCTGGACGAAGATTCCTTTAATTCTTGCATCTGGCTTATTTTTCTTCACATTTTCAATTATTTTGTGATATGCTTTTTCAGCATCTTCTCTGTTTTTTATATTTATTATAACCCCTCCCACATCGCTTTTATGTATTATATCAGGGGAAACTATCTTGAACACTACTGGATAACCTATCTCTTCAGCATATTCTAATGCCTCTTCCAAATTTTCCGCCACTTTGAATTTCGTTACTGGAATTCCATATAATTTACAGATATCCTTCGATTCACTTTCCAATAGAAACTTTCTATTTTCTTTCAGCGCTTTTTCGATTATGTGTTCCGCGTTCTTCAATACATATCACCTTCTTCGCAGTAACTCATTATTCCATCCTTGGTTAAATATTTTTGCTCTTTATGTTTCCGCCACTATCCGCTCTACTAATGCATATAGCTCGTCGAATCCTTCATAAGTTGTTGAAGATGTGAATACTATATCCGACAGAATTTCATCCTTTATGGCATGTATTATTTTTCTACCTAATTCACGGCGCATTACATAGGGTTCTACAGTTACTTCAATTTCAAGAATCTCCGGATTTTCTATCCACTTCTCTATTCTCCGTTTTTCATTTAATGATAACATATCCGATTTTGAAATGACGTTTATTTGTGGCTTTAGAAACCTATACTGAACCGATGTTGCTAAAAGCAGTGCAGATACGAAATTGCTTAGTTGCTTCGTGAATATGGCGTCAATTAAACATAGAATTATCATTTTTTCCTCAGTAATGTTGGATGTTATGTAAGGTCCTGTAGATCTGAATGCAAAGATCTCCATCTGCCCTGGAGTATCCACTATTAAATATTCATAATTCATCTCGGCGATCTCTCCCCTTATTTGAGGCAAATATTCAACCATCATATCCATGGATGCTATTAGCGCTCCATTTGGCCCTAACTCATATTTCATCATGATCTTTTCTAAATCTATATAGTCCCTTACATCTATGTCCGGCGAGTAAGGTAACCATCTTACACCTGGATCCAAGTTGACAAGTCCTATACTCTTATCATGATCTTTAAGCCATTCGGAGAATGCTGCTGCCAATGTGCTTTTACCTGAACCTGCAGTGCCCACAAGCATTATCATGTTCATTTAAATTCACCAGTCTATTTATTCTATCCAAGTTATTTTGCATTTCAATTTGTCCTTTATTATTCTTTCAATTTCTCTACATATTTCATTCAATTCTTGCTGAGTGTACTGTGAACTGTATATATGTAATCTTATTCTAGGTTTTTCTTCTTGCATTTTTGGATGCGATTTAATGTATATTCCCTGCTTCTTCTTCATTAATTCCTCTATTAACGGTGCGAGTTCAGCTTCATAGATTCCTTCAATTAGAAGTTCATTTTCAACTATTTTCATTTCTGAGGATACTATGTTAGAGACATGTTTTATGAACATCTCCTTCATTTCTTGAGGTACTCCAGGCAAGGCAACTAACGTTGTTTTACCCTGTTTAATCAATAGGCCGGGTGCTGTTCCCACATAGTTTGGAATAGCTCTGCCTCCTTCAGGGAGATATGCCATCTTCCTTCTGCTTTCAGTTAGAGTTAATCCCCTCCTCCTCAAACTTTCTTTAAGCATTGTAAACGCTTCTTCATTAAGTTTAAGTGGCTTATCAAGTGCTCTGGATATAGCTTCCATAGTTTTATCATCAAATGTTGGTCCCAATCCGCCTGTTGTAATTATCACATCGGCGCCCCGGCTTATTGAACTTACTATTACATCCCTTATTTCATCTATTTTATCTCCAACTGTAATTATTCTCCTAACTCTTCCACCTCTCTTCGTTATTTCTTTTGCAAGCCAAGAAGCATTAGTGTTAACAACTTTTCCTATCAGCAGCTCCTCTCCAATGCTTATAATCTCAACTATTTTAGGGTTCTGTGGCATTTCAATCCCTTCATTTCTTTGAGCTTAACCACCATTTAAGATATTCCCGTTTCCAGGAATCTTTCTCCTCTCTCTTTTTCCTTCTTTTTTCTCTATCTAATTCGAATCTTGAGAAGGCTAAGCCACAGACCCTGCAGACATATATGCTTCTCCTTCTATCATATACCATTTCTCCGCCGCATTCAGGGCATGTTCTAGCCAACTTTATCCCCGTTACATATTTGCTTTAATTTTGTTCCAATCCAAGCTAATCGATTAACTATTATATAAATTATTGCCGTGTTCATGTTAGCTACTTGTGAAGAAGTTTCATTAAAGATCTCTCTGAACGATACTTCTTTAATTTACTGTATATTAGCAGTATTTTGAAATCACCATTATACTTCAATTATTTCAAAAGTATATCCCTATGTGCAGCCAATTATCAAACCTTACCTTTTATGATACCGGCCTATAACAGATTCCAAGTTTATCAGCATATCTGAAGGCCTCTTCCATCTCTTTTCTTCTCGGTCTTCTATTTATGTCCGGATAATCCTGCGGCCTGCGATACACTAAATATTCTGGTCGATATTGCCCCATAATATTAACCAATACTTTTGGCGTGTTCTTTGCAATCCACTTTAAAATGGGCTTGGTACAGCATTCTATGTGATTCGGCATTACTAGATGTCTGATTATCATATTAATACCGTAGTTATACATGATTCTATGGTTTCTAGAGACAATTTCAAAATATTTTTCAACCTTTGAAAGTCTTCTACCACATTCATTGTTACCATACTTGAAATCTGGCAAGGCGATATCTATTATCTCCAAAAGAATCTTCAATGTTTCCAAGCTACAATACATGTTGCTGTTCCAGAGAAGGGGAACATTTACATCTAGAAATTTCAATGAACCAACTATTACATGTAAATTTGGTGTAGGTTCTCCTCCCACATAGTTTATGTTTCTTGCTCCTCCTTCTCTTAATGCTCTCTCAATTTTTGCAAGCTTTCTTTCGTCAACTTCCATTCCTCCATGTGGATTCAATTGGCTTATATCATAATTCTGGCAGAAAACGCATCTGAAATTACAGGAATTGAAAAAGATAGTGCCGCTGGGAACTAATGGGGCTTCTTCTCCCCAATGTTGAAACCATGATGAAACATAGGCTTTTGAATTCAACCTACAGAATCCAATTTTACCTTTCATCCTATTCACGTTGCATTTTCTCTCACAGAGATTGCAATGTGCAATCATCCTTCTAGTTAATTCTATTTTTAAATCCAAGAAACTCTTTTTGGGTTTGCTGATTCTATCAAGTTTAATTGTTTCTCCTATTATCTTGTCATGAAGCTCTCTGAATTCTTCTGCCTTAACATCATGTTCTCTCCATAATTCTTCTTCATCTTCCCTTAAGTCTATCTCGATGGGTATATGTTTACAGATCAAATATTTTGCAGGTTTATGATTTAACATTACATCTCTATACCATGAAAGTCTTTCATTTACTTCTCTACTTTTCCAAACGGTTATCGCATCCGGCCTAATCATGAAATGCATTTTCACCCTCCTTCCATTGATTCAATTTTCCTCCACATCTTTTATAGTTATATTCGGATGCTTTCTCTTCCTTTCTGTAAAATAATGGTACCTCCTCCTTCAATTATTCTTCTACCTTTTAATTCCAATTTCTTCGCAATTATCTATTAGCTAATCATTATTCCTTTTCTTCGAGTTTTCCTCTAAAGCTTTATTTCATAAGTTCTCATAATGAATAATTTTGATTAGTCTCTCTACATGCAATGTTATCTCGACGTGTAATGCTTAATAGCTTGATGAAGCATAATTCAACTTGGTGTTTAAATGGGCAGTCTCCTCTCAACAAGTGTTAAAAGCGGCTCTTTAAGAGGCTCTAAACTTTTAGTTTATAGTGAATGTTTGAAGGATGAGTATCCGGAAATTCTAAGATTCTTCCAAGATGAAAATCTTTCTCTAAGCGTATGTATGGAGCGTACTCACATAAATAAAGTCGGCTTTAAACTTTTTAACATTATAAAATTATCTGAAATAGTGGAACTCAACATTTTAACTATTGACGGTTCACCTCACTGCATTCAGTTACATTTTCTAGGTGAGCATTTTAAAAGAGCTCTCGGAGTATCCATTCCCATAAATCATTATGTTATCGAGAAAGGAAAGATCTTTTCCATTCCAATTGAAGCAATAAAATTAGCCAGACATTTATCTCAGTGTATAAAATATATATGAGTGGAAGGGGAAAGCTAATGGTTAAACGTGGAAAAGCTAACAGTAAAAGCAGGTTAACTTTAAAGGTTATCTCACTGTTCATTTTAAGCTTAATAGTTATAGAAGTGGCATTCTATGCTTTCTCCATGCTTTCTTCTAAACCTATAGAGGTGGAAGCAAAGTTTAAACAGATATCTCTTTATTTATCCCAAAACTCATATAGACTTTGCCTAGTATATGAAGTGGTAAATCCTAAACATACAAGTGTAAATGTTATTGTAGTGATCGATTTAAACAAAGCTGATCTTGGAGGAAGAAAGATCAACATTTCAGATGTTGTAGGAGTATATGACAAATCGAAGGGGAAACATTTAAATTATGACGTGGAAGGAGATCATATATTAAGGATTCCTCTTACCTTAAAGTCAAATGAGACAAGAACAATATTAATACTTCTTTGACTAAAATATACTTCGAGGTAACCGAAATGAAATATCGGCTAATGGATATTCTTGCATGTCCAATATGCAAACATTTCCCACTGGAACTATATGTTTTTGATGAAAAGAAATATTCTTACAATATAAAATTGGAGAAGAAAGTTCTATGCGAGGAATATTGCGGTCTAAATTACAAGTTCATTAGAGATCTCGACCCGGCGAAACTTAACTGCAAAGCCTGCCTCGAAAGAGAGGTTAATGAAGGATTACTTGTCTGTCCCCAATGTAATCGATGGTATCCTATCATAGAGGAGATACCGCATATGCTTCCAGATGAATTAAGAGATAAAGATGAAGATCTCGCTTTTCTAAGAAAATACAGGGAGAAAATACCGAGAAAAGTCTTATTGGAAGGTAAACCTTGGAACCTTTCTGAATCTAATTAAATTTTCTTTCTTAACTGCTCCGACAGATCTCCAATGCAAAAGGCGAATATTCTAAGCATATCTAATATTGGATATAAAACTGCAGCCATTAAACTCTTCAATTTAAAGAGATAATATATAAATCCTAATACAAGTCCAATAGCCATAGGAGATATAAGTATTATAATTGGAGTAGCAGTACGTTCAACCAATCCAACTAGAATTCCCATGGCTAAAATAGCCATATATAATGTGAATGCTGCAAGTCCCCTTCTATAAAATTTAGCAATTATAGATTTCGGATGCTTCCTTCTAAATTTAGGGCCTCCCTTCCCATAATTATATGTTTGTTTCAAGATCTCTTTTACCCTATGCCTATGTTTATGCCACACATAGATTTTTGGCGTTCTCAACACTTTGTATCCATGTTCACATATGGAGACCACAGTGTCAACATCCTCAAAAGTTTTCATGTTTTCATCTAACCCTCCAATTTCCTCTATAACTTCCCTTTTTATCGCCATGTTGCAGAATGCTAAGTGATGGAAAACTCTTATTCTATCAACTTTCTCCCTTTCCTTCACAAGGGGCATTATTCTCATCACCGATAAATCCGCATATTTTGCCAATAGATTTTTCTCCAAGGCAGGATCCGTAAATACACTTCCTCCCACACATCCAACTTCAGAATCCTTAATCTCTTCAACAATTTTTCTTATCCAATTTTTCGGAACCCTGCAATCTCCATCTGTGAAGATTAGAATGTCGCCTGTAGCTTTTTCAACTCCTATTTTTCTGGCATTGTTAGGTCCCAATCCATCTTCATAAAAAATCTTCACAGGGTATTTCAAAGCTTTTTGAACCGTTTTATCTGTAGATCTTCCATCAACAATTATAACCTCTATTTTCTCTTTCGGATAATCTGCGTTAAAGATGGATTCTAATAATTCCTCTATGGTGTTCTCCACGTTTTTCACAGGTATGATAATGCTGGTTTTAGGCTCTTCATCGGGCTTATTCATCTTCCAAATCTCCTCTCCCTCTTCTGATAAGTTCTTATTGCTCTCCAGAGATCTATCTTTCTGAAGTCCGGCCAATATACATCTAAAAATATTAGTTCACTATATGCTGACTGCCACAAGAGAAATCCGCTAAGCCTTTCCTCTCCACTCGTCCTTATTATTAGATCTGGATTCGGATTTGGTAAATGAGCGGTGTAAAGGAATTTTTCAAAGATCCTCTCATTTATATCTTCAGGTTTAATCTCGTTTCTTTCGACTTTTTCAGCTATTTTTCTTACAGCATCTATGATTTCACAGCGTCCTCCATATGCCATTGCAATATTTAAATAATAATTTTCATAGTTTTTAGTAGCATCTTCTAATTTTTCCACTTTCTTTCTCACGTTTTCTGGAAGTAGCTCTCTCTTTCCAAGAGCCTTCACTTTAATCCTTTTCTCATGGATCATGTTATCCTTTAAGGCTCTCTCCAAGTAGCATTCTATAAGTTTCATTATTTCCTCCACTTCTCTCCTTCTCCTCTGAAAATTTTCCGTTGAGAAAACATATAGGGTTAGCGTTTTCACTCCAGCTTCATAACACCACTTTATAACTTTCTCAACTTTTTCCGCTCCAATTTTATGGCCCTCCCATGGCGGTAATCCCCTTTTCATAGCCCATCTTCTATTTCCATCCAAAATTATCCCTATATGCTCTGGTTTGTTACCTTTTCTTATCTGCCTCCAAAGCCATTTCTCATATAATTTATATATGCCTAAAATTTCGAAGATTCTTCTAAGCATCTTCCTCCTACCATTTCTTCTCTTTTCTTTCTACTTTTAACTTTCTGAGTATCTCTGTAAATATCGGTATCCCTAATTTTAGTGTGGCTGTTAAAGGTTCTCCTTTTACAGTTATCATCATCACCTTTTCCCCTCTCAATTTATAATAGTTTCCAATTTGTCTTGCTAAATCTTCTTGAATTTCAGTTGTGAAGATTATGTATTCTCCCGTCTTTTTTCCTTTAAACATACGTATATCTTCACCTATCATGTAGGTTTGTAAGCGAGTTCTTATGTTTATGTTCAGTTCCCAGCATATTTCCCTTGCAAGCCCATAAATTATAGGATCTGCTATAATAACCACATCTCCTTCAAATATCTTTTTAAGTAATTCTTCAAATTCTTCTCCCACTTTTAAAGGTTCATTGATAATCTCTTCTATGTCCATTATAATATTTCCTGCTCTCTTCGTCCATCCCTCTCTTCTTCCCATCTCTGCTGCTATTCTCACAGTAATGGTGTTTGCCGCTAAAAAGTGTATAGGGTTAGATAGTTCATTTTCTAATCCAATTTCAATAGGTTCAAATTTGCCTCTAACATCCGTTACTTCTCCTACTCTTCCCGTGACTATTAATTGATATTCTATGCCCATTAAACTGCATATTTCCATGATCATTTTAACTTTTGGATCTAATTTTCTTCCTCCCCTAGTAATAACTATTATCTTCTCATTTTCATCACAATATGGTGCAATATACCTAGCATACTCCATGATAGAATAGTATCCGATATTTTTCCCTGTTAATGCTTTAAATATGAATGGACTGTTTCTTATAGCTTCATATCCGCATCCCTCAGCTAGAAAATTGATATTACTCTCCATACATAATGTATCTATGATTCTGCCGATGTTTACCTTCATACTTTTCTCGACTGCTTCTTTCAGATTCAAATTTATCCTCCAATCTGCTTTATAATTTCTCTAACTTTTCTCTTATATTCCTCCACATTTCTTCTAGCTTTCCTTTCCTCTTTTGCCTCAGAGTATATTCTTATTATGGGCTCTGTTCCAGAAGCCCTTATCAAAATCCATGTATCATCATCAATCCATAATTTTACTCCATCTATAGTTTCAATTCTTCTCTCCATCCCCCTTCCAACTTCTTTCATAACTTTTTCCATAACCTTGCTCTTCAAGTTATTTGGACATTTCACCTTCTCCTTAAAGTTGTAATATTTGGGTAGTTCTCTGATGAGCTCTGAGAGCGTTTTATTCTCTTCTGAGAGGATTTCTAAAATTAATGCTGTAGCCATTCCTCCATCCCTCACATATTGATGTTTTGGATAGATGATCCCCCCATTCTCCTCCATACCCATTAACCCTTTCACTCTTTTCAATTCGTGAGATACATTTACACTTCCAACCCTAGTCCATATGACTTTTCCCCCATATTTCTCCGCTATTTTTTCTATTAGCTTTGAAGAGCTTACAGGTGTCACTATTATTCCTCTTCTCTTCTTCAATAAGTATTCTTCTATAATTGCTCCTGTTTTATCCCCCCAATGGGTGACTCCCAGTTCATCGGTGAATATTGCTCTGTCCCCATCTCCATCATATGAAACCCCTAAGTCGCATTTAAGAGCCTTCACGGTTTTTGCAACTTCTTTCAAAGTCTTCGGTGTAGGTTCAGCTCCTCTGCCAGGGAATCTTCCATCTATAGTGTCATTTATTAAATTGATCTTGCAGTTAAGTTCATCTAACAATTTTGGAATTGTAAGCGTTGAGACACCGTTTCCAGGATCTATGAGCACTTTAAACTCTTTTGAAGATATACGCTTATAATTCACATTTCTTTTTATCCCATTAATATATTCTTCAATTATATTCGGCGTCTCTATAATTTTTCCAAGTTCATTCCAAACTGCTCTCCTAAATTTCCCTTGAAAGAAGATCTCTTCGATCTCTGTTTCTCTTTCCCTTGAAATTTCTATTCCATCTTCCCCAATAACTTTTATACCGTTAAATTCAGGTGGATTATGGCTTGCAGTTATCATAACTCCTCCATCAAATTTAAACTTCTTCACTCCATATTGCAATGCTGGTGTTGGAATAAATCCGGCATCAGCGACGTCGCATCCTGATGCCAACAATCCACTTATAACTGCTCTTTTAATCGCTGGACTGCTTGTTCTTCCGTCACATCCAACCAATAGTTTTCCTCCGTTAAAGTATGTTCCCACAGCCAGAGCTACTTTAACTGTGAATTCAGGTGTTAGTTCAGTTCCCACCCTCCCTCTGATACCATTCGTCCCGAAGAGTTTACCCAATTGAATCCCCCTATTATAAAATCGGATTTTACACCTATTTTTACATTAACCTACAGATAGATAAATAACAATGATAGGAAATTTGCTTCCATTCGTTGCGATTGAATTCTCCTATTTACAGTATAATGGCATCTTTTAGGCGAAATTATCTTTCCTTCCTTCTTCAACTTTTTAATTATCTTAGAGATCTTTTGGCTTTCAAGTCTAGTGATCTTCGCTAGATCTCTAGGCTTTCCAACCTTCTCCATAGCTTCCAATATTATTCTTTCTTTTTAATCCATCCCTTTAACACCTTTAATCCCTTTTCAAATAATGTGGTTAATAAATGAATGAATATTAAATTATTTGTTTCCATTTTATCATTATGGAATGTTGAGATTTGTGGTGCCTCGGCCGGGATTTGAACCCGGGTCGCAGGCTCCCTTCGCATAAAGCTCGAAAGGCCTGCATACTTGGCCGGACTATACTACCGAGGCTCGGATTTTATGTATATCTCCATTTTCTTATATTTTTCTCTCCACTTTATATTCACATTTCCTTAATGTACATTGTGAATAAAATCTTTCGAATAGTTATGACGATTTTACTTTATCGGTTTTATCGAGCAGAAAATCATGTTTTCATATCTCTTTATAAATCTCGGGCATTCTCCACACTCACTTACAAGCACCACATGTCCATCCTCAGGGCATGTTAACACTTCTATTATCGCTATCCTATATCTGGGTGGTTTAGGCTCATTTTTAAATAATCTCCTATACTCTCCGATTGAAAGTATCGGTGTCAGTGGATCATCAACATCTATAACTACCTCTATTCTCCTTATCGGAGTGGCTCTTATCCCTTCATTTAATCTCATCACTCTTTCCCCTCTTAGACGATAAGATCTCAAGCCATGGATTCTCCTGCAGATATGAAGGCAGTTCTCCTGAAGGTATCTTCATTTTCCCCTCAGTTATGGGCAGTCTTCCAATTTTCACTTCTTCCTTTATTTTCTTAGTTCCCAGAAGTTTTCTCTCTATTTCAGCCAACTTTTCCACTATTCTCTCCATATTTCTCCTAAGATCTTGAACTTCGCTTTCAAGCAGGTTTATCCTAGCATCTTCAGGAGGATTTACTTGTATATGCTTCAAATTTTCAAGTCTTATCAACTCGGTTTCCAAGTTTGCAACAGCTTTCTCTAAATGGTTAAGTCTAGTCTCTATAGTTTCAAACTTTCTGTTCAAATCTTCTTTAGCTGCGATCTTTCTCCGTTCTGCTTCTAAAACTTTTCTTACAGTTTTATCAATGATTAGCATTCCTATGCCATGCTCCTTAAAGGCTGCGGTATCTATCGATGTTGCCAATATTTTTGGAATCGCCACATAAACTTCTTCACAAATATCCGACATGGCGACTGTTCCCATCAATTTTTTAAGGAATCTGCTTCTATCTTTCACAACTTCTAAATCTATTATGTTTATGAAAATCGTTTTTTCTCCCATTTTGAATGCTAAGTCTGGCTTTAAACTTTCATGTAGATTTTCCAAGTTCAGCTCCTTATAGCCTTCAGCTGTAAAATATACTTTAATCTTTTGAGTTACGTCTTCATGCATGGAGATCTATCCAACCTTCCATGTTCTCCCAAGTCCACTTATAGTCTTTTGGAAGAGCATATCCATATACTATGCAACCTCTCCACACGCTGTATTTTGGTTCAGGTGCAGTTTCAACTATAATGCCTTCAACACCTTTCTCTTGTAACAGTATCTTTATCTTTGTAGCTGAATCTACAGCTACATCTTTAAATTGTGGAGGAGCTTTCCATTGAAGATTTCCCCCGGAAAGTATTATCCTATTATAAAGATATGGCTGTAATTCTATAGGGCATTTTTCAACAGATTCTATTATTGCTTCCCCAAGATCCATCATTCCTCTAAATGTTATCTCCCCTATCTTCATGTCTCTAGGTCTCCGCATCCCCCTTTTAAAATAGCTTTCAAACATTTCATCTTTCGGATTGAATATGTATTCTCCTATTAAAAATCTTGTCCAAGAATCTTTTCCCAAGTCCACCTCTATTCTTGTTCCTGCAATTTTATACTTTACATGGTATTTCTCATAGTTTCTCTTTGCCTCCCTTATTGCCTCATTCAACCTTTTAGGTATGAGGCCTATAGCCTCCTTAATTCTTCTAACTATTGCTTCTTCCTTGGCTATGTCTCCATATCCAGCATCATATAGTATTTGGCTTGTAATTATATCCGCATCGCTTCCCCCCCTGTTAAGCGCTATTATGGCACTTCTAATTGGATATCTCGATATTGGACATATCTGTGTATTTCCATGTCCACTTTCAATTACAATGCATGTTGGAGCTTTATGTGCTATCGCCACAGCTAATGGTTGCGGAATTATAGTCACCGCTCTTATAAGTCCAGTTTCCCAATCGACTTTTCTATGTATTTCGATAATCTTCTCATACATGTATCTCGGAGCTATTGAAGATAATGCCGCCGTAACGAAGTATCCCTTAAAATCCGATCCAACAGACCTGAACGCTTTCAATCCGTATCCAGTGATCTCCTCTATGACTCTCCAAGCCTTCTCATCATCCTTATCTACCACTCCATTTCTCATCGGATATATCAGTCTAGATGCAAGATCCTCCTTTGACTCTAAATATGAAGGCAATTTTTCTCCCACTATTACCTCCCTAGTTATTCCCATCAACTTGTAAATCACTGAAGATTTGTCTGGAAAGTATCCTCTATTCTCAATGAGCCTCGGCTTCTCCCCTAAAGTTATCGGTCCAAACTTATAGAAGCTCGTCCCATAATCCTCTCCGAAAGTATATTTTCTCTTATACTTTTCACTCATAAATTGCACCTTTCACATTTTTCTACCAATTATTCCATTACTTTCAAAGCTATATTAAAGTATTTTATACCTGATTTGAGTTGAAGCATAAATAAATTTAAAATTTAACATGGCCAATTTATACTATGAAATGCTCTTCCACGTTAAAGTCGTATTTGGAAAGAACTTCATCAAAGTTGAAGGAGACGAGATAATTATAGGTTTAACTTCTAAACCTTTAAGAGGGAAGGCGAATCTTGAACTCATCCGCAAACTTTCCAAATATTTCAAAGTTTCTAGAGATAGAGTTAGAATAGTCTCTGGCTTTAAATCTAGAAGGAAAGTGGTTGAGGTGTTGCTGAATGATAAATTTCATAGCGTGGGCAATTGAATTTAAAATTTGAGAAAACATAATTTTCATTTCTCATCTCACATAATTTTTAAATTAATTTTTTAATAAAAATTTTAACGTGAACTTTTCCACATATCGACGGCTAATTAAAACATTTATAATTTCAAAGCTTGGCAAATATAAACCTTTAACCGCTTTCTACAATGTGACTTTCCGATGCAACTTTAAATGCAGTTTCTGCAATAATTGGAAGAGAAGCATTAATGAGCTAAGTGAAGCTGACGCATTAAAGGTCATTAAAAGAATCGGCGATTTCGGTGTGCCTGCAATCAGCTTCAGCGGCGGAGAACCACTTCTGAGACGTGACATATACAATTTGGCTTTAGAAGCTAAAGATTATGGATGCATAGTCTCCATGAATTCGAATGGGTATTTGATAAATTCCCATGTCGCTGAAAAACTTGCAAAGGTTTTCGATTATATCATAATCTCAATTGACGGTCCCCCCAAATTACATGATAAGTTTAGAGGTGTTATAGGAGCATATGAAAAGGCAGTTGAAGCCATAAAACTGTTGAGAAAAAATGGAGTAAAGATAGGCGTGAACACTGTGGTTTCTAGAGAAAATATGAACTCCATAATTCCCCTTTGGAGAAGCCTGGAAGAAAAAGTCGATTTCTTTACAATACAGCCCATAAATCCACCTTCCTCCAATTTTAAAGAAGAGAATGTAAGAACCTTCATCTCATCAATACTTGCCTTCAAGAAAAAGTCGAAATCCCTAGTTCCCCTACCAGTCTCATATATTACTGGAATGGGAGACTACCTCCTTCATAGGGCTGAGAAGATATGTCATGCCGCCAAACTATACTTTATGGTTCAGCCAAACGGAATGGTTACGGCTTGTAGTCCAAGAGAAGATTTAGTGATCGGAAACATCCTGGAAACCCCTTTAGACGAGATCCTTAAAGTTGAGGATGAGCAAGTTAAGGCTGCAATAGCTTCATGTAAAGGTTGCTGGCTAACCTGTACAACCGGAATATCCTTAATCTTCAAAGCTTCAATAATCGATCTATTAGCCTACGTTAAGTTGAGATAAATGGTTAAAATGCTTTCAACCAATGTAAAGCCTTAAGTTAAAAGATTTTTGGAATAAATTTCCATTTAACTTTTTCTTTATAATTGAGGTATTCTTCACCGAACTTGTCTATTAAAATTCTTTCTTCATATACGCTTACAATATATCATAACAGTACAAATATCACGGATAAGATGAACATTGCATAATTGAAGAAGAGCGGGCTTAACCCAAAATTGACGAATATAAATCCAGAATATATTGGATGTCTTATTTTTGAGTATATGCCGTTTGTAGCAAGCCTAACTATTCTTAACAAACAATATTGATAAAATTATTTTCATACTCTTGAATATAAATCAACTTTTACTGCATTAAATTTTCCTTTTAACGTCACCTTACAGCTCTCTTCATAATTCTTCTCTTTCCTTTCGAAACATGAAATTATAATTATTGCTTATATGGATGGTTCGCCATGAAACACTTAACTTGTCACATTTACCGTTTAACGTCTTAGCTGAAAATGCTTGGTGCGGGGGGTGGGATTCGAACCCACGCAGGCCTACGCCACGGGATTTAACTTATCTAGCCCTCCCATTTCAGGTTTGATCTTAAGTCCCGCGCCTTTGTCCTGACTCGGCCACCCCCGCCTCTCTCAATCTATATTGAATGATAAACCGATTTAATCTTTATTATTGATTGTAGTGGTCCCGCCGGCCGGATTTGAACCGGCGACCCTCCGGTTTCCACGGCTGACGCATGCTCATCCCGGACTATACGTCCTGTAGCATGCGTGCAGATGCTACAGCCGGATGCTCTACCACTAAGCTACGGCGGGCTTCTAAACTAATAATCATCTTTTATGTTTAAATTTTTTCCCAATTTGAACATTATGTTGTGGCGGGCCCGGTGGGATTCGAACCCACGTTCTCTGGCTCCGAAGGCCAGCGCTCTATCCATGCTGAGCTACGGGCCCGATAAAATATTAATGTTAACTTAACGTTAAAATGTTCTCCATTCCCTCTAAGCGGTTAAATTAATAATCTTTATTCCTATTTTATTTTGGGGGTATTCGCCTTATGGATCTGCTGCTTTTCGCAATTCTTTGCTCAATTCTTTCAATATTAACCGCACTTTTCATGCAATTTTACGTTTCCAAATTAGATGAAGGTTCACCTAGAATGCGGGAGATAGCTGATGCCATTAAGGAGGGTGCGGACGCCTATTTGAAGAGGCAGTATAAGACGCTTGCCATTTTCGTTTTAACTGTAGCTTTTCTAATCGCCGTTTTCTTAGATCCCAATATTGGTTTAACCTATATTGTTGGATCCTTCTGTTCCGGTTTGGCCGGGTTTTTAGGAATGGCTGCAGCTCTGAGAGCTAATTCTAGAACTGCCAATGCTGCTAAATCCAGTATTGTTCAAGCCTTTAAAGTGGCTTTTTCAGGTGGAGCTGTTATGGGTTTATCCGTGGTGGGTATGGCTCTTCTAGGTATAAGCGTTTTATATTATATTTATCATGATTTAAACGTTATTTTAGGGTTCAGTTTCGGTGCAAGTGCTGTTGCATTGTTCGCTAAGGCTGGAGGCGGAATTTTCACTAAAACTGCGGATATTGCAGCTGATTTGGTTGGTAAAGTGGAGATGGGGATTCCTGAAGATGATCCGAGAAATCCTGCTGTTATAGCGGATAATGTGGGGGATAATGTCGGCGATGTTGCAGGCATGGGGGCAGATCTGTTCGATTCTTATGTTGGCAGCGTTATAGCTGCCATGGTTTTAGGATACGCATATTATGGTTCTTCCGGAATATTTTTATCCCTCTCCTATGCAACTGCAGGGATAATTGCCTCCATTATTGGCGCATTAATTGTCCGTGAAATTAAAGTTGAGAATCCTGGTTTCGCTTTAAATTTAGGCACATTAACAACTGGAGGACTCTTCTTAATATTCTCCTATATGGCCACTATATCTCTCAATTTCGATCTTAACATATTTTATTCTAACCTTGTAGGATTGGTTGCAGGAGTACTTATAGGGTTAACCACCGATTATTACACTGCCATTGATAAAACTCCAGTTCTTAAGATAGCTGAAATGTCCAAGACTGGTTCAGCTTTAAATATTCTTTCAGGATTTTCATATGGTCTCTTAAGCGTTGTTCCACCGATAATAGGAATATCTGCTGCCACTATTCTTGCCTGGCATTTTGGCGGTTTATTTGGCATCGGTATCGCAGCTTTAGGTATGCTTTCCATTACTGGAATGATAGTTTCCTCTGATGCTTATGGTCCGATAGTGGATAATGCTAAAGGTATAGCTGAACAGGCCGGTCTCAGCGATGAAGTAATCTCTCGAACGGATGTTCTCGACGCTGTTGGAAACACTGCCAAAGCCATTACGAAAGGTTTTGCAATAGGTGCTGCAGCTCTAACGGTTTTAGCCCTCTTCTCCGCTTACGCTGAGATAGTTAATCTTTCAACCCTAGATCTTATGAATCCATTTGTCATAGCTGGAGTATTTATCGGGGCGATGATGCCTCCTCTATTTTCAGCCTTAACTATTCTAGGAGTCTGTAAGAATGCTTTCAGAATGATTGAAGAAGTTAGACGGCAGTTCAGAGAGAACCCTGGAATTCTTGAAGGAAAAGTTAAACCCGATTATGCTAGATGCGTTGATATAGCCACAATTGGTGCTTTGAAGGAGCTTATGCCCCCCGGAATTTTAGCTATAATTGTTCCATTAATGGTTGGCTTGTTTCTTGGAAAGGATGCTTTGGGCGGCCTTTTAGCCGGAAGCATAGTAACGGGCTTCATTCTCGCCATACTTATGGCTAATTCTGGAGGAGCATGGGATAACGCTAAAAAATATATTGAGGCTGGACATTTAGGAGGCCCTGGATCGGAGGCGCATAAGTCAGCTGTTGTAGGTGACACTGTCGGGGATCCCTTCAAAGATACTGCCGGCCCTTCATTAAATACGCTTATAACGGTTATGTCCTTGGTGGCTTCGGTTTTCGCCCCTCTCATCGTATCGTTCTCTCTTCTAGGTTTTTAATTCTCCTTTAAACTTAGGTTTCCATTTTTCACATAATTTTTACTTTAAGGTATATTGCTAGTGAGAGTATGATGCTTATTAAAATCATCAATGCAAGCTTAACTATCTCTAAGCTTCCGATGGGTGTTTTTTCTTCCGTTTTCATAGCTTCAGTTGTATACTTAAAACTCTCCTTTATACTGTTCAATGCGTCTATTATCGTATTATTTGTTCTACGTTGCGGTGAAAATGCAGTTTCAGTCTTATTCGTACATTCTCCTCGATGATTTTTAATCTTAGCATAATATATTGGAGCTGGTGATATCATGATGGTTGCTCCTAGAATTATCCCTAATATCACCGGTATAATGATTCTCTTCAACTTGCCTTCCTCACAAATAATCCTGTAAACTACATTTTTAGTTCTATTCTTTAGAACGGTTTTCTCCTCCATAATCTTATTGTCTCATACCAAAAAATAGCGCTTGCTAATGATATGAAAATTAAAGCTATAATGTTATGTATAGTTCCGACCTGTGGATATAATAGTACGTATAGTATTAGCATGGTGGTGAATAGAACTGAATAGAAGAGGTATCTCGGTATAATGATGCTTCCTATCCTCGTGAATAATGTTAGAATTCCTATTTTTATCTCCCTTTTCAGATAATATTCTCCGCTTCTATTTTTCTCTACTAATCCAAGGTTTAAGAGTTTATTTAAATGGTATGCTGCTATGCTTGGACTTGAAAATTTTAATGCTCTCTGAAGCTCTCTAACTCCCACCGGTCCTCCCCCTCTCCTCAACAAGTAGAGATATGTGAGCAGAGTTTTTCCCTTAAGCTCTGCTTCTATTGAAGCCTCCTCCTTCACTTCTTTCCCATCCTTACATTAAGCTTCACTTAACTACATTAATTACGATTATTATGGGTGTTCTAGATTTTTTAACTTAATGTTCTAAAGCATAGCATAATATCATAACTATAATTATTTTAGCTTGGTGATATCTTGAAGCGTCTAATATTTTTAACTTTGATCTTCATCGGCATCGTAGTGAACAGTACTCTCTCATCTATTTTCATAGAAAACTCCATAGAACCTGTTCAGCTTTCACTTAAAAGCTTTAAATCTATGGATCAATTGGAAAGCTTCATTCTCTCCAAAATTGAATTGGCGTCGAGATATTTTTTCCCACTAGGTTTAGGCGGCTTCAACATATTAACCTGTCGGGTTGCAGAGAAATCTACATTCAATCTAAATGTTCCCAGCTACTCTAAGACCAATGTGCAAGTAGAGGGGATAGGTGAAGCCGACATAGTTAAAACTGATGGAGAATACCTATATTTTGTTAGAGGAAGAAATGAAATATGTATCGTTAAAGCCTATCCCCCTGAGGAAGCAAATGTTAAATCAACTTTTACTCTGAGTGGAACCGTTATAGGCCTATATGTTTATGGTGACCTGTTAATAGTTATAGGGCAGGAGACTCTTTTCATACTATTTCAAAGAGAAACAAATTCGAATAAAAACGTCATTGAATGGAGAACATATATAAAAATATTTGATGTACAAGATAAGGCTAATCCAAAGATTTGGAGAGATATATCATTGAAAGGTTGGTATATTAACTCCAGAATGATCGACAACTATTTGTATTTGGTGGCTTCCACACCGGCCATCCTGCCTTTAAGAACTGACGGAGAAAAGTTTAAGGTGGTTACGCCTGAAATCTATGTGGACAATGCATTGCAACCCATCCGCCCAAACGAAATATACTACTCAAATATTTCCGATATATTTACACAGTATACCATAGTGATGGCCTTAAATGTTGCAGATGAAAATAGTTTTCCCAATTTTAAAGCAATTCTTACAGGGCCAGCTTCATGCATCTACATGTCATATGAAAACCTTTACGTGTCCATGTCCAATTGGAGTGAAAATGGTACAGTTACAGTTATACATAAAATACGGATTCATGGCGACGAGATCCATCCAGCAGCTTCGGGAAAAGTTCCTGGAAGAGTGTTAAATCAATTCTCCATGGATGAGTATAAAGGATTCTTTAGAATAGCAACCACTACAGGTCACGTAGCCAGATCATTAGCAGAAGCCACATCCAGCAACCACATATACATTTTAAATGGCAATCTCGAAATGGTTGGAAAGATTGAAAATCTAGCTCCGGGAGAGAGAATATATGCTGCAAGATTTATGGGAGCGAGGTGTTACCTTGTAACATTCAGAAAGGTTGACCCGCTTTTCGTCATAGATCTCAGCAACCCCGAAAAACCGAAACTTCTAGGCAGACTCAAGATTCCAGGCTTCTCAGACTATATACACCCATATGACGGTTCCCATATAATTGGAATAGGAAAGGAAACTGTAGAGGCTGAGAAAGGAGATTTTGCATGGTATCAAGGTGTGAAAATAGCTCTATTTGATGTGTCAAATCCAGAAAATCCAAAACTATTGGCAAAATACATTATAGGTGATCGTGGAACGGATTCCCCCATCCTTAGAGATCATCATGCCCTACTGTTCAGTAAGGAGAAGAATCTATTGGCATTGCCAATCCTTCTCGCCAAGATAGATCCTAATAAATATCCGAGCGGTGTACCGCCATATGTTCAGGGAGAATATGTATGGCAAGGACTATACGTGTTCAATATTAATGGAACTGCAATCACATTTAGAGGTCGGATAACACATTTAAAGGATCGAGGGGACATTATGAAGAGTGGATGTTGCTTCAATTCTCAATATGCTGTTAAGAGAGCCATATATATTGGCAATGTTTTATATACTATTTCAGATAGATTGGTGAAGGCGAATGATCTTCAGACTCTCAGAGAAATAACTACGGTAATTATAGCAAATTAACCTCTACTTTTATATTTTTAGAATGGAATCAAGCTTACAGTACCAATTTTCATAGTGTTAATTCTTCGTGGAGTTGAAATGGCAATGTTAAAAATTGAAGAGACTGGTTTCGGATATATTGTAGTGGATGGCAGAAAATATCGTCACGATATAGTAATACATGTTGATGGAAAAATTTCCAAGAGGAAGAAGGAATTGTCAAAACCCTTTAAGAGAGGCATTCACACTCCACTCTCATGGTTGGAGATAGCTCACCTATTAGAGGAAAATCCGGAGATCATCATAATAGGTACAGGACAGTATGGGGCGTTACCCATACTTGAAGAAACCGTGAAGTATATGGAGAATCACGGCGTATCATTTATCAAGGCTAAAACGCCTGAAGCGATAAAGATTTTAAACACTTTTCTGAAAGAAGGGAGACGAGTAGCATCGATAATTCACGTCACATGTTAACCTTTCATCTATATTTTAATCAGCCACCCATGAAAAACCTTATATAATTAGACAAAAATTTTACAAGCGAAATAGCATATTTTAGGAAGACTGAAGAGTCGATGAAACTTGAAACAGTAGCTGCCGAGGTGGTGTAGTCCGGTCTATCATCCGGGCCTGTCGAGCCCGGGACCCGGGTTCAAATCCCGGCCTCGGCGCCACATTAAATCTTCTTGACCGGTTAACTTTAAGTTATTCAATCTTCATATTTCTTTTAGGTGTCCTCTATGTTGGCCATTAAAGATGGGAAGATCATGACCATTACAAGAGGCGTTATTAAACGTGGTACAGTGCTTATCGATAAAGGTAAAATCATCGATGTTGGTGTAGATCTGAAAATTCCTGACGATGCTGAAGTTATCGATGCAAACGGTAAAGTAGTTATGCCGGGTTTAATCGATGCTCACTGTCATATCGGCATTTTCGAGGAGACTGTAGGATGGTTTGGAAGTGACGGCAACGAGGCAACAGATCCTATCACTCCCCATCTCAGAGCTATCGATGCAATTAAAGCAAATGCTGATGAGAAAGGGTTGAGAGCTGCCCTAGAAACAGGAGTCACCACCGTTCAGATACTGCCAGGCAGCGCCAATGTTATTGGCGGTATGGGAGTCGTTCTAAAAACAGCTCCAAAAGTTGTTGTAGATGAGATGATCTTAAAGGAACCTTCAGGTATGAAAATAGCCTTCGGCGAAAATCCTAGAAGAGTCTATGGTGTTGAACGTAAACGGATGCCGAGCACACGTATGGGTGTTGCAGCTCTCCTGAGAGAATGGCTTCAAAAAACGAAAAATTATATGAAGAAGAAGGAGCGTGCAAAAGATGATCCCAGCAAGATGCCTGATGTAGATTTAAAGTTGGAAGCTTTAGAGCGGGTTCTGCGAGGTGAAATTCCATTTAGAGCCCATGCCCATAGGGCTGATGACATAGCCACAGCTATCAGAATTGCTGAAGAATTCGGAGTTAAACTTTCATGGGAGCATGCTACTGAAGGACATAGAATAGCCCATTGGATTGCCTCTAAAGGTGTTCCAGCAGTTTGGGGGCCAAGCCTTCTAGGTAGAGGTAAATGGGAGATGAGAGAGCTCAACTTTGATACTCCAAGAATCCTCTGGAAAGCAGGAGTGAAACTTGCCATTCAAACGGATGCTGTAGGTCAGACAATCGCATTCCTACCTATATGTGCAGCTCTAGCCGCTAAGCATGGACTTCCATATGAAGAGGCCTTGAAAGCTATAACTATAAATCCTGCTGAAATACTTGGTGTTGCAGACAGAGTTGGAAGCATTGAGAAAGGTAAAGATGCTGATATTAGGATTTTAAGCGGTGATCCTCTAAACATTATGACAAAGGTGGAGATGGTGATAATTAACGGAGAAATCGTTTATACACGAAAATAAATTTTATTTTTTTAACTTGAAAATTTAACCTCATTTTTAATAACATTGATGATTTAATTTTTCCTATAATATTATAGATAAAACTTTATATTAAACTTCGTTTTTAGCATTGATTGAAGGTGACCTACATGGTTCTCGAAACAGTCAAATTTATAAAAAGAGTATTCGGCAATCCAATAGTTAGAGCCGCTGTAAAATACTTGTCAAACAAGAAAGTTGAAGATAAATCCCTCCTCTATCATGCTCTCTCAATATATTCCGGTGAAGAGGCTCCAAGAAAATTCACCCCATATCTCTCCTCTCTCCTATTATCCTTCATAATCGATTTTAGTGCTCACATATTGGATGTTAAATCTGAATCAACTAGAAAGTTCTTTAAGGAGCGAGGTGTAAGAAGAGGGATAGAAACTATTTTGAGAAGTATAGGAAAATATGGAATCACCATCCCGCAAATGCTTGACGCTCCATTTTTAGTAGTGTGGAATTTCACAAATGCATGTAATTTGAGATGTAAACATTGCTATCAAAGAGCTGAAAAACCCCTTCCAAACGAGCTTTCATTAGAGGAAAAATTTAAAGTACTAGATCAATTAGAGGAGGCGGGAGTTGCCGCTATAGCTTTTTCCGGAGGAGAACCACTTATACATCAAGATTTCTGGCCTGTAGTTGAAAGGGCTGTAAGAAAAAATTTCTATGTGGCTGTAGCAACCAATGGAACATTGATCACCGAAAGAGTAGCTGAAAAGCTTAAAACTAAAGGTGTAAACTATGTGGAGATAAGCATAGATTCTGCGGATCCTGAAAAACATGATATGTTTAGAGGTGTTAAGGGATCTTGGAGAAGCGCTGTAAGAGGCATAAGAAACTGTGTGAAGAGAGGACTATTTACAGGAATAGCGACTACAGTTACAAAATACAATTATCTTGAAGCCAAGAAAATTATAGGGTTGGCGAGGAGACTGGGTGTTTCAAGAGTGATTTTCTTCAACTTTATCCCAGTAGGGCGAGGTGAAAAAATAGTTGAAATGGATCTTACACCTACCGAGAGGGAAGCTTTTCTAAACATGCTTTATGAAGAGTTGAAGGTTGGAGACATAGAAATTTTATCCACAGCTCCACAATATGCTAGAGTTGTTCTCGAAAAATCTGGAGGAACCATGATGAGTCCAACCCACTTCTATGCCGGCCCCTCTATAAGTGGACTTAGCGATCTAGCTAATTTTATAGGTGGATGCGGTGCTGGAAGAATTTATTGTGCTCTTCAACCAGATGGAACCATAACCCCCTGCGTTTTCATCCCTCAACTTCCCCTCGGAAACATTAGGGAGAAAAGTTTCAGCGAGATTTGGGAGAATACTCCCATATTAAAAGCATTTAGAAGTAAAGATATTCTCCAAGCCAATTGCGGTATATGTCCATATAGATACATATGCGGCGGATGTAGAGCAAGAGCATTTTCATATTATGGATACATTTTGGCGCCTGATCCTGGATGTATAAGAAACATTAAGTATTGGAGGACCATGGTGAAAGCTAAGAAACCGTCAAAGTTAAGTTTGAAGTCAAAAGTGAAACGGTAGCATACTAAATAATTCATAATTGAAAGGAATTTTACATTCCCATATTCAATCCATTTAGGAGATGTTAATTTATGAGAGAAATTCAAAACTTAAATGTGTTGAGGAGAAAATTATAAATCCATTAACGATTTCCTAGCCTTTAACTGTAGCATTATGATTCAAAGCAAAGTAGCCGCTATATTTTCCTGTAAACATGCCTTTCAGCTAAGCAACTAACATGAATTATAACGTTACGATATGTGAGATTGACCGTCAATGATGAAAAAATGTTTTACATCTCACCATTAAATATATGGAAAATATGGAAAAGCTGATATATTTCATTTGTCGGTTTATCTTGTGCTGAGTGAAAAATATAAGTATCCTTTATTCTATTTTCTGGTTGAGGTCTTTGGGCCCGTAGCTCAGCCAGGAAGAGCAGTGGGCTTTTAACCCATTGGTCGCGGGTTCGAATCCCGCCGGGCCCGCCACAACCTCCCACTTTAGTTAAATATTCATTTAAACTTTAATTTACACTTTAGCGAAATATTTATTGGTTAGAGATGGATGGTAAAGGTTTAGCTTATTTTCTTATATTTTGGGTGTATGGCTATGGGGAGTAAATTTAATATTTTTGACCATGAACTTGTCCCTGAACATATACTTCTAAGCAAAGAGGAGGCTGAGAAGGTTTTGATGAGGCTCGGCGTTAAATGCAACCAGCTTCCATTAATCAGATCAACTGATCCTGCCGTTAGGGCGATAGGTGCAAAGCCCGGAGATATTGTGAAGATCGTTAGGAAAAGTAAGACTGCCGGGATCTCCATAATCTATAGATATGTTATTCCTAGCTGAATTGGAGGCTGAGAATTTTGTCCTTATCTCATGAAGATAGATGGCTGCTTGTAGATGCATTCTTTAAGGAGAAGGGTTTAGTTAGACAACATTTAGACTCCTTCAACGAGTTCATAACCCGCGGTTTACAGAGGATTGTCGATGAGCAAGGTGGAATTGAAACGGATATACCTGGATTAAGCGTCAAATTTGGCGTTATAGAAATTAAGGATCCAACTGTAAGGGAGGCTGACGGCTCCGAAGAGAAGGTTTATCCCATGGAAGCTCGTCTGAGAAATCTCACTTATGCTTCATCTATGTATCTAACTATGATTCCAGTGGAGGATGGAATTGAAGGTGAACCTGTCAGAGTTTTTATAGGTAGAATGCCCATCATGGTTAAATCGGTTAAATGTATGCTTCACGGGCTCGACAGAGATGAACTTCTCGCTCACGGTGAAGATCCCGATGATCCTGGAGGCTACTTTATAATAAATGGCTCTGAAAGGGTTCTTGTAGCCCAAGAAGATCTTGCAATAAACAGGATTCTTGTAGATTATGGAAGTCCCGGTTCATCTGCTACTCATACAGCAAAGGTATTCTCAGTGGCCTCAGGATATAGAGTTCCAGTCACCATGGATAGAGTTAAGGATGGAACTCTCCACGTTTCATTTCCATCCGTTCCAGGTAAGATACCTCTCGGAATCTTGATGAGAGCTCTAGGTCTAAGGACCGATAAGGAGATTGTTGAGGCAGTTTCAGATGATCCTGAAATCCAGCAACTTCTCATACCCACATTGGAACAGGCTTCAGCAGTGGCTAGAGTTTCAGATGCATTAGATTATATTGGGAATAGAGTTGCCATAGGCCAGACACGTGAATATAGAATTCAAAGAGCAGAACAAATTCTTGACAAATATTTTCTCCCACATCTTGGAAATCTTCCAAAGGATAGAAGGAGAAAAGCATATTTTCTCGGCCAGATGGCCGAAAAACTTCTCGAACTGGTTTTAAATAGGAGAGGGCCTGACGATAAAGATCACTACGCTAATAAAAGGCTTAAACTTGCAGGCGACCTTTTAATGAGTCTCTTCAGAGTTGCCTTCAGAAGTTTCTGTAGAGATGTTAAATATCAGTTGGAGCGGGCTAGAAGTAGGGGAAGAAGAGTTAACGTCACAAATCTCGTTAGAGCCGATGTTATAACTGAGCGGCTGAGACATGCCCTAGCCACGGGAAATTGGGTTGGAGGCAAAGCTGGAGTCAGTCAACTTCTCGACCGAACCAACTATATGTCCACTTTAAGCCATCTGAGAAGGGTAGTTTCCCCTCTAAGTAGAAGTCAACCACACTTTGAAGCAAGAGATCTCCATTCCACTCAATGGGGTAGACTCTGTCCAAATGAGACTCCTGAAGGGCCGAACTGCGGTCTCGTTAAAAACCTTGCATTAATGGCTATAATTTCAGTCGGTTTCGATGAGAGCATTGTAGAGAGAACATTACATCGTTTAGGAGTAATCTCGATAGAACGTGCAAGAAAATCCATGGTTAAAGGTGCTAAAGTCTTCCTCAACGGTCGACTATTAGGTATACATCCAGATCCTGAAGCCTTCTGCTCTGAGATTAGACGTATGAGAAGAGAGGGGGATATAAGCAGTGAAGTCAATGTAGCCCATTACAAGGATAAACATATAGATGAGGTTTACGTGAACTGCGATAGGGGACGTGTTAGACGCCTATTAATAATCGTTGAGAATGGAGAGATAAAGCTGAAGAAGGATCATATTGAAAAGCTTAGACGAGGCGAGTGGTCGTGGAGCGATCTCATCGACAAGGGTCTCATAGAATATCTTGATGCTGAAGAGGAGGAGAATGCCTATATAGCCTTAAATCCTGAAGATGTAACTTCCGAACATACTCATCTCGAGATTGCCCCTGCCACAATACTCGGAATCTGTGCTTCGATAATACCCTTCGCAGAGCATAATCAGTCGCCTAGAAATTCATATGAAGCTGCCATGGCTAAACAGGCATTAGGACTCTACGCTATCAATTATCCGTTACGAATGGATTCTAGAGCTCATCTCCTCCACTATCCGCAGAAGCCCATAGTTAAAACTAAGGCAACTGAAGTAATAAGGTATGATGATCGTCCAGCAGGCCAAAATTTCGTGGTTGCAATTCTCTCATATGCCGGATATAACATTGAGGATGCCCTAATAATGAATAAATCTTCTGTGGAGAGGGGGCTTGGACATTCAACATTTTTCAGATGCTACGAGATCGAGGAGAAAAAGTATCCGGGAGGAGAAATGGATTCTATAGAGATTCCTGAACCAGGCGTTAGAGGATATAGGACTGCTGAAGCATATAGATTTCTCGGTGAGGATGGAATAATTGAACCGGAAGTTGAAGTTTCAGGTGGAGTTGTACTTGTAGGGAGAACAAGTCCTCCAAGATTTCTCGAAGAATCTACAGGTCTCAGGGTTGGAGAGAGAACTAGACGTGAAACTTCCCTCAGCATGAGGCATGGAGAGAAAGGAGTTGTTGACCGAGTATTATTCACTAAAACTTCAGAAGGTGACAAATTGGTAAAGGTTAGAGTTAGAGATAATAGAGTTCCGGAGCTTGGTGACAAGTTTGCTTCAAGGCATGGACAGAAAGGAGTTATAGGTCTTCTCGTTCCACAGGAGGATATGCCTTTCACTGAGGATGGAATAGTGCCGGATCTCATAATAAATCCACATGCAATACCTTCAAGAATGACTGTTGGACAATTAATAGAGAGCATTGCCGGTAAGGTTGGAGCATTAGAGGGAAGATTCATAGATGGAACTCCATTTAGCGGTGAATCAGAAGAGAGTTTAAGAGAGGCGCTTAAAAAGTTGGGTTTCAAATCTAATGGCTGCGAGGTCATGTATGATGGAAGAACAGGTAAGATGCTTAAAGCCGAGATCTTCATCGGTATAGTCTATTATCAGAAGCTTCATCATATGGTGGCTGATAAGATACATGCGAGGGCTAGAGGGCCAGTTCAAATATTAACTAGGCAACCTACTGAGGGTAGGGCTAGAGAGGGTGGATTAAGATTCGGTGAGATGGAGAGGGATTGCCTAATAGGGCATGGAGCAGCTTTACTTTTAAAGGAGAGATTGCTGGAGGAATCGGATAAAACAGAGGTTTATGTATGTGAAAACTGCGGTTTCATAGCTTATTATGATAGAAACAGGGATACCTATGTATGCAGAATTTGCGGCGATAAGGCAAAGATATCCCCTGTAGTTATGTCCTATGCTTTCAAACTGCTTCTCCAAGAGCTTATGAGTCTCTGTATAGCTCCCAAACTTATATTGGAGGAGAAATTTTAGAGGTGAAATTCATGTCTGAATCTTATAAAAGGATTAAAGCTATAAAGTTTGGTGTACTTTCACCCGATATTATCAGAAAAATGTCCGTAACTGCCATAGTAACCCCTGACACTTATGATGAAGATGGATGGCCAATTGAAGGTGGATTGATGGATAGAAGGCTTGGAATAATAGAGCCAAGTCAGAGATGTGCAACCTGTGGAAATAGGGTTGGAGCATGTCCTGGACATTTCGGCCATGTGGAGTTGGCTAGACCCGTAGTCCACGTAGGCTACGTTAAAATAATCTATCAACTTTTAAGGGCCACCTGTAGAAGATGTGGAAGACTTCTCATCCCCCAAGAGGATATGGAGAGATATAAAGTTCTTCTCGAAAAATATGTGAAAAACTGGCCTGAACTCGTCGATAATCTTACAAGTAGAATTTTAAGTAAGGCTATCAAGACAAATGAATGTCCACACTGTAATGAACGGCAATTTAAGGTTAAACTTGAAAAGCCTACAACCTTTTATGAAGAGACAAGGGAAGGCGCCATCAAACTCACCCCAATTGAGGTAAGAGCTAGATTGGAACGTATTCCAGATGATGATCTCAAACTTATAGGTATAGATCCGGAATCGGCGAGGCCTGAATGGATGGTTCTTACAGTTCTACCAGTTCCACCTGTAAGTGTCCGTCCATCAATAACATTGGAATCTGGAGTTAGATCAGAAGACGACCTGACACATAAACTTGTAGATATAATTAGAATTAATGAACGATTGAGGGAGAACATAGAGGCAGGGGCTCCCCAACTTATAATCGAAGATTTATGGGAACTTCTTCAATATCATGTTACAACCTATTTCGATAATGAAGTTTCAGGTATACCTCCAGCTAGGCATAGATCTGGCAGACCTCTCAGAACTCTTTCCCAGAGATTGAAGGGGAAAGAGGGAAGATTTAGAAGTAATCTTTCAGGTAAACGTGTGGATTTTTCAGCTAGAACTGTGATCTCTCCGGATCCAAATCTAAGCATAAATGAGGTTGGAGTTCCAGAGGAGATTGCAAAAATTTTAACTGTTCCTGAAAGGGTTACTCAGTGGAATCTGGAAGAGATGAAGAAGCTTGTGATTAGAGGCCCATTTAACCATCCAGGTGCCAACTACATTATTAGGCCTGACGGTAGAAGAATAGATTTAAGATATCCAAAGGATCTGAAGGCGATAGCGGAGAACTTGACCCCCGGATATATAGTTGAAAGGCATATTAGGGATGGAGATATAGTTCTATTCAACAGGCAACCCTCACTTCACAGAATGTCAATAATGGCCCATAGAGTTAAAGTTCTGCCATACAAAACTTTCAGATTAAATCTCTGTGTATGTCCACCTTACAATGCCGATTTCGATGGAGATGAAATGAATCTTCATGTTCCTCAAAGCGAGGAGGCTAGAGCTGAAGCCAGAATTCTAATGCTTGTTCAAGAGCAAATATTATCTCCAAGATATGGCGGTCCAATTATGGGTGCTATTCAAGACTACATTACAGGAGCCTTCCTGCTGACGAGAAAATCAACATTTCTTAGGAGGAGAGAAGTTTGCAGATTGCTTTATAATGCTGGCTATACAGGTCCTCTTCCACCGCCAGCCATAAAATATCCGGAGAAACTTTGGACCGGTAAACAGCTTGTAAGTCTCTTTTTGCCGAAAGATTTGAATTTTGCAGCTAGATCAAACATATGTGCCAAGTGTGATACATGCTTAGAAGAGGACTGTCCATATGATGCATATGTCTCCGTGAAGAACGGTCTCTTAATTTCGGGAGTTCTAGACAAGAAGCTGATAGGTGCAGGTCAACCTGAAAGTCTTCTACACTTTATCGTTAAGGATTATGGAAGCGACGCTGCAAGCCATTTCATAGACAACGTGTTCAAACTCTTCCTTATCTATATTGACGATTACGGTTTCACTATGAGTTTAAGTGACGAAGACATGCCGCTGGAAGCTAAAATTAGAATCGATGAAGTCTTAAAAGAAGCTGAGATAGCTGTAAATAGACTTATCCGCTCATATAGGGAGGGTGAACTTGAAAGACTTCCAGGAAGAACACTTGAAGAAACCCTTGAAATGAGAATAATGGAAGTCTTAACGGATGCTAGAGATAAAGCTGGAAATATTGCTGCAGAATATTTAGGCATGGATAATTATGCTGTAGTTATGGCTAAAACAGGTGCTAGAGGAAACATATTAAATTTGACACAGATGACTGCGGTCATCGGCCAACAATCAGTTAGAGGTGAACGTATAATACGCGGATATAAAAATAGAACTCTACCCCACTTTAAGAAGGGTGATATAGGAGCTGTTGCAAGAGGCTTCGTATACTCTTCATATAAGAGAGGGTTAAATCCCCTTGAATTCTTCTTCCATGCTATGGGTGGAAGAGAAGGATTAGTGGATACTGCGGTTAGAACTTCTCAAAGCGGCTACCTGCAGAGAAGACTTATGAATGCACTTCAAGACTTAAAAGTTGAATATGATGGAACCGTTAGAGCTCCAGGAGGCCTTGTAGTCCAATTTAAATATGGTGAGGACGGTGTGGATCCATCTAGAAGCGATCATGGTAAACCCATGAATATTGACAGAATCATCAGAAAAGTCGTTATGGAGAGGAGGGTGGAATGAAATATCTTAAAGCTGAAGATATAGTTAACAGAGTGGATTCATTAATCAACGTTTTACCACCATCGATAATCGAGGAGTTAAAAGAGAAACTTCCAAAATTTAAGTTGACTGAGGAGGAGTTGGAGAAGATACTGTTCACCGTAGTCAAGGAATATGAAAAATCCCTTGTAGAGCCAGGTGAACCTGTAGGAGTCGTCGCAGCACAATCCATCGGTGAGCCTGGAACACAGATGACTCTAAGAACTTTCCATTATGCAGGGGTCAGAGAGTTCAATGTCACTTTAGGTCTACCTAGACTAATAGAAATTTTGGATGCTAGACGAACTCCATCAACACCTATGATGACCGTTTATCTTGATGAGAATCACAGATTCGACGAGGAGAAGGCCAAAGAGGTTGGAAGAAACATTGAGACCACATATCTTGAGAATATAACTGAGAGTGTGGAGATTGATTTAATATCAGGTTCAATACTTTTAACATTGGACTTGGAGGTTATGCGAGATAAGGATATCTCCGTTGAAAACGTCATAAATGCTCTTGAAAAGCTTAAAGTCGGCGAAGTTGAGATGGTGGATGACAATAAAATAGCTGTTCGCACGGATATTTTAGATGTGAATAAACTGCAGAAGTTGAGAAATAAAATTTTAGCTTTGAAGCTTAAAGGAGTTAAAGGTATTAAGAGAATAGTTATTAGAAAGGAGCAGGGTGAATATGTAATTTATACTGAAGGATCCAATTTAGCAGCAGTTTTAAAGGTTGAAGGAGTAGATCCTACAAGAACCACTACAAACAATCTTCATGAGGTTGCTGAGGTGCTGGGCATCGAAGCTGCCAGAAATATGATAATTAGAGAAGCAATGGGAGTCTTAGAGGAACAGGGCTTAGATGTGGATATTAGACATGTTATGCTTGTAGCTGATATGATGACCTATACTGGAAGAATAAGGCAGATAGGTAGACACGGGATCAGCGGAGAGAAGCCTAGTGTACTGGCTAGAGCAGCCTTCGAGGTTACTACTAAACATTTATTGGAGGCAAGTGTCAGCGGAGAGGTTGATGAATTATTGGGTGTAACTGAAAATGTAATTGTAGGTCAAATTATTCCAATAGGCACGGGCTCCGTGCAGTTGCTCATGAAAAGCACTTCAAGCAGGGGGAAAACTTAAAAATTTATTTATCACTTTCGTTTTCAATATATTAAAGTTTAAATATGCGGTTGACGGTGGTCTCTGGAGTGTGAAAGCGTGTCCATCGACTTTGAAAGAGAGTTGCGTATCGTGATAAGGACAGGTAAAGTTGATTTCGGCTCTAAATCAGCTGTTAAAAATGCAAAGCTTGGTAAGGGTAAACTGATAATCTTAGCTTCAAATATACCTGAAGAATTGAAGAACGATATATTCTACTATTCGAGGCTTTCAAATATTCCCATCTATGTTTTTCAAGGTTCAAGCTGGGAGTTAGGTTCTCTCTGCGGGAAACCTTTCATGGTAGCAGCTCTAACAATATTTGAACCCGGAGATTCTGAAATCCTCAAATTGATTGAGGAGGGATAATTATACCCTCAATTAAATTAACTTCAGTTGAAATGCATTTCATAACTCTCTTCGAGAGTCTAACTGGTGCCACTACAAGGGATTGCATTGTAGATGAACGATGGAATAGGCTGATCTTTATAGTTAAACCTGGAGACATGGGATTGGCTATAGGTAAAGGTGGAATAAACGTTAAAAGGTTGAAACGTATGTTGGGTAAAAATATTGAGGTTGTGGAATTCTCGGAAATTCCAGAAGAGTTTATTAAGCATTCACTTTCCCCTGCAAGGGTTCGTTCAGTCAAAATTACCAATGCTCCTGATGGGAGGAGAATAGCATATGTCACAATAGAACCCAACGATAAGGGTATAGCTATAGGCAGGGAGGGTAAAAATATTGCTAGGGCTAGACTTATAGCGAAAAGATACTTCGATATAGATCATGTTGTAGTTGTTTAAACCAGAAATTTATAATTATCTCTTCTCACCTTCTCTTCTACGGTGATC
>Ga0180301_10000293_pt1 | contig 38548 bp, 37 predicted proteins | sample GuaBasSediGuay16_FD_121797 | JGI IMG/M metagenome (GOLD analysis project Ga0180301, IMG submission 121797) | Subseafloor sediment microbial communities from Guaymas Basin, Gulf of California, Mexico - Guay16, Core 4569-2, 12-15 cm | ecosystem: Environmental > Aquatic > Marine > Hydrothermal... | reverse complement strand
CATTTAAGGAATTTCTTGTAAAGAAGGGAGTAAAACATCTTGGTAAGGATAAGTCATCCTCAAACGAATGGGAGGTTGATTAAATTAGTTCAGGATACCACTATCAACCTTAGCGAAAAACAATCGAAGATTAAATCCGCATCCTTAGATTCTATCCATTTTAATCCCAATTTTTCAATTTCCTCTTTAGTAAACATTTCATCGTAAACGTAAACATTAAGACCTTTTTCAGCTAAAAATTTAGCTAATGCCAAGTTTCTGCTGTGGTACAATTCTTTAACACCTCTCCTAAATGTTATACCCTTAATGCATATTTTAATCTCGTTTAAAGGTTTATTATACTCCAAACATTTTTTAACTATCTTCTCAGCCCAATACTCAACCATCCCATCGTTTAACTCTCTTGCAATTCTCAACAATCTTGTATAATCAAACTTCCCCCTCTTTTCCATCTCGTTAATCAAAAACCAAGGATAAACAGGAATGCAATGCCCCCCGACTCCGGTAGATGGCAAATGGATGTGGCAGTATTCGTGATTTGCATAACCTCTTGCTTTATAAAAATCAACTCCAATCTCATTCGCTATTTTGTGGAGTTCATTGGCTAATGCCACGTTTACGTCTCTGTAACACCCCTCTATTACTTTTATAAACTCCGCAGTTCTTGCATTGCTTACAAGACTCAGCTCTCCTATAAAATTTTTGTAGATTTCATAAGCTCTTTGCCCACCCTCTTTGTCTACACCACCAATAACCTTTGGAAACTCTTTAAGCCTTGAAATACTATACCCAGTCATAATCCTCTCTGGCGAATATGCAAGGTAAAAGTCTCCATTTAGATTACTCTTCTCTTCAATCCAGTTTTTGATTAAGGTTTCTGTTGTTAGCGGTGGTAAGGTAGTCTCAACAACAACCAAATCTCCTTTTTTGATAATCTTGCCCAAACTTCTACAAGCAGATTCAAGGATACTAAAGTCTGGAATGTGGTTTTCATCGATGTACAGTGGGACGATTACTATAAATACGGAGCAATCTTTAGCTTTGTTATAATCCCAAGTAGCTTTTAGTTTTTTACCACCATGTTTGCTTATTAGTTCATCCAGCCCCAATTCTTCGGGAATTGGATTTATTCCTTTGTTTATCATTTCACATTTGTTTTTATCAACATCCACACCAACAACATCAAATCCGCTGTCTGCAATAACCGATGCTAATGGCAAGCCCGCTTTGCCTAAGCCTATGACGCAGATTTTCATAGTTTCACTTCTACTTCTTTACCACAATTTTTGCAGTAATACCCATCACGTTTTTCAATTTTTCTGCCACAGTAACAAACAAAACCCATAAGTTTGGCGGGATTTCCATAAACGAGTCCGTGTGGCGGGACGTCTTTGGTAACAACGCTTCCAGCCCCAACCATTGCATATTCGCCTATAACTATCCCGCATATCAACGTTGAATTTGCACCTATACTCGCTCCCCTTTTAACCAAAGTAGGAACTATTATTTCCTCTCCCCAAACAAAGGAGCGGGGATACAAATCGTTTGTGAATGTTACTGACGGACCAATAAAAACATCATCCTCAATTACAACACCATTATAAATTGTAGCAAAATTTTGGACCTTAACGTTGTTTCCTATTATAACATCTTTATCTATGTAAACACTCTTTCCAATATTGCAGTTTTTTCCTATATTTGCACCGTTTCTCACATGAACAAAATGCCAAATTCTTGTATTTTCTCCGATTTCATTACTATCAATAACGGCAGTTGGGTGTTTGTAATAGTTCATGATACCACATCATTAACAGTTTTGACGATGAATTTCAATTCGTCTTTGGTTAATCCCGGATGCACAGGGATACTCAACACCTTTTTTGAAACTTCTTCTGCTACTGGACATGACGCTTGGCACTTCAACTCTACGTAAAGTTGCTGTTTGTATATTGGCTTTGGATAGTGGATTGCGCATCCAACACCTTCGTCTGTTAAATATTGCATAAATTCATCCCTATACATCGGAAATTCCTCTTCAACTCTGATCACATACTGATGATAAACGTGTTTTACGCTTCTTTTTTCAAAAGGCTTAACAAGCCCATCAACCTTGATGTTACTGGATAAATACTTAGCATTCTCCCTTCTTTTTTTGTTTAATTCATCCAGCTTTTTCAGTTGTTCCATTCCAATCGCTGCCTGAATGTTGGTCATTCTGTAGTTGTATCCAAGCATAGTATGATTGTATTTGCCAGTATCACCATGATTCCTCAACAACCTAATCTTCTCAGCAAAGTTTGCATCATCTGTTGTAATCATGCCCCCCTCTCCAGTAGTCATGTTCTTTGTTGGATAAAAGGAAAAGCAACCAATTCCAAAGCCACCAACCTTTTTGCTTTCGCACTCTGCGCCATGTGCTTGGGCAGCATCCTCGATCAATACCAATTTATGGTCTTCGCAAATATCCATCAAAGGCTTAACATCGAATGGGTGTCCATATAAATGTACACCCATAATAGCTTTTGTTTTTGGAGTTATCCTATCTACGATTTCATCTGGGTTTATGTTGTAAGTTTTTCCATCTATATCAATAAAAATCGGCTTTGCTCCTTGGTAAAGTATTGAATTGGAAGTAGCAATAAATGTAAAGGAGGTGGTGATAACTTCATCTCCTTCTTTAATCTTTAAAGCCTTTAACGCTAAATCCAATGCAACTGTTCCATTACAAACGGCAATTGCATGGTCTACTCCCACATACTTCGCAAAACTTCTTTCGAATTCTTCAACCACTTTTCCCTGAGCAAGCATACCACTTTTTAGGACTTCTATAATGCCTTTGATCTCCCCATCCTCCACCGTAGGCTTAGCTATAGGAATGTTCATTTTAATGACTCCTTACTTCCGCTTGTTTTATTAATCCAAGCTTCTCGTCTTACTAACATGCTTCTACATCTCTCAATTTGAATGGTCTACCCATTGTATAGCTGTTTATCGCTGCTATAGCTACACAAAGATTGAGTTTTCCATCATCTCCAGATGGTCTGGGCTTTTTGTTCTCAATGATGCTACTAACAAATTGCTCAATTTCATTTCTGAGCGGTTCTTTTTTCCTAACCTCAATTAGTTCAACTTTTTCACCCTTCATAACCTCAAGTGATTGTTCGATGTAATTCACTTCGGCTACTCCTCCACTTCCAACTACCGTAAGTGTTCTGAGTTTTTTTGGCGTCAACCAATTCGTCTCTATCATTCCAGACCTATTTTTCTCAAACTTGAGTAAGATTGAAGCGTAATCTTCTTTTGTATGAAAATGATTACCAGCTATGGCGTAAACTTCCTCGATCTTATTGCCGTAAACGTAAGACATGACATCAATATCATGCACAGCTAGGTCGATTATTATTCCAACATCCCTTATTCTTGGATGATACGGTCCAACTCTCTTTGCTGAAATTGTTATTATTTCACCTAATTCCTCGTTATTGACTAATTCTTTGAGCTTTAAAACAGCTGGATTAAATCTCTCGATATGGCCTACCATCAGTTTGACACCATTCTCACTTGCGGCTTTTATCATTTTATCAGCATAGAATAGAGAATTGGAAATGGGCTTCTCTACTAGCATGTGTACTCCGTATTCCGCTGCTGCAATCGCTACATCAGCGTGCATCGTTGTAGGTGTTGCAATGGTGACGGCATCAATTTTTTCGAGCAGTTCAAGGTGGTCCATGAAATAATCGGTGTTGTATCTTGACGCAACTTCTTTTGCTACTTTTTCATTAACGTCGGAAACGCCAATTAGTTTAACATTTTTAATTTCACTGTTGATTCTGGCATGATTTTCTCCCATAGTTCCTACTCCTATTACACCAATTTTAATCATAGAGCCACCTTACATTTATATCTCAAAATTAGAAAAACTAAAATGTTAACTTTCAGTGAAATTATAAAATCTGTATTCGCATTCTTCATGAGTTCGTAATCCATAATTACATATTTTTTTGCATGATTTTAATTTTTCGGAAGAAAAAAAATTATAACTACAATAATCATAGAGAAGTGGGAAGAACTAAATTATCCAAATTGCAATTAGTTAGTATCATCTTCACATACAGTGGCATTTTAACCCACAATTCTCCAACCTAAATAATTCTTACAGGTGACTAAACTACCTCTCACCTTTGGCAATTCTATAACCCTTTCGCATCAGAAAAACTCCTATCACAAGCGAAAATAAGATCACAATTAAATCCTCTGGGGGTGGCAATGCGAGTAAACCGAAAAGGGAGCCAATAACGAACAACAATACTCCCGCATGGAAAATAACTAAGCCTTTAATTATTGGAATGCGATCTTCCATAATCGATGTTAGCATCACACAAAATAAATTTTGGCAAACCTTACAATTACAAAAATCAAAAAGGATTTTTGGAGAGGCCATTAAATTGCAGTATGATAATCGATACACACGCTCAAATTTGGGTTAGGGAAGTTGTTGAAAAATTGCCACGAGAGATGGTTCGAGAATACGAGAGAGTTTTTGGAAAAAAGTTTGATTATGGATTGGATGAAATGCTGCAGGACATGGATGAATGTAATGTGGACAAAGCAGTAGTTGTTGCCGTTGATGCCCAAACAACATTTAACTACTACATACCAAACGAGATCGTTGCTGATGTTGTTGAGAAGAGTGATGGAAGGTTAATAGGTTTTGCAGGCATCGATCCACACAAGGGCGTTATCGCTTTGAAAGAAATAGAAAAGGCTGTTGACATGGGGTTTAAAGGACTTAAGTTCATGCCCCACTTGCACATGTTAAATCCGAACGATGAGAAGATGTACCCCATTTACGAAAAGGCTTTGGAACACGATTTAATTTTGCTCTTTCATTCAGGCACCCAATTCCACAAAGGAACGAAAATAAAATACTGCAAGCCTATCTATTTTGACGATGTTGCAGTGGATTTCCCCGAGTTAAAGATAATAATTGCCCATTTCGGCTATCCTTGGTATGAGGAGGCTTTGGCTGTTGTAAGGAGAAACGAAAACGTTTACTTCAACATTGCTGGCTGGAGTCCCAAATACATACCAGAAGTCGTAATTAAGCAGATGAACAGCCTTCTGCAAGACAAGGTTCTATTCGGCACAGACTATCCATTGATGAACTACAGAAGAATTATTGAGGAATTAAAAGCTCTAAACCTAAAAGAGGAGACGTATGAAAAACTGTTTTACAAGAATGCTGGGGAAATTGGAATAGTATAACAAAAGTGTAGAGATGTGTAGAGAGAAAAAAATAAAAAATAAATTATTCAGCTTTTGGTGGCTTCAATAGGAACGAAATTATAACTGCTATTAGACACATTGTACCCGATGCTGCATAAGCTGCCTCGTAGCTTCCAGTAGCATCTCTAATGAAACCTGCAAGCTGAGGACCTATTAATCCTGCAGCACCCCATGCTGTAAAGTGGACGGCGTAGTTAAATCCAAGATTTTTCGCTCCAAAGAAGTCTGCGTTATAAGTTGGCATTAACGCCAGAACACCTCCGTAAGCAAGACCAACCAAGATGACCGACAGGAATATTCCTGCAACACCCATTGCTGCAACGATTCCAAGGAATATATACATCATTATGGTCATCAATCCCGCGTCAATGATCAGAGCTGTCCTTCTTCCTATTTTATCAGACAATGCTCCGAATCCGGGCCTTCCAAATCCGTTGAACAGTGATAGCATACCAACAGCTATAACTCCTGCAGTTGTCCCCATCATCGGCAAGTCTGCACCGTACTCCTTAGCAACAACTTTGATGTGCCCGATTGTTAACAATCCGGCAGCAGCCATAAACCAATACCACAGCCATAGCATCCAGAATTGCTTTGTTTTTATCATCTCTCTCCACTCATAATCCTTGTGGGCAACGTGAATCTTTGCATCGGTAGTTGGAGCTGGTGGCTCCCAACCTTCCGGCTTCCAGTCATCTGGTGGGAATCTAAGGACTGCGCCAGCACCACAAACGACGATGAGGAACAGTATACCCATGTATAAGAAAGCGTTAGACCATCCTGCTGTGAATATTAGGCTAACTGCTACTGGAGCCAAGAACAATGCACCCATACCGAAACCCATGACTGCTAAACCAACAGCCAAACCAGACTTGTCAGGGAACCAACGTCTGGCAATTGGAACTGGCACGTTGTAAGCAAATCCAATTCCAATGCCACCAATAATTCCGTATGCAAAGTAGAGCCAGTACAGCGAATTCATGTTGAATCCTGAACCTCTACCGTAAACTAAAGACTCCAATACGGGTTTGCTATCAACTAAAATCTTCGCATTTGTGAAAGTTTTACTTTCTCCAGGAGGTATTGTAACTTTTTCACCATTAACTGTAATCTCCAATGGTGTCTTGAACTTGTTCGGGATTGTAATGCTGTCGAATTCAAGCTCCCTGTTCAGGAACTTCTTGCTTGTTGGGTCAGCAAAGAAACCGTCTGATGCAAACATTCCTGCTGCACTGGTCAAAATCCATCCCAACGCAAGAAGGATGCCGCCAAGCCACACAACCTTTTTTGGTCCCCACTTACTCAGCAACATACCAGCGGGGAGCATTCCAACTGCAAAGAAGGCTACAACAAGTGTAAAAGCTCCCGATGTTAAAGCTCTAGTCCATCCAAGGATGCTCTCTAGAGGCCCTATAAACACAGACCAAGAGTAAATCACTCCCAACATCAGGTTTATCAAAAACCCACAGAGTAGGTATATCCATCTCGACGTCATACTCTACCACCTTTTTTTAACGATTAAAAATAAAAGATTGGTAGTATATATATGTTTCTATTATATATTTGAATATGTTATATTTATACTTTGCGATACTATCTACCAAAAGTTTTAAATAGTAAATAATTTTTTCCTCAAAATTTGAAATAATATATATTTTATTCGATACACATGTCGAAATCTTTAAATACTAAAAATATAATTACTAATCGTGAGAAATTTTAGGAAGGAGTTGGATGGCTGAGGAGAGAGCGTATGAGTTGAAGTCTGCGTTTGAAGCAGTTGGAATGTACAAGGAATGGTGGGCAAATCCAGCGGTTCTCGGACTGACGGGTTTTGCCTTGACAACAATGGCTACTGGTTTGCACAACGTTGGATATTGGGGGGCTGGACCAACATTAGCATTGGCAATAGCCTTTGGTGGAACTGCTCAGTTTATTGCCGGTGTCATCGATTTCAGAAAGGGTAGCATCTTTGGCGGAACTGCATTCTGTTCATACGGTGCATTCTGGTGGGCACTCTTTGTGTTGCTATTCGTATTACCTATGGGTGGAGTGAAGCCAGATGGTTCACAATTGTTTGGTTTCTTCTTGATGTGGACACTGTTTACATTCGCCTTCTGCCTTGCAGTGTTCAAGGTTGGCAAGTTCCTGACGGCACTGTTCTGGCTGTTGCTACTTGCATTCATAATGCTTGATGGAGTAACACTGGGTGTTCTCTCACCAGTGCCAACAGGATGGGAAATATTCATTACAGGGCTTTTAGCATGGTACATAGCAATGGCAGAGCTCGTTAACACGGTTTGGGGCAAGCAAGTGTTGCCACTATCTTAACTTTTTATATTTTTAATTTTTAGTTTTAATTAATTGCGAATTCTGTCAACGCTGACACCCTCATTCTTTCAAGCCTCTTTAATCTTATGCAATTTTTGAGAAATCCATCTCTCCATCTTTTCCAACAATGCTCGTAAAAATAAGTTGTCGTAAAGTTACGCTCTGTTGATTTACAATTGCACAAACAAATTCCACAAATTTTTTTAAACTTTGTAAAATTGATTTGTACCATGATAACCGAAGTTTCAAAAGATTTGTTTTTAATTGACTTACCTCAGAAAAAGGAGGGTTTTCGCAATTTTATAAGCTGTTGGGTTATTAGAGATGGAGAAAAAGGAATGGTGGTTGATGTTGGGCCAGCATCAACAATAAAAAATCTCGTTGATTATTTAAAATATTTAAAGATAAAAAAGGTTGAATACGTATTAATTACACACATCCACATAGACCATGCAGGAGGTTTGGCTGAGTTTTTGAAGTATTTTAATGCTAAAGTTGTTTTGCATGAGAAGGGTGAAAAACATATGCTAAACACGGAGAAACTTTGGGAGGGGACAAAGAAGGTTTTGGGTGACTTGGCAGAGATTTACGGGCGAATTGATCCAATTAGTGAGGATGTTATCCATAAAGACAACATCGAATTCAAGGGCTTTGAAGTTGAGATAATCAAAACTCCGGGGCATGCAGTCCATCATCAGAGCTACTTGTTTGACAACTACTTGTTTGCCGGAGAAGCCTTAGGAGTCCATCAACCCTTAAAGAAGGATTACTATCTCCGTCCCGCCACACCTCCACGATTCGTATTTGATATAGCCTACGAGTCGGTGAAGAAACTGGAGAAGTTGGGAGACAAAATCGTTTGCTTCGGACATTACGGATTTGAGCCAAAAAGCCTTGAGATAATTGATTTGTTTAAAGAGCAATTAAAATTGTGGGTTAAGGTCGTTTCTGAGAATGCAAGTCAGTATGAAAATGACAAAGAAATCATCAAAGCTTCGAAAGCTGAGTTGTTGAAAATTGATAGGTTGTTTGCCAAGTATAAAATACTTGATGATGATATTAAGAAGAGGGAGGATTACTTCATTGAGAACTCTTTGAGGGGAATTTTGGGCTGGGTTAAGTCTAGCTAAATTGTTTCCCCAAATCAAACAAATCCCAACATTACACTAAAATTTTATACCCCTTGTTGAGTTTACTGCATGAAGCTCATCACCTGCGGTTTGCCTTACGCAAACGGGAAGGCTCACATTGGACATCTAAGGACTTACATTCCAGCAGACATCTATGTTAAGTATCTCAGAATGTTGGGTGAAGACGTAATATTCGTTTGTGGAAGCGATAGCCATGGAACACCAATCGTTGTGAATGCTGAGCAAGCAAACATGACACCAAAACAGCTTGTTGATATCTATCACAAGCATTTCCAAGAAATCTTCGAAAAATTAGACATAAACTTCGATTATTACGGCAGGACTGATGAAGAATACCACCACCAAACCACTCAAGAAATGGTGAAAAAGCTGATTGAAAAGGGTTATGTTTATCCAAAGGAAATAGAGCTTGCTTACTGCCCAAAATGTGAAAGGTTTTTGCCAGACAGATACGTTGAAGGTACATGCCCTTACTGTGGTGAGATAGCGAGAGGAGATGAGTGCGATCAGGGATGTGGAAGGCATTTAGAGCCTGGAGAAATTTTAAATGCCAAATGTAAGATTTGTGGAAGTAAGGCTGTTTACAAAAAACAAAAACACTACTTCTTCAAGCTGACAGAATTCAAGGAGTTTTTGGAAGGTTATTTGGATAAGTTAAAAGGGACAGAAAATGCTTTGAATTACGCAAGGCAGTGGGTGAAGGCAGAATTAAAAGACTGGTGCATCACAAGAAACCTTGAATGGGGTGTCAAGTTTCCGAATGAAGATTTGGTTGTCTACGTCTGGGTTGATGCGCCCATCGGCTACATAAGCTTTACAAAAAAAGCTTGTGAGAAACTTAAAAAAGATTGGAAAAGCATATGGCTTAAAGATGGTGAGATCATCCACTTCATTGGCTTGGACATCGTTTACCACCACTGCATTTTCTGGCCTGCGATGCTGAAAGGGGCAGACTACAACTTGCCGAAAGCTGTTGTGGCAAGTGGAATGGTTAAGGTTGAGGGCAAAACGTTCTCAAAAAGCAGGGGTTATGTCGTTTGGGTTGAAGAAGACTATTTGAAAGCTGGATTGAACACCGATTATTTAAGGTATTACATCATCAACTACACGTCCCATCAAAAGGATTTGAACTTCTCATGGGAGATTTTTAAGGATAAGGTGAACAATGAGCTTATAGCCACGCTTGGCAACTTCATGTATCGAGTTTTGCACTTTGCATGGAAGAACTCCAAGGAAATTAAGATGGATGTTGATGAGGAAGTTATGGAAAAAATAAAGGAAGTTAAGGACAAAATCGTTGAATCCCTAAACGATTGGGAATTCAAGGTTGCAAGCGACGCTTTTATGGAATTGGCAAGCTTTGGCAACCTATATTTCCAAAATGCGAAGCCTTGGGAGTTGATAAAAAAAGACAAAGAAAAGTGTGAAAAAGTTTTATCGTCCTGTCTGCAACTTGTGAAAGCCTTGATAATCTTTGGTTATCCAATTCTGCCAAAGACGATGGTGGAGATGGGTAAAATTGTCGGTATAGATGTTAAAAATTCAAAAATTGATGATGCCTTAAAGGTTGATGAAACAATTGCTTTAAACAAACCAAAAGTTCCGTTTGAGAAGGTTGAGGATGAAAAGGTTGAGGAGCTTGAAAAGAAGATGATGAGGAGAATTAGAGGTGAGAAGATGGAAGAAGTTGTAGACATTGAGGAGTTTACCAAGCTTGATTTGAGGATTGGTAAAATAGTAAAGGCTGAAAAAATAAAGAAAAGCAAGAAACTACTGAAGCTTGAAGTAGATATAGGCAATGAAGTCAGGCAGGTTGTTGCCGGGATTGCTGAAAGCTATGAACCAGAAAGTCTTGTGGGCAAACTGGTGCCAATTCTAGTAAACCTAAAGCCAGCAAAACTAATGGGAGTGGAGAGCCAAGGAATGATTCTTGCTGTTGACGTTGATGGAAAAGCCATATTGATGCACCCTGAGAGGGATGTCCCCGTGGGCAGTAAAATAAGATAGCCTTTGGCATACTAAATAATCCAGTATCCTATTTTTTCGTATAATTAGTGAATACGTAAACGATTAATGGAAAAGCATAATTACTTATTGTGTTGTAATATTGTTGATGAAACATTCCAGAGTCCACATCACCAGCGTGATTTTTATCGAAATACTCAAGATTTTGGGAGAGTACAAAAAGCCTCTCTCTTTTAGAGAAATTTCCAATTTGTTGAACCAGAGAGATTTAAATTCTGACAGAAAAACCCTTAAAAGCTTAATTGAAGAGATGGTCAGCGAAGGGTACATTCAGGAGAAAAACAAGGGTTTTGTCATAACCGATTTGGGCGTGGATGTTTTAAAAAAGAGCACAGTCTTTGAAAGGATGGACGAGTTTACCGAGACGATACAATACAACTTACACATGGCTACATTTGATTTGTATAGGATGAAGGGAACTGTGCCGGTAAACATTGCAATGATTGACAAAGACAAGATCGAGAATGCTTTAGAAATCCTTGACAGATTAGCCCATTCAAAACTCGTGGTCTCAGATTTGATTCAAATTTATGATGAAGAAGAGATGGTCGGCGATATCATGATTCAGGAGGGGAAGATGGGAATAGTGACGCTATCCACAACGATCTACGATGTTATAGCGAGGAACATAAATGTGATCTTAGAACCTTACGCTACCGGATTGCTACATTACTCAAACTTCAGACCTGAAGGTCTTGTTGAATTAATAACCTACGAAGGAACCACAATAAGTCCAGGTTTGTTGTTTATCAAAGGTGGCTACACATCTGTCTTGGAAACTATGAAAACGGGAGATGGCTACGTTGTTTGCGACATAAGAAACGTGAGCCCGCACATAGTCAAGCTTATAGAAAGGGAGCTTTTTTTGGCTGAGGCAAGAGGAATTAGCAATGCCATTGCAACATTGTATCCAAGGCGCATTCCCTTCGATCTCTTGATTGACAGGAAAGTAAAGCTTGTTTTTCCCACGGGATTAAACTATTTCGCCCCATTACAAGAGAAAGGATTTGAGCTAAAAATGAGAATAAACGAAACTCTAATCGAATTTTCAAAGTTAAAGCCAGTAGAAGATTTCCTATAGCAAAATTAAACTAAATTTAAATTAAAAATAAAATAAAAAAATCAATCAACCTTGCCCTTAAACAAAACGTTCTCCTTCTCCAAGATCTCTATTGCCTTCTCTATGTCGTCAACCCGCAGTATTATCAACGCCTTGTCTTTGCCGAAAGTGAAGGCATAGACATATTCAATGTTTATGTTTGCACTTCCCAAAGCTTTTGCTATCGAATAAAGTCCACCGGGCTCATCCTTCACTTCTACACCGAGAACGTTTGTTAAGCTGACGGTGAATCCAGCATCCTTCAAAACTTTGTAAGCCTCATCCGTCTTATCCACAACCATCCTTATAATTCCGAAATCTCCAGCTTCGGCAATTGTGAAAGCTCTTATGTTTATCCCCTTTTCATACAACTTTTCAGTCACTGCCGCCAATCTCCCAGGCTTGTTCTCCACAAACACGGAAACTTGCTTAATTATCTTTTCCTCTTTCATAAAATCACCTTAAATCTAAATCTTCCTCCTATCGATTACCCTCTTAGCCTTACCTTCAAACCTTTGCAATGTTCCGGGATTCACAACCTCAACCTTAGCCCATACGTTCAAGACACTCTTCAACCTTTCAGCAATCCTCTTTTCCAGCTTTAGTATATCAGAGACTTTGTCGCTGAAGGCTTTTTCTGCCAGCTCAACCTGTATCGTCATCTCATCCAAACCGCTCTCAGCTCTATCGAGGATTATCATGTAATGCTCCCCAACTTCAGGAATCTGCATCAATACGTGTTCAATCTGTGATGGGAATACGTTAACACCTCTAACAATCAGCATGTCGTCTGCCCTGCCAAGTATCCTCATTATCCTTGGATGTGTTCTCCCACAATTACACTTTTCTTCCTCCATTATCGTGATGTCTCCAGTCTTCCACCTTATTAACGGCATAGCTTCCTTGGTTAGCGTTGTAACAATTAATTCACCTCTTTCCCCCTCACCAACTAGATTGCCATCCTCATCAACAATTTCAATCAAAAAGTGGTCAGCCCAGATGTGCAAGCCGTTTTTCTCAACGCATTCGGTAAACAAAGGTCCGCTCAACTCTGATGTTCCATAAACATCGAATGCCTGAATGCCAGTCTTATCCTCTATTCTTTTTCTCGTCTCCTCGCTCCAAGGCTCAGCCCCGAATATCCCCATTCTGAGCTTTGTTTCCCTCAAATCAACGCCGTTGTTTGATGCGTACTCAGCCAAATAGAGCATGTAGGATGGCGTGCATGCTAAAACTGTTGTGTGCAAATCTTTCATCAGTTCAATTTGTCTCTGTGTATTACCTGCTGATATTGGGATAACGGTAGCTCCCAACCTTTCTGCTGCATAATGAAATCCCAAACCGCCAGTAAACAAGCCATAGCCGTAAGCAATCTGCATTATGTCGTTTCTTGAAACGCCACAGGCAGTTAAACTTCTGCACATACTCTCAACCCAGATGTTTATGTCGTTGCTTGTGTAACCAACTACTGTTGGCTTTCCTGTCGTGCCGCTCGATGCATGAAATCTCACGATTTGTGATGTAGGAACTGCAAACATCCCGAATGGGTAATTATCCCTCAAATCCTGTTTCTTTGTGAAAGGTAGTTTTGATAAGTCCTCCAAACCCCTAATGTCCCAAGGATTTACACCCACTTCTTTGAACTTCCGCCTGTAAAACGGAGAATATTCGTAGGCTAAATGCACCAAAGCTCTCAATTTTCGCTCCTGCAAGGCTTTCAAATCTTTTAAAGGCATCTTTTCAACGTTCGGATCCCAATACATTGCATCACCTCAAGATTGAGTGTTTTTAATTCTTAACCTCCAAATTTTTAAATCTTCAAATTTCATCTCGTAGATCAACAACTCTCTTAGCTTTCAACACGAACCTCTCTATTGTACCCCTCTCAACCAACTCAACATTCGTTCTCAACCCCAACTCTTTATAAAGTTCTCTCTGCACTTTACTCTGAATTCGTTTGAAGTCTGACAATTCACCAGTAAACGCCTCATCCCTCATCTCTACTTTGACCGTTATCTCATCCAACGAACCGTTTCTTGTAATTAAAACTTGGAAGTGATCTCCTACCTCAGGAATCTGCATCAATACGTGTTCAATCTGTGATGGGAATACGTTTATACCCCTTACAACAATCATGTCATCTGCCCTGCCAAGTATTCTGTGAATCTTTGGATGTGTTCTCCCACAACTGCATTCATCATCCATTACAAACGTTACGTCACCTGTTTTGTACCTAATTAGTGGTAAAGCCTCCTTTGTTAGAGGTGTTAAAACCAACTCACCCTTCTCACCTTCACTAACAGCCTCTCCATTCTTGTCAACTATTTCTATAAAGTAGTGGTCAGCCCAGATGTGCAAGCCGTTTTGCTCTTCACACTCAAAAGCAACACCGGGCCCATTCATCTCACTTAAACCGTAAGAATCGAACGCCTTTATGTTAAACGCATCCTCAAGCCTTTTCCTCGTGTTGTTGCTCCAAGGTTCAGCACCAAAGCATCCTATTCTCAACCCAGTCTCATCTGGTTTTATTTTCAAGCTTTCAGCAACTTCTTTAATGTGCATCGCATAGCTTGGCGTTGCATGAATCACCGTTGTGCCAAAGTCTATCATGTACCTAATCTGCCTCTCCGTATTGCCCGTGCCAGCAGGCACAACCATCGCCCCAATTCTTTCTGCTGCATAGTGAAATCCCAAACCGCCAGTAAAGAAAGTGTAGCTGACCATGTTTTGAAATACGTCTTTACTTCTAACACCAACCATGTACATGCATCTCGCCACCATGTTGATCCAGTTCTCTAAATCTCTGGCAGTATAACCAACAACCTTTGGCTTGCCAGATGTACCGCTTGAGGTGTGAATCCTGATTATTTTTTGTTTTGGAACAGCAAACAAGCCAAAGGGATAGTTAACTTTAAAGTCCTCTTTTGTCGTAAACGGCAGCTTTGTGATGTCTTCTCTTTTTCTTATATCATCAGGATGTACTCCTCTTTCTTTAAATCTCTGCCTAAAAAATGCTACATTATCGTACGCATGCCTAACAACCCACTTAAGCCTTTTGAGTTGCAAATCCTCAAGCTCTTTCTTTGGCAACACTTCCTCCTTCTGCCAGTACTTGTCTGAATACATCGTATCACCTTGACAGCCTGAGACTAGCTGGCATTTATTTAAGATTTTTTGAAATTCGATTTGAACATTAGGCTTATCTTTTATGCAAAACAATACGTAGTATGAAGTTCGTTGTTCAGGAGCATTTCGCTAAACGTCATCACTTTGATTTTCGCTTGGAAATGGATGGGGTTGCTAAAAGCTGGGCGATTCCCAAAGGATTACCAGCAAAAAGGGGTGAAAAAAGATTGGCAATACAAGTTGATGACCACGATGTGGAGTACATGGATTTTGAGGGCGAAATCAAAGAAGGATACGGTGCTGGAAGGGTTTTCATCTATGACAAAGGTGAGTACGAGTTAATAAAAAAAGATGATAAGGAGATTAAGGTAAATTTGAAGGGAGATAAGTTTAGAGGGACGTTTGTCCTGATAAGATTTCCCAAGGCTGGGGAAGATGCGTGGCTGGTTATAAAGACCTAGTTTAAATTTTTTAGAAATCTAAACCAATATAATCAGTAATTTTTTTCAGGTCAACAAAGCTCTCAACAAGCTCTTTAACCCTGTTGATTTTAATCTCTCCCTTTATCCTCGCCTTACCAAAAAGCTCATCCAACCTTTCCATTGTTGTTAGTGTATCATCTTTAACCAATATGATAGGAATTCCCTTTTCTTTGGCTTTTTCCAATACAACCTGAGACGGCATTAGATTTCCCGTTAAAATAAGGCACTTAATGTTTATCGCTTCCAAAGCAACCAGATGCAACTCAACTCTATCCCCTCCAGTAATCAAAGCCGCGTTCCTAACATTTCTGAAGTACTTTATTGCCGATTGCGGTGACATTGCCCCGATAATAAGCTGTTCGATAATCATATCCTTTCCTTCAACGAGTAAATCACCACTGAGAGCATTTCTTATTTCGCTAACAAAAAGACCTGCCAGAATGGGGTCTCTAGGTATCAGTCCCACCAGCTCCATTCCACTCTTTTGTAGCAAAGCCCCTGCAACACCTTCCACGTACGTTCTCTTGTAGCCTGACAATTGGTTGAATACTGCCAAACCTAATCGGTCCTCAAAAAGCTCCTTGGATGCCAAGAGCCTGTCCAAAACGAAGTCATTTGAATACTTTACAACCATCAAAACCTTTGTGTCGAGAATGGTTGAAATCGTTAAATCACAAATTCCTATCGACCTTCCAACCTTATAGTCAACAGCTCCCTCAACCAAAACTATGTCTTTGTTTTCTGAAATTTTTTGATAAGCATCGACTATAGCCTTTCTAAGCTCTTCTGCATCCGCTAGCTGAACAAATTCAACGTAAGGCTTATCCAACAACACTGGACATATATCATCCATATCCTCTTTAACATTCAAAGCTTTGGCGGTGAAGTATGCATCCTCATCCACAAGATTTCCATCGACATACGTCGTATTAACACCAAAAGGCTTAAAGTAACCGATTTTGTATCCCATCTCCTTAAGTATAAGTCCCAATGCAATTATGAAGGCGCTTTTCCCCGAGTACTCCTCAATGGATGAAATTTGTAAACTTCTCATTGGTTCTTGCGTTCTCTCTAATCTTAAAAGTTTTTTGTGTTTGATTGTTGTGTGAGTTTATGGTATATCGTGGGTTTTTCTATGATTAAAGAAATGACAGAGGGTTCTTGAAAAATCTTAATTCTTTTTTATGGAATTGTTGAAGTTTACTAAGCAAAGATGATGTAAAATAACACAGATATTCCTTAAAAACGAAAGATCTTGACAAACTGATAAGACAATTCAAAATCCATATCTTGATGTCAACAACAAAACACATTAAACCTCAAAGCCCAATTCAAACATGGACATCCTTAAACCCTACGGTGAGTTGGACGTTTTGCATCTCTACAGCAAAGTTGCACCCCATTTAACGGATTTTTTGAAGAATAAGGAAATAGCGAGCAAGACTTGGGTACCGAAGGCTAAAATACCTTTTTTCCTTAACAGGGCTGGTAAACTTGGAGAGTTGTGGATTGACGATTTTAAGCATGTTGATGATGAATTTTTGAAAATTAGAGCCAAACACCACCTATCTGATGTGAAGGATAAGTTAAATGACAGGCAAATTTTAATCTGGAGGTACTTTGTCCCCCGAAAGTACTCTGAGTTTTTCTATGCAACCAATGGGGAAAGGGAAGGAAAGCCAATTGAAAGGGTGTTTATAGATATTGACAGAACAAACCTACCTGCAAAAAAATCGTTGGAAGTAACGAGGCTTTTGGTAGAGCTTATTGAAAAGCAGAAGAGTGAAGATAGGGAATTTAACGAATTGGTAAAATCAACGGCAGTATATTGGACTGGTTCGAGCTTCCACGTTTACTGCTTTTTGCACAAACATCAACCTCCTGAATTTTATGAGGAGAAAATTCAGTACCATTCAAAAGGCGTGTTGTTTGAATCTTGGACTGACATTTGGGTTAGGAAGATCAAGCATAAGGTTGAATTTAAGGTTACAGGAGGACACGAAAAAAAGGAAGACTACATAGTCATCGACCCATCCCAAACTCCGAGTGGAAAGCTTGCAAGAGTTCCCTTGGGTTGTTTGCACATTAAAAATTTCAAACCAGATGGAATGAGTGTGCCACTGAGTGAAAGCATGCTGTATGATGACAAAATTGTCGAGTGGCTTAAGGCTTTAACACCAGAGTACGTTGCAAAGCATGTTAATACTTTCTCAAAATATCTGTTTAGCTACAAAAAATAGTGTCTATGCCTGCACCTTACTCCCAAAAAACCTCAAGGCTATTAATGCTGTAACACCCAAAGCTACTGGAATAAAGTTCAAGGTTGCTCCCGCTAACCCTAAACCTCCCAACAAAATCTTGATCCAGTTTTTCAAAGGTTTTTTGTAAAATCCCGTTATGGCTACTGCAAGCAGGTACATCACCACTATTGCTGCCAAGAAATAGTACAGCACTTCAGCAATAACCTCCAAATTCCATGATTGGACTGTAATGAGAAACATCTTAGGATGCGTAAAGTAGATGTACGGTCCAATGTATCCGGCTAAGGCATATTTTACAGAATTCCTTGCAGTTTTCCAGAAATCTCCTCCTGCCAAGGCAGAGCCAGCATAGGCAGCTAACGCTACTGGTGGCGTTAAGTCGGCAAGTATTCCGAAGTAGAAGACGAAGAAGTGAGCTGCTAACAAAGCTATCGCCGCTCCTGTACCGGGAACAGGCAAATCGTACATTCCGTTTCCTGCAACAGCATTGTAAACGGCAGGAGCTGCCACCAACGATGTTATGACGTAGTTAGCAGTTGTTGGTACGCCCATGCCAAGTATTAAGCTGAATATCATCGCCATTATTAAAAGTAGAATTAAAATTCCGCCCGTCAAGTCTATCAGCTTGTATCCAAGACTTGTTACAAGTCCCGTCATCGTTAAGACACCTTGTATCAGCCCAGCACTAGCGGCAGCAAGCATAACACTTGTTGATGTAACTCCAGCATCGATCATCGATTCGTAAGTTGCCTTGTACATCGTTTTCCCAGCATCACTTTTGGATATGTGGCCAACAACAAGTGAAAAAACAATTCCAAAAACCCCGGTCATCAGAAGGATTGCCTCCTTTCTTATGTCTAGAAACTTTGCAAACGCTACGAAGAGTATGAAAAGAAGGCTTATGTACAACTTTTCATTAAACTCGACGTGTTTTGATGTGGATGCAAGTACTATCAAAGCTACAGCCATTAAAACCAAAGTAATTCCAACTGGTATTGCAATGTTTGTATCACCGATACTTCTGCTTGTGAACATCAGCAGAGTTGTTAATACTGCCACTCCAACAAACAACTGCTCGTTTCCAGCAATCTCCTCTCTGGAGATCCAAGCAACCCATATTGCGATGCCTAGAGATGATACCGCCACTATGTGTGGTGCCAATCCCCACACCAATGCAACCGTAATAACGACGATTGGCAGTAATATGTACAATTTTTGTATGAAATAGCTGAGTTGCGTAAGCTCTTCCCTTGAAATACCTCTCAATCCCAGCCGTTTGGTTTCCAGATCTATGAACAGATAAACTCCCGCATAGTAAATCAGGGCAGGAATAACGGCAGCAATTATCAGTTTGTTGTAAGGAACACCTAAAAACTGTGCCATAATAAAGGCTGCAGCTCCCATAATCGGTGGCATTAGCTGACCTCCAGTTGAGGCTACCGGTTCAACAGCACCAGCAATCTCTTTTGGGTAGCCTGCTCTCTTCATCAGGGGGATTGTGAAGGTTCCCGTTGTGAGGACATTAGCTACAGAACTTCCACTTACAGTCCCCATCAATCCGCTTGATACGACAGCAGCCTTCGCCGGTCCACCTTGTCTAGGTCCAAAAAGTGTAATCATAAATTTGGTTATATAGTCGCTAACACCAATTTTCAGCAAAAATGCACCGAAGTATATGAAAGCAAAGACGTAAATCGTCATCACGTAAAATGGAATTCCAAATATACCTTGATCTAGATACAGATACTGGACAAACCTACTCCAGTTAAATTGAGTGTCCTGTATTCCATAAGCCAGAAATACCAAAACTATTGCAGGCAAGATCCAACCTACGGTTCTTCTCGTTGCTTCTAAAACCAAAGCTATTGCCAAAAGTCCAAAAAATATGTCATAAATGTTCACGTTGTAATAAACCATGTACGTCGGAAATCTGTAAAACATATAGAACATGCTTGCTAAACTCAAGGCAATGAGAATGTAGTCGTAAAAAGGTATTTTTTTGAATTGTTTCTCCTTTTTCACAATTGGATAAAGCAAGAATGTTATCAAGAGTATCATTGCCAATACAAATGCCATTCCCTGTTTGTCTTGAAAATCGAGGCGCAAAAATGAGATTTTCAACCCTATTCTGCCAAATAAATCATATAGGGAATAAGTAAAGTTGAAGATGAACAACACTTCGTAGATGCCTATCGATATTGCGGCAATTTTTACAATCGCGTTGAGCTTTGCGGTTAAAGTTCTTGTTCTCTCTATCTCCAATTCCTTTGCCACCAAATCCTCGCTCATTCGCACCACCCGATAGCAATCATCACTGCAGGAATTTTAAACACTTCAAACTCCAGAATTCCTTCTTCACTCGGCTTGGAAAGAACAACATTACCGTTTAGCGTAACGGTGACGTTGTTTAATGGAATAAACCAGTACTGCCAACTTTTACCTAAATACATGTTCATGTCTTTAACAAAAAAACCATCTTCAGCGTAACCTTCAAGGGGTTGTCCAGCCTCAAACTCCTGCCATCTCTCTTGCACTGCAAAAATTCCTGAACTGTTAACGCAATAAACATCAGTAACTTCGGTAAGTGAAACGCTATGGGTATAATCAACTGTTAACTTTAAACTGGACGTAATTGGCACACAACGAATTGTTTTCTCGTTAAACTTCAACTGCAACGCATTTATTGGGAAAAATGAAATTAAAAAAGCTAAAAATAAAAATAAAACATATTTTTTCAATAAGTTACACCTCACGGCTTGAGGCTATCTGGTACGCTTATGCCCTGCTCTTCGTAGTATTTAATCGCTCCCGGATGTAACGGAATCATCAATCCCTCAAATGCATGGTGTATGTCTATTTGCTTGGCAACCTGATGAGCCTTAGCAAGCTCATCTATGTTCTCGTAGAGAACTTTTGTCATTTCATAAACAACATCATCCGGCACATCTTTGTGGACTGCTAAGGTTGACTTAACAGCTATGGTTTGAACATCCTCATCCATTCCGTTGTAGGTATCTTTTGGAATTGTAACTTTGACGTAGAATGGGTACCCCTCATTGTGAAGTTTTTCAACCACATCGTCTGGTACAGGTAGCAAGCGAACAGGTACCTTAACAGCTATCTGATCAATTGCAGGAGCCGGATAAGCGATGACAGTGAACTCAGCATCAATTTGTCCCAAAACCAAGCTTTGTGCAGCTTCCTCAAACGTCTGATAGACTGGCTCAATATCATTCCAGACTCCAGCAGCCTTCAAAACCCTCTCAGCAGTTGCAGCACATCCACTTCCAGCTGCTCCAACAACAACCTTCTTTCCTTTTAGATCTTGCAGTGTTTTAATATCACTATCGGCCCTAACTACAATTTGGATTGGCTCAGGATAGAGTGTTGCAATACCCCTCAATTCTTTGATAGCCCTATCTTCGAACTGGAATTTTTTATTCCATGCATAGTAAGTAACATCATTCTGGATGATTGCAGCTAAAGCCTCTCCCTTTCCAATAGCCTTTGAATTTGCAACACTTGCACCACTTGTAACACCTTTAGCATAGATCATCGTTGCTTTTTTGTTCAAAACCTTTGCATACATCGAACCCACAGCAAAGTAAACACTTCCCGGACCTGAACCGGTGTAGATTGTGATTATGTATTTCCCATCCTCCGTCTTCGGTATTTCTATACCAGTGGGTGTAGGCTTTGCAGCCGTTGGTGTAGCTTTAGGAGTTGGTGCAGTCTCCTTTTGAGCACATCCGGCTATTACTAGCCCCAATACCAAAACAAGAACTAATCCTACTGTTGTCCATTTTTTCACGAAACTCACCTCCAACTCTAAGGGTAAGTTTTCACCACCTTTCACTCTGGAGCATTAAAAAATTAAACGTTTAAATACTTTTCGTATTGAGAAACATTTATTGTTATGTTTAGCGGATTTGCATAATTTAAGTCATTATAATTAGTACAAGAGGGAATGTATAATTTTTTAAGAATTACAGGTAAGTCTCTATGTTCTCAAGATTTTCGTACTTTTCGAATCCTGATAAGGTTCTTATTTCCACATCAACACCATGCTCCTTCAAGTAAGCCAATGCCGTTGAACCTGCGATAACAATAACCCCAACCCTGTAGTTGTTTACCGGCACACCCATGACATCAACATTAGCCTCTCCTACACATAAGACACCTTTAATCATGGCTTTATTTAGCTTGTCAACAACTTCGATGGCTCTCTTTCTTAGAATAGACGGTATTTCACGAACATCAGCAGGAACTGCTCCATACCCTCTTTTCACAGCATTTTTTACGCTACACAACCCACTTTTTATAAACAGGCTTATGGGGTCGATGGATGAGCCAATGTAGGAGATTACATGGGTAAACCTGATTGGTTCAAAATCCATGTACTGCAAGATTCCAGCAAACGTTGGGAAAGTATTTATCTTGTAATTTATAAAAGCCGCATCTACAACAGACGTGCTTACCAATCCAATTCCAATTTTGTTTTCAGGAATCTTTACCTTGTTTGTTGTTTTCTCGTACACTTTTATTAGTGGACTAATAGCTAAACCAGCATCTATACATTCCTTTATTAATTTTAGTGATTTTTCAAGCTTCGATTCATCGATAATTCCCAAATTTAGACTTACTAGACCATTTCTTGCATCGACATCGAAATTTGCTTGATAGGCGTACTCCTCACGCCTCTCTATAAAGGAGCCAATTCTTTCTTTCAGCATTCCCTTTCTTAGCTCTTCCACCCCCTTTTCCGATATTATCCTGCCTGCCAATCCTATCTTTTTTGTTAATCCCGCATTGTCGAGGACTCTTAAATAGTATTGGATGGTGTCCTTTTTTACACTAATGCCTTTCTCATCTAATTTTTCTGTAATAGTTTTTGCCCCCAACGGCATGTCTGAATTTGCAAGGACTTTAAGTATGTTGTAGAGAATAGGGTTGTCAACGAGCTTCATCAACCATTAACGAATCCAACAATTAAAAAATTTTAGGGTTTTATCGCAATTTGTTGTATCACGTATGATTTACTTAAACATTGTATCGGCCACACGTAAAATCATACACCGATCAAACCAACTTCAAAGCCTCAGATGCAGCATCTAAAAATTCATCCATTTCATTTTCTGTGTGAGCCAAACAGAGATGGCACCTTTTCATCGGATTTGGTGTAAAGAACACTCCTCTTTTTCTCATCTCAGCAGCAAATCTCTTGAATCTTTCCTTGTCAATTCCGACGATTGATGAATAGTCTTTAACCTCACCTTCAGCAAACTGAATTGCAAATATTGATTTATAGCCAATTACCCTTGCTGTAATATTTAAGTCATCGATTAAATCGATTAAAGCTTTTCGATACTCCTCACCAAGTTTTGAGATGTAATCAATGACATTATCTCTCTCGATTATTTCAATTGTTTTTTTCGTTGCCGCCAACCCGGATGGATGACCGCTGTACGTGCCTGAAACGAGAACACCGTTGTGAATCATCGACATAACTTCCTTCTTTCCAACAATTGCTGCAATTGGGTATCCATTACCCATTGATTTGCCGATTGTAGTTATGTCAGGAGTAACACCAAACTCTTCCTGAACACCGTGTATGTTATGTCTAAAGGCTGTAATGATTTCATCAAAGATTAATAGACTGCCATAAGTCTTAGTTTCTCTTCTCAAGGTCTTTAAAAACTCCTTTGTGGGTATGATAGCTCCAACGCTATGAGGAATTGGCTCAAGTATTACACATGCAATCTCATCGTGATGTTCAGCCATTAACCCTTTAAAGGCATCGCTGTCATTAAATGGTAGTATTAGCGTTGCATCGTAAGCTGCTTTTAAAATTCCTTTGGATTGCGGATAGATTTTTCCCATTTTGTCTGCTGGGGGATTTACGTTGAACGCCACGTAGTCGTGCCAGCCGTGATAGCAACCTTCGAACTTAACAACCTTCTCCCTTCCAGTATAAGCCCTTGAAAGCCTTATCGCATGGTAAGTTGCTTCCGTTCCAGAATTAACGAAGTTAACCATTTCTGCAGATGGTATGAGTTCAATTAACTTCTCCGCCACCTCTACTTCCAACTCACACATCCCAGCTCCGAAAAGAACACCCTTGTCTATTTGTTCCTTCACGACCTCGTTTACCTCAGGGTGATTGTGTCCCAAGATTATGGGTCCAAAAGCCATGTGGTAATCTGTATAGATATTGCCATCTACATCCTTTATCTTACACCCGTAAGCAGTTTCTGGAATGAACGGCTCAGGATAGTGCGTTTCACTTCTTAGTCCTGTCTGTGCAGCTTTGGGAATTATTTTTAATCCCCTCTCGTAAATCTCTTTGCTTCTCATTCCACCACCTTTTATTTAAACCTTAACCAACTTAACCCTATTGAGGCTTATAAAAACCTTTCTTTATTACACCTTTTTATGTAACATGTGATAATAACATCGCTGAATCAACTTAAATCGATAAAATATGATTGATAGTTTACAATTTGAGAGATTTGAAGGTTGGAGACATCGTGGAGGTTGAGATTAAGCAGGTAGAGAGATGACCATCACTCAATCTGCTTGTACACGAGAATCCACCAAATCGTTATAATTGGTCTTGCAAAAAAAAGGCGATAAGTAAACAAAGTACTGTGTGAGATACAATCATTCCAGCGATTCCAGTTATAAGAAATCTAATTGGTGTGATAAGTAAAGAAGCGACAAAAACAGGTATCGTGCCCACCAACCAGAATATTGTAACTGTCCAGAAGTTCTTTTTAACAATCGATACGCTCTTTTTAATACTAATCAAGGTGGGCGCATCATCGATAACAATTGCATAAGGGGCAAAAACCAAGAAAAATGAAACGATTGCTACGACAGTCACAACAACAAAAATGAAAAGTATGGAGGAGGCAATAAACGATATAATCTCCTCCCTAGCATATTCAAAAAAGTTGATCCCCTTGTAGTTGGGAAAAACTGTGAATAAAAAGGTAATGCCAGCGATACCGAAAATCATGCCGTTCATCACTAGATAAAAAACATAAACGTTAAACCATTTATTTTTAGCTTTAAAAAACGCTTTTCTCAAATCTTTTTTAGACCCGAGTGCATCAAGGCAGTATTTTATTTCAACACACCTGAAAAATGAAATGAAAGCGTATGTAATCAAAAAATCGAAAATTGCAATGCCAATTAGTGTATTGAGGTTTTTATCAAGCTTAACAAGAATCTTGAATACCATTTCTTTGACTTTCTCATATTTTTCCTTTGCTACGTTTAATTTTTCCTCTTTTGTGCGTTTAAATACATCATCCTTTAAGATCTCTTGGATCTCTCGTATCTCCTGTGTTATTGGTGTGATGTAAAAAACAACCCCAATTACGATAATTAAAAAAATAAGAGTTGTTATTACACTCTCCATCAGATACGGCAACCCAAGTAATAGGTTGTTCTTCCACACTGTAAACCCTTTTATGATCGTCTCCTTTATCATGCAATCCCTAAGTTATACCAAAGTACGCCTTGACGTGTTTTCTTGTAATGTAATAGATTATAATTCCGTTTATCGCTATTCCGGCTAAACCATGAGGAAGGGACGCCAAACCAGAGAGTATGCCTAATACGAGCAGTATCAAGTAAATCCACCAAGCCCATGATTTACCCGTCCAAAGTCCATAAGAAACTACAACTCCCACCAACACCCACGACTATCAATACAACAGATACAACGCCTATAATAGCTGCGAAGAACGGCATACCTGCGTACGTCTTTTTAATTGCTAAACTCATGACAGGCCCGAGAACGAGCATTGTAATTCCACTCATTATTGCCAAAATGCTTCCTATGAACCCCAATATTGCCAGTACCGTCACACCCAAAGGTCTCTCCATGGCGGAAATTGATGTTTTGCTATATAAATTTTGTCTATTTTTTTATCTGAATCTATTAACTACATTTTTAACCTACAATTTTTCAACAACACCACCAATTTCTATGATGGTTTCATAGTAGTTTGGAAAGGATACTGAAACAACCTCCGCATTTTTAACCATCACCTCTCTCTCAGCAACTAAGCCAAGAAGGGAGAAGGCTAAAGCCATTCTATGATCGCCAAATGAGTTCACAACTCCTCCCTTAATCTTGCCACCTTTAATAATCAACCCATCATCCATTTTTTTAACTTCAACGCCAACAGCTTTTAAGTTTTGGTAAATGCCATCTATTCTGTCAATTTCTTTTAATTTGAGATGTTCAGCATTGTGTATCCTCGTTTTACCTTTGGCAACCGAAGCCATCACGGAGATTGCAGGCACCAAATCGGGGATGTTCGATGCATCAATGTCTATGCCTTTTAATTCAGATTTTTCAACGGTTATTATTCCTTCCTCTTTATCCCACTTTATCTTGCCTCCCATTTGCTTTGCAATCTCTATAATCTGCTTATCGCCCTGCATTGAGTCAAACATGTTTTTAATTTTCAATTTGCCAGCCAACAATCCAGCAGCGATTAAATAGCTTGCTGATGAGAAATCAGAGGGGACTTCAAATTTTCTGAGCTTAAAATCCTGTTCTCCTTGGATGTAGTAATTGTTTCCATCAACCTCTACTCTCACTTTAGCCTTCCTCAACACATGCAAAGTTATGTCAACGTACGGCTTGGACTTCATTCCTTCCACGAATATTGTGGAATCCCCAGTAGCATTTGGAAGTGTAAAAAGCAAAGATGAAATAAATTGTGAGCTTATTGCCTTAATCTTGACTTCTCCACCACCAGCAACTCCCCTAACAAACAGAGGAGGTTTAGAACTCTCATCACCCCTGATTCTAGCACCTAAGCTCTTTAAAGCTAAAACGAGTTCCCTGTTCGGTCTGTTTCTCAAAGAAGTATCACCATCTAACACAGAATACTTTCTGTCGTAAATCTGGGATGTTAAGCCGATGAGAAATCTCAATGTGGTTCCAGAATTTGCCAAATAAAAGTATTTTGCTTTAGTTTTTTTCAAACTACAACCCCAAAACTCGAAGATCCTGAATCGTCTAACGAATCTTGAACCCAACAATTTACAGGCATGTAACGTTGCAAGGGTATCTTCAGCTATAAGCGGATTGTAAATTCTACATTTTTTTGAAAGTGATGCCGCTAAAAAAACTCGATGGGTGTAACTTTTAGATGGTGGTGGAGTAACGACACCTTCCACTTCACTCTTTCTAACTACAACATCCATTGATTAAACTTATCCCCACATTATTTCTGCTTTTTGCCAGCTTCATGCTATGTGATTATGGTTTCAATAAAAACAAAAAACAGATGCTCATAATCGTTCAATTAATCTTAAAAATATAAAAATAAAAGTTGATCACTGATTTGATCTTATTTCTTAACTACTCTATCAAAAAACGGATTTTTGCCCAAAGCTGTTAATGGAATGCCCATCACAACATCAGCCTTGGCATAGCCTAACATTTTTGCTGCTGTACCGATTCTGTACATTATTCTGTTATCCACACTGATTATGCCCGCTAGCTTTACTGCTGAACCCAAAGCTATGCCCAGATCAAGGAGTTTGAACAAACAGTTCGGACCAACAAAATCCTTGCCCTTTTTTCGCTCAATCTTTTTAAACTCATTACAATCAAAACCGCAAGCCCCACAGTTCAAACCCAAGGCTTTACCACCATTAACTCCTATTAAAAGCACCGCTTGTGATTTTCTAACCCCTTCGGCATCCCTAACAAAATCTTTATCCCTGCCTTTTTCACCAGCTAACTCAACCATTTTATCTGCAATTTTCTCCAGCTCCTCTCCATCCACATAAACAATCTCTACGTCATCCTCACCCTTCGACTTTGGTGCAGTCCTTGCAGATATTGCTAAAAGATGTGCTGCAAGTTTTATTGCCTCTTTCCTTAATTCCTCCTCACCCACTATCATGTTACCACCTTAAAACGCCCCAGCTAAAAATCCCATCAATCCCAATCCCATTGCTGTAAGGCTTTTTTTCCTAAAATCCCCAATTTTTTGCCTTATTATCTTTTCGTCTTTATTGAGTAAATCAAACGAAACTTCTGTTAAGATCGCATCAGTCACCAAAACCGGAATCATGTATTTAAAATCGAGGTAGTATTCTTTAATCAAAAAAAATGGAACGAAACTCAAAAAAATACTGGTAATAAAAAGTAAAGCAGCGCAAATGGAAGCTGTTCTCACACCTTTGATCCTTGCAACGGTCTTAACATCCCTGATGGCATCCCCTTCAACATCTTCAATCCCCTTCATTATCTCTCTACCCACTCCAGACAAAAAGGCTATCAATGCAAGGATTGCTGCCTGAATTGTTAAATAATTCTCGGCAACTATGCTGCCAAACACAAACGGAGCTGCCATTGAAAAGGCTATGTAAACGTTGCCAGCAACTCCAAATTCTTTGAGCTTGATGTCGTAAATGTAGCCTATGAGTGTAATAGCTAATGCGAGCAACAATGCGATAGAAGAAATTAAATAAGCAAAGAAAAAACCGATGGGCATTAAGATGAAGAATGAAAGTATAGCCTCCTTTTTACTTAACTCTCCCCTCACCAACGGTCTATCGAACCTTCTGTTCGCCAAATCCACTTCGTAATCAAAGTAGTCGTTTAATGCAAATGCCGATGCCTGCAAAAATAAAGCCGTAAAAAATCCAAAAGCTAGATTTTCAAGATTGGTATAATTGGGATTTGAAACGAAAACACCAATAATAACGCCTACACCGTACATTATTCCATGCTCCAATCTAAAAAGGTCCCAGAAAGCTTTGATTTTCTTCATTTTTATGGAATTGTTTCCAAATACTGTTCAATTCCCTTCTCGTATATCACATTACCAACCACTATCATGTCTGCAAACTCCAGCATTTTTGAAGCTTTTTCTCTGCTGTCTATGCCACCTCCGTAAATCAAAACAGCCCTGTTTAGCACTCTTTTAACCTCTTTAACAACCCCAACATCCCCAAACTTGCCACTGTATTCAATGTAGATTGCTGGGAGATTGTAAATCCTTTCACCAACAATTGCATAGCTTGCTGCTTGTTCGGGCGTCAAATCGCATCTCGCCTTTGTAACCTTCCCCACAGCGGAATCTGGATTTAGAACAATGTAACCCTCAAAAATCGTTTTATCCAAAATTTCCATAAAATGGGTCAATCTATCGTAGTTCATTTCAACCCACAGGGAATGTTTACCAGTAATCCATTCTCCTAACTCAGAATTTAAAACGGTTGGCACAAAAAGGTAATCCGCATCGTATAGTACATTTGCGGGGTCTGATGGTTCTACAATAGTGGGCAATCCATAATCTTTAATGCTGTCCAACAACTTTCTAGCCTTCTCAAATGTAACGTCCTGCGTTCCAGAAATTAACACAGCATTTGTCCCACTTTCCACAACAGCTTTTATAATCCCTCTAGGATTCTTTCTGTCTGGGTCGAGTTTTGTTAAGTGTCTCCACTTTCTCCATTCCATTGCCCCTTTGTAAAATTTGGGAAATATAAATTTTCGGCTAAATTGTTTAAGTAGCTAACTTTATTTTGTGTAATAGTGGTACACGGCAGTAATCAATCCAGCCACCATTGGTGCGATAAAAAATCCTGCAACACCTCCCATAACCGCCCCTCCAATAAAGGCGAGCATCAAAACAAGGGGATGTATCTTTGACGTGTAACCGACGAAGTATGGCCTTAGTATAATTTCAGGCAGAAAATACAAAAAAGTGAAACCGATTACAAGGAACCAGATGGCTGTTGAAAGGCTCTGCGTTGCCAAATATGCAGCAACTGGTAGTAAAATCATCCATTCTGCAAAAATGGGAATTAAAGCTGCTAAAAACATCAACCCTGAAAGCAGGGGTGTAAATGGGATGTTGAAGTATATGAAGAAGGGGATACTTGCCAAACCGATGAGCATTGCAACGATAAAGTTACCAAACCAGAGTCCAAGAAACGTATCATCAACCTCCTTTATAAACTTGCTAAATTCCTCCCTCCTATCCTCGGGTAAAATTCTCATCGTCCTTTCTATAAAATTCTCTGAGTCTATTAGGGCATAAAAACAAACTATTGTGGAAATTAAAAAGTTCATTAGAAACATGATGGCTCTAACAGTAACACCAAACGCTGAAATTCTCAGCGTATTTTGGATTATCGACAGCAAACTCGGAAAAATGCCCCTTATCTGTTCAATGTACTCCTTTTCTATTCCAGCATTCGTCAAGACTTCGATAAGTCGTTCCTCAAACAACTTTTGATGTGTGATAATATAGACTGCCTGATTTATCCCTTGAAAGATACCATAAAACATCAAAATCGAAATTGGAATAATTATGATTAACGTAGCAATTAACGCCGATGGAATCCTGCCAATTTTTTCCAATCTTTTTTTGAACGGCTTTGCCACATAGGCAAAAACTATACCCATCACTATTCCATCTAAGAGGGGCGAAAAGAAGTAAAAGGTTAAAGCGAGTAGCGAAACAAGGCTGATTGCAAGTATGATTATCCACTTATCCTGTTTCATGGAAACGATGTTGATTCATTACTATTAAATTTTCTTGTTTGTTTTTAAATTATCTTTTCTCAGCTTTTCAATATACCTCTTTGTTTTCCTAAATACACCGTTCAACGTTAGTACTTCCCTTCTCGTAAGCATTGCCCTTCCAAAAACCCTTCTAAAAGCCATCATCGTCTTTCTGATTCTGTGTTTTGGATACCATGTTGATTTTAACATATCTTCTATGTTTGTTATCAAAACTTCAATGTCCTTTGACGTAGCGAAATCTTTATCGCATTCACGATAGTTTTTACTGATTTCATACAGAATAATTGCAACAGCATGGCTGATGTTCATAACCGGATATTCCTCACTGGTAGGAATTGTAACAACGATGTGGCATCTCTCCAACTCCTCATTTAATAGTCCAAAATCTTCCCTACCAAAAAGAATTGCCGTTTTTCCAACAACCTTAATTTCATTGGGCTTAAAAGTTGGTTTTCTCAAATATTTCTCATCGCTACTGCTAACACCAGTTGTACAAACAATTAGATTACATTTTGACAGAAGTTCATCAAACTCTCTTTTATTATTCAAAATTATGGCATTATTTAAAACGTCCTTGGCATGAGAAGCAGTTATATACGATTTTTCATTTAAATTACACTTGTACAAACACAAACTTTTAAATCCAAAATTCTTCATAACTCTCGCCACAAATCCGATGTTTTCGGGAATCTTTGCCTCAACAAGTACTATTAGCAATTCCACAAATTTTTTTAAGGTGCATTTCAAATAATTTTTGTGGAGAGAGTTGAGGAATACCTTGAAGCAATCTACGATATTCAGGAGATTGAGAAAAGGGTAGCTAAGACTAGCGATTTGGCGAAAAAACTCAACATAAAGCCTTCAAGTGTTACAGAAATGCTGTCAAAGCTTAGTGATAGAGGTTACATAGAATATCAGCCGTACTATGGTGCTACTCTAACACCAAAGGGTGAGGAGGTGGCAAAGAGGATTAAAAAGTACTATCGGATATTCATAAGATTTTTCAGAGATTTTCTTGGTGTTGATGAGGAGGAGGCTAAAAAGTTGAGTTGTGAACTGGAGCATCACGTAAGCGATGAGGTTGTGGAAAAGGTGTGTGAATTGATCTCATCTGAATGTGACATTTGCGAAGAGTGCAATTTTAAAACGATGAAGCTATCTGACACGAAATCTGGAAGATACAGAGTTATCATTGCTCCCAAAGGTGTTGAAGAAATGGGAATCAGACCTGGAAAAATCTTGGATGTTGGAAAAGATTACATCGATGTAGAAGGGGAGAGATTTGATGTTGAAGAAAAGATAAAATCAAAGATTCTCGTTGAAAGGGTCGATTGACATCGAATATAAAAACTCATAAAAATTAAATGAAGAGCAAAAAAAGTAAGAGTGGGAAAATTGTAAATTTAAGGCTGGATGAGGAAATTGTAAGGAAATTGGATGGCATTTCATCAAAACTTTTAATCTCGAGGTCTGAACTAATTAGGCAATCTCTGACGATATACCTCATGCTGCTTGAGAATTTGGGCTTTTACTTCAAACCATCCATAATTACAAACGTAGATGTTTATGAGGAGAGAAACGCTGTAAACGTTGATTTGGGCAATATGTCGTCCATCACTATTTTTTTAACTTCGTACAGCGGAATTGGGGAGCTTGAGGAAGATAGACTCAAAATAAAATTGGATGATGTGGCAGAGATAATGGCTAAACAGATATTAATTGAAGCCATTTGCAGATTCGTTGAACCTCTCGCCATAATGGTATCAACCTCAAACACATTGGATTACTCCTTAAAATTTTTAAAATTGTTGAAAAAGGAGGTGGAGAGATACTGTAAAGCAAAAGTCATCTTAACAAGTCATGAGCCTTTTTTTGATTTAAATGGCACTTCGATCAGTTGCTCAACAGTAGGGTTAAGAGATTTATCAATAAAGAACATACCTCAGAGGGGAGATAAGATATATTTGATTGGAGAAGTGTTGAGCGGAGAAGAGCTTTTAAATAACAGAAGTTTGACTGTTAGTGTAGAAACGGTTATTGAATTGGCGGAAATGGTTAAAAAAGGGAAAATTAACTCGATATTTCCGGTTAAAAGCGGTGGAGTGTGGGAAGTTGTAAGTTATGCAGCATCCATTGCAGGAGGCAAAGTTAGGTGTGAGATGAACACAAAAAATGCAAAAGGTTGCCCCGCAACTGCTGTCATTATTACTGCAAGCTCAGAAGTCAAATTAAATAAACTGAAAAATGAGAGATTTAACGAAATTGGCGAAATTCTTTAGCAAAGTTTATGTTTTTGTCCACTCAGTTTTAACTAATGGAAGTTAAATTTAAAGTATGGATTGAAAAGGATGGTAAACACGTTATTGGTAAGGGTGGAGCGGATATTCTAAAGGCTATTAAAGAGCAGGGATCGATCTCGAAGGCTGCGAAAAGTCTGAACATGTCGTACAAATACGTCTGGAATTACTTAAACAAGATTGAGCAGGCATTGGGTAAAAAAATAGTTAAAAGGGAGAGAGGAGGTAAAGAAGGTGGAAAGACAACTTTAACTGGCATAGGCGAAGAAATTTTAGAGATATACTTCGGATTGATTGAAAAGATGAAAAATCAAGAGTTTGGTAGGGGAGTTGTTGAGGAGATTCGTAGAAACAATGTTACAATAAAGTTTGATTCTGAAGTGGATTTGAAGAGGGGGGACAAGGTTATTGTGATGCGTTTAAAGTAACCAACTTGAGCTTTTAGCTTTTTTATAACCAACTTTTTAAAATCTTACCTGAAAAATGTAAATTTAAATTTAAGACTTTTAAAGCACTTAAATCGAAATTCGAAATTAAATCACGTTGCTAACTCCCTCAATTCTCACGTTGAAAGTTGTAAGTATGAATTTATCACAAGTTATCCTTGCTATTACCTTTGAACTATCACTGCTCACATCTATTCCAGCAGGATTTCTGTGCTGAGACCTTAATTTGCTATCAAAAAAGTCAAACCATGCATCGTTGTAGTACGAAGAAATGTTAATTTCAACCTCATGAGGACTCCCATCTTCTTCACTACTGAAGAACGTTTTGTTTGATTGCATGATTTTCAATTTAATTGTACCAGATCCCGAAATTGAGAGATTTCCAACAATTTTTGTTACTATTACTATTAGCAGAGTTTTATTCTCAACTTCTTTATACACCAAAAAAATTCTTGGGTTGGATATAATGTTTTGATTACCGTAATATTCTTCCCAAACACCACCATTTTCATAACTTATTCTCTCATTTTCAAATTCATAGTTTAATGAGTTAACGTAGTCTTCATACTTTTTAATACCGTCAAATCTGATTGTCAAAAATGAAGAATTTTCTATCCACATGCTACCTCCTTGTAATTCAACGTCCAAAGCCTGTTGTGGGGCTTTACCGTACGTAACCAAGTATATTACGTTCTGTATTCTTTTAAAGCTCTGTCTTAAACCTTCAAGTTGGTATTTAGCCTTTGTATCCTCAATTATGTTGTTTACCTGAGTATACACAATTGAAACCGTGACGACAATTATTGAGAAAACAAATACGTAGCTCAGCACCTCTGAAACAGCCTTGGAATTCATAGACTCACCTCTATTCTATAAACAGTTATGTGCGTCTCATTAAAGTAATCCTGTAACGTTACTCTGTTTCCAGACAAGGTTGCATTTGCGTTTATATAGTCAAAAAAGTTCTTCCAACTCTGGGCATCTTTTGTTTCTAACGTTATCGACACGTTTGTGTTGTTGAAATCGTAAGCGGTTACGTTTACCAACCTTATTTTGATAATAGGCATTCCACTCCCACCCACTGAGAGATTTCCTTGGAATGATATGATTGGATAACTCAAGTAAGCATAGCCAGATTCGTTCTCAGTATAAACCTTCGGAGAGGTTACCATCCTCGAATAGCCCTTATTTTCTATTAAAGCTCCATTTTCATACACAAAGTACCATCCAACCTCAGAATACTCAAACCTGCCGATACTTTCGTTGATTATCTCATCCCATGAGGATGATGTTGAATTCCACACTCTTACAACTATCTTTGTTGAATTGTCTAGGTATAAGCTACCACCAGCAATTGGAAATTTCAGCATTATGTATGGCTCAACACCAACCAAGGACCTCTCAACCAACTCCTTAAAATCAAGCATGTGAGATTGTATGCCCCTCAGCCTTATGTCCTTTCTTAAACCATCGATGGTTGGAAAAGCTGTAGAAAATATTATTCCTATAGTTACCAATATTATCATCAAAACCAATACTCCTCCGAGGATTTCCGAAACAGCTTTAACGTTCATCATTGCAATTCCACAGTTGATGCCTCTCCAGCAGAATACTTCAGATACCTGACAGGAAGTTCAAACACCTTGTAGCAAGTTGGGTCTGTTGGGTCGGTGCAGGTGGCAGGATAGGGTTGGTAAGTAACATTACTAACATTGATTACATCCATCGGTATAGCTTCACCACTACTATGTGGATGGACCGTTATCGTTACTTCACACTCTTCAGTTATGTTGATCTTTGATATATTCCATTGAAGTAGTGTTCCGTTGGGAGTCTCACTTATATCGACTTCTATGTCTTGGCAATCTCCCCTACCAAGAGGATCACAGCACGTCATATTTATCTCTCCGCTGTAATCAATAGTTATACCATTTGGAATTACATCCGACACTGTAACATTTTTAGCAGCAAAGTCCCTTAGTTCTGTTGCAATTTGTCCATAGATACTAGTGAGGTCTTCAGCAGTTAATGCCTCCCTACAATAGCCCTCACTTGAGATCTGACCCATTAAATCCTCGTCTGCATCATCGCCAAAACAGATTGTATATATCGTCACATTATTGCTTTTGAGGGCGTCTGCCATGTCCAAGGCGTACTGTTCAGCCTCACTCAGACAATTGTTTGAGTCACCACAATACGAACCACATTGACTGAAATAATCGTCGTAACCACCACAGTGCTGGTTGCAACAATTAGCAATTCCGTCGCTCATTAGGATAACAGCAGGAATTGTGTCTGGAGGCGTATAACTGTCAAAAATTTGTTTTGCTTTTTCAAGGCTATGCCCTATATTGGTCCAACCACCAGGTGACAAACTTTGAATTGAGGAATTTACCGTATCTTTGTTTGTAGTGAGATAATTCTCAATGTTCTCAATGTTTGCACAGGAGGAATAACTTACTAATCCAACATAATCTCCCGAACCCATCATACTATTAAAGTTCATAGCTGCAATTTTAGCCCCATCGATTTTTGCAACATAAACAGTTGTATAATAATCGATTGTAGTTGGAGCGGTAGGTACAAGATAAAAACTGTAGGTTCCAGACGGATTTATGGTTGATGAGTCGCTGGCGTTCTCGTAAGGCAAAGTGTAAAATCTATCAGGGTTTGAAGTGGGCCCATCAATCCATAAATAAAAGTTTGAATTGGAGCCCGTCTCTATCTTAAGCTTAAAACAATCAGTAGGTAGATTAAACTGGTAGTTGTCTGAGTTGCTTGTCAAAGTGTCGTCCCAGTGTTGCAGGAGTGTTAGATTTTGTTTGATATATTTTGTTAAGGCTATGTCTACCCTTCTATAGCCGTCACTTGAAAACTCTGCTGTCCACTGTCCGGAAATTGGGTTTTCAACTGTTATCGTGTGCGAAGTGTCAGTGTCTGAGTACACCAAATTGTTATTTGGATCGTATAAGTTTAAGGTGGTGTCGTCGGGGAACCATAAAAACCACCAAAACGAATAACTTTCGGCAGAAAACCTAAATTGATCCACATCCGATGTTATGTTGAATGTGTAATTGTAGTGGTATCCGTTCCCAGATTCAAGGTAAAATGTATCGTCAACATCTTCTGTAGTTTCACTGTCATATTTATAGACATCCACATGTAAATCTGTTGAATCTCCATCCACATCTGGAAATACTCCTATAACTCTGATCCTCCATTCTCCATTTTCAGGATTATTTTGCGAGAAACGTTTTCCAACCATATATGGGCTGGTTTGATACATGGTTTCTATTCCCTCAACATAATCTGTGCTTGGACTTTTCACAAACAATTGAATTGCCTCAGCGGCATCTGATGATGTACCTACATTTTGATACCATTTATTGCGAATAATATTGTTGGTATCATTGGTGTATGCTTTAATTAAGATACCACTCTCGTTACTAATGTTAAAGCTTCTCTCCCAAATTGTAGGAGTAATGGAATTTGTGCCAGTATCTGGACTTTTCATGTATTGTGTATAATCCCTCATACTTCCAGACTTGTCAATAACGTGAACAACGCTAAGGTCTCGTGGTGAAGTTCTTAAGCCCTGTCCCTGAATGTAAATGTGAATCTCTACTGGCTGTCCCACCAAAGCTTCTTTGGGTATTATGTACTTATCGATGTAGAGATCTGGATTAACAGCAAGCGCATCCTTTGTGAAGGTTATGTTTACCGAATACGCATCGCTATATCCCAATTCGTCCGTTATCGTTAGATTGGCTTGGCAGATTGCTGTCATGTTAGCAGTATCAGTAACATTACAATGAGCCGAAACGTTGTAAGGTGTCGTGTTCCAATAATAATAATGGGTAATTATGCCACTTGGACAAATACTTGAATCCCCAGAAGTGCTATTGCCATCTCCAAATTCTAACGTCCAGTTAAATCCTCCCTCAGCAAAGGATTCACAAATTCTGAAGTTTGCAGTGTTGTTCGTCTTCCAAACATTGCTTTGATTTGTAAATAGTAAGGTTGAGGGGGAAACCATTAAAACGGCTGTAGGTAGAATGTGGGATGTTCTTGTATAATTTAATCCATGCTCTTTTGACATACTGAAAGTTGAGCCTTGCAAAGTCATGTCTAAATCCAATTTACCAACACCAACGTATTTTCTGAAATTTCCCTTGTCTGATTGCAGAAATATGTATGTCTCATTGCTGACACTACTAAATCCAACGTGATACTCGTAATCTCCAATCCTTTTTGGCATGTAAATTTTAGCCGTAACCCTACCATTTTCAGGGGTTATCGCAAATATGTCAACAAGTTGCGAAGAAACTTGAGACGCAACATCTGAAAACTGATTTTGTAAAACCACACCAGTCTCACCCTCAGCAAACTGTGCGTTTAGTATTAACCCTAAGAATAAAACGAACATCGATAGTATTCCTATAACAATCAGGTATTCCAGTAGGGCTGAAACAGCTTTGTCGTTCATACTACCACCTCATTTCCTAACGATAAATATATCAACATATTCAACCTCACTATTACTGAACATAACTCTCATTTTGTAGTAATTGTACTCCTCATACACTTTCTCAACACTTCCGTAGAACCCATGTAGAGCGTAGAGCATTTCTATCTGTTTGTTTAAATCATCCTCGTAGACGATGTAGTTTGGCAATTCGCTTTTTCCGATCTGTCTTAGATTTCTGATATCTTCCTTTGGAAAAACCATTAAAGCCCTCGAACTCTCCACACCTGCAAGCAAATTTTGGGCATGCAAGATGGCGAGGGAAGCGATGACTGTGGTTATCAGTAGGGAAAAGATGATTAGAACTTGCCCCCTATTATCTTTCACAAAACTTAAATCGTCCATAGTGTTAACCTCACCTCCACCACAATTGGATATCGTGGACTATGACCAGTCAAGTTTAATTCAGGTTGTCTGAAAGGTGAATCATCCGACAACAATTCACGATTTAAAACAACAAGTTTGCTTACCGTAACCGCATCAGGCGTTGGTGTGTTGTTAATTAAAACTAAACTCTCAACGAAATTAAAACTTGTGTTCTGGTCAGTCCCATTTCCTGTTATGTTGACCCAAGAAACGTCCAGCTTATACCTAATATTTGGTGTTAAAAGAGTTTCCAAAGAGTTCACAAATTCATCGTTTGGCACAGGAAAGTCTGGATCGCTCTTGTTTAAATGGTAAAGCATGTACTTCAAAGAATCGTTGTTTGAGGTATCTCCATCCAAAATTCTTAAGGTGTCATAACCGATTTGTTTGAGTTGAGCATCGCCCAGTTCACTCCATACTGGTGAAATTACAAGAGAACCTTGAAATAGAGCGTACATTGCAAGTAAAAGTAACAAAGCAGCGGTAACACCTTCTAAAGTTAAAGCTTGAGCTTTGTCGTTCATCGCCATACCACCACCACCAGTTTTGCTGTTGGATTGCCAGCGATGTAGTCTATCGTAT
>Ga0180301_10000292_pt1 | contig 38566 bp, 40 predicted proteins | sample GuaBasSediGuay16_FD_121797 | JGI IMG/M metagenome (GOLD analysis project Ga0180301, IMG submission 121797) | Subseafloor sediment microbial communities from Guaymas Basin, Gulf of California, Mexico - Guay16, Core 4569-2, 12-15 cm | ecosystem: Environmental > Aquatic > Marine > Hydrothermal... | reverse complement strand
GGGAAAATTGAAAAACTTAAGATAAGCTACGAATTAACCGGGTCAAATCTCGAGCCTAGAATCCTAGTCGATGTAAAACCTCCAATTCAAGGAATAAAAATAGTTACTAATTATACGGAAGTTTCGACGGGAGCGGATGGAAAAGCTTCTCTAGAATATAAACCTGGAGTTATTCTCATAATAGATCCGTCTCCCGTTGAAGACATAGAGAAACTCTACTATGCTGAGCCATGGCTTTTAAATGCGTCTCTAACTCTATTCGGCAATATCAATGCCTCTTTTGTGAACGGTAAACTATACGTGAAAATTAGAATGAAATGTCTACAACCGATATCGGTTGAAGATTTAAAGATATATTTCAAAGTTTTAGATCCGACTGGAGAAGAGAAATTCAAGAAGATAGAGACGAAGATCCCCCTAGAAGAGGAGATATTTGTAGAAGAAGTTTTCGAAATCGAAAAAGAGGGAGAATATAGAGTAGAAGTCCAGGCCGAAGCTACTAATATAGCCCCCTATACATTGAAAACAAGCATATACGTAGAACAGAAATTTAAACCTGAAATATTGGCATTCCTAGTCATACCAATCGCATTAATCATATTTTTATATCTGCTACTTAGGAGAAGAGAAAAAGAGTATAAGGAATTAGAGTTCTAATTTTTAGAACAAGTAAACTATAATAATATATCTTCCCTATTTTCTGTCTTGGGTATAAATATGAGAATAAAAGTCCTGGCATTACTGGTGATTCTAGCCGTATTCCTTGCCCCTACGTATACTCCTCTAAGCGCCCAACCAACTTCTCCTAATAGGGAAACACCAACCTGGAAGGCCTATATAGACCCAGGATTTCTATCTCAAGACCCGGATCTGCCTGTTAGGGCGATCTTAGTCGTAGGAAAAGACTTCAATTACTCACTACTACTACCTTATACTAGAGTCGCTAGAGGCACCCCGCCAATAGGTAACTTAAAACTGATAAGAACTGTGATAAAGCCCAAAGACGTAGCCAAAATATCCGAACTCGAAGGCGTTGTAGGAGTTTTCCTTGATAAAAGATTACATTACGAAGTCCCACTAGACCCCGAGCTTAAAACCTCTGTAGTCGAAAAAGGAGAAGTAGAACCTCAAATGTATCAAATAGTCGATCTTGTTAGGGCCAGTGATGTTTGGACAGAATATGGATATACAGGAAAGGGTGTGACGGTAGCAATAGTAGATACTGGCGTCGACTTCGGGCATCCAGACCTATATCCGGCCATGGCTAGAAACGCCACTGGCTATCCACTCTACTTCGACCCTGACGAGATGGGCTTAGTACTAACCAATAACACCTACGTGGACGATGGTGATCTAATTTTAACAGTAGGAGTTGAAGGTCCTAGAAACATATCATATTACATACCATGGATGGGAGCTGTAGGTAAATTCGACCTATTGACTATAACACCGGGCACTATAGATCTAACCTATCTAAATACTATAGGGTATACTTCACAGAGCGGCGAATACCATGTAGGAGTTGCGGAATGGCAGGGAGGCTACTATTACGGCTATTACCTGGTCATTTTTGTAGATAATGGAACGGCGGGCAGATATGAGGCGGTATTCATCGACTTGGATCAAGATGCGGTAATCGAAGATTTTGAAGGTCCCTTTGACTGGGGGCATAGAGCAGCAGTAATCGGAGACTTTAACCACGACGGAATTCTTAACATGTCTCTAGGAGTAGTTGGAGGCTACACTTTAGACTGGTGGGGAATCTTCGACACTACAGGGCAGATATTAGAATGGGATTACGAAGGGCGCTGGGTATTATTGCAATATGACTATTATGGACACGGAACTCAATGCGCCTCAACAGCTGCTGGAAGAGGAGGCTATACAGGGCTCATGGGCATAGCTCCTGGAGCTAAACTCATTGGCGTTACGGCGTTGTATTTAGGTGATATAATAGAGGCTTGGCTATGGGCTGCAGGTTTCGACCTTGAAACATACAATGATATTGAAGTAGTACCTATGTACGGTACTGTGGTGTATGGCGAGTGGACTTATACTGGTGAACATAAGGCAGATATAATCAGCAACAGTTGGGGTTGGAGTTCCTGGGTTGAAGGAAGCTATTATGAATGGTGGTTCTGGTACGATGTATTGACAATTCTCGAAGATGCTTTGATGATACCATATCTGCTAGATCCAGAATATACAGGCACCCTAATGGTACAAGCAGCTGGTAACGGAGGGCCTGGTTTTGGAACCGTAACTGAAACCGGATACTCCATACTTGCCTTAACAGTTGGCGCGTCTACATCTTATCACTACACGTGGACTTACGGTTACTCCGGATACAACGATACAATAATATTCTGGTCGGCTAGAGGTCCGACCCCATTAGGCTTTTCGAAGCCCGACATTGTAGCTGTGGGAGCCTACGGCTTTACAGCTATACCGCTATATAGCGGTGCAATCTGGTGGGGTCTCTTCGGCGGTACGAGTATGGCTACGCCTATGACCGCTGGAGCCGCGGCTATAGTGTATGAAGCTTTTAGAGATCTCTGGTATGAACCGTTTCCTGAGACGATAAAGTGTATTCTAATGTCTACTGCTACTGATCTAATGGAAGACCCATATTCTCAAGGTGCTGGAAGGATAGATATCTATAGAGCTGTAAAACTTGTTGCAGGAGAAGGTGGAGTATTTATAGTTACTGGAGATAGTTGGAACAATGCACTAGAAGCTATTGAAGATGCATGGATGTCAGCGTTCCTTCACTTAAATACATCTCTCGGATTACCGTTTTCCACAACTCCAGATGGTTGGTATGGAAATGCTGTAACTGAGAGCTTTTACGGCGGTTTTATCAGAACTGGAACTATAAAGAGAGGGCAGGTATACTTGTTTAACCCATCGGGAGTTAGGAGGACCTACAAATTAATGCCATTCACTTATTGCCTTGTTAAAAGCACTTCATTTACCATGACTATAACGCCTAATATGTACTACACGTATCATCCGATACCTGTAAGAATAACTCCTGGCAGGAGAGTAGTAATAACGATGATAGGGAGTCTAGAAGATTACTATGAAGGCAATTACTCTCAATTTAACGTATTCGATTGGGTAGATGATGGCGATGGCGTAATTGAAACCGATGAAGTGTATAGAATAGCTGATTCCTATAATGAAGGCAATGTACAGTATCTGACATTTAACAGCTCTCTAATACGAGGAGTACCAGTATTTAGAATTATAAGTATGGGCATCCAAGGCAACTTTACTGTTACAGTTAAAGTTGAGGAATGGGATACCTATATTCCTCACTGGGTTAGAGTTACGCCCGGATGGGTATCGCTAGGACCTGGAGAAAGCGCTTTCGTAACCGTCACTATAATGGCTAAACCTGGCATGATTGGACCATATGAAGCTTATATAAAAGTCGTAGATACAACTACTGGATATAAGAGTCTGATACCTGTCTCCTTTGTAGCCGTACCTTATATAAGAAATACGTGGATAAAATATAAAATTACATCATCTTCATCGCAAAAACTGCAACCATATGATGCGTTAAGAGTTAGAGGAGTTTATGATCAAGGATGGAGATATGAGACTGGAGACTGGCGCGTATTATTCTTCAATGTAAAGGATGAAGATGATAAACTCGTAGCCATAAAAGCTACTGTATCTTGGAAGTATCCGAATACCGATATAAACGTGCACGGCGTCGGTGGACATGGTATTGTCTGGGATCAAGGAGTCACAAACTATCAAAGCGATGGCAACTTTACTTGGGGCACCAGGACTGGAACTACTGAAGAATACGTATGGATATGGGATGGCGGTTACTATGGGCTCTGGCCATATCTATATCCTGGATTCTATAGATCTGTCACGGGTGAAAACCGTGCGTTAATACTTCACAATGTATTGATTGATGGTAGTGTGCCAGCAGACTTCCCAGAGTCATATGAAGTTACGCTCGACTTCTACAAGGTGTACTTTAGCGGAGGCTATGACGTAAAACATGCCTCTAGATTTGTAGAGGTTAACGCTACCGCTGGAGAAACTGTGGTAGTCTGGTTGACCTTCGAGTCGAGTGAAATCATAGATGTAACTCTTAACGTTGCCTGGTATGACGACATGCCGCCAACTAATCTGCCTTTATCGTTTACTGTAGTCGGTAAGACTACTGTTCCAATAGAGATAACGGTTCCAGCAGATACTCCAACAGGTACTTATACGGCAGACGTAGAGGTACAGCTAGGCAATATGCCATACACGTTCTACTGCTGGATAACTGTGAACGTGCAAGGTATAGGAGAATAGCTCTAAATTTTCTAATTTTTCTACTATATTTTTTAAATTATAATCTAATCGGATACTGTACAAGCATAAAATTTAAAGCCAGACTCTTGTTATTTCCTCTATGAACCGTTTTCAGCTTATTACTAGGCCGCCTGTTGAAGAAGTTTTAACCGAAGAAAGACTTAGAAAATACTTGGATGAAGGGTTAAAGCTTAAACATTATATAGGATTTGAGATTTCAGGTTTAGTGCATCTGGGAACAGGACTTATCTGCATGCAGAAAGTAGCTGATTTTCAAAAGGCAGGCGTAGAGACTACCATCTTCTTAGCTGATTATCATTCCTGGATAAATAGGAAGCTTGGAGGAGATTTAAGCACTATCAGAAGGGTTGCAGGCGGCTATTTTAAAGAATCCTTGAAGTACTCGTTAAAGATTGCCGGTGGAGACCCGGACAACGTAAAGTTCGTCATGGGCTCCGAGCTCTACGAGAAAGTAGGGCTTGACTATTTGAGCAACGTGATTAAAGTTTCTATGAGGACTACCCTCTCTAGGGTTAGGAGATCCGTAACCATCATGGGTAGGAAGATGGAGGAAGCTCTTACCTTCGCCCAACTCCTCTACATACCGATGCAAGTCGCGGATATTTTTACGCTCGGCGTAAACCTAGCTCAGGGAGGAACTGATCAGAGAAAAGCTCATGTAATAGCCCTAGAGGTTGGAGAAAAAGAGTTCGGCTATAAGCCTGTGGCTGTACATCATCACCTCCTGGTCGGCATGCAGATAACAGAAGAGGCTCGCAGGAAAATGCTAGAAGCTAAGAAGACCGGTAATAGAGAATTGTTCGAAGAAGGAGTTATAGATGTTAAAATGTCTAAATCTAAGCCTTTAGGCGCTATCTTCATACACGATAGCGTGGAGGATATTAAGAATAAGATTAAGAAAGCTCTCTGTCCCATGGGGGAAGTCGAGCTAAACCCAGTACTGGAGATAGCCAAGTATATAATCTTCAGAGATAGAAGAGAGCCGTTCGAGATAGTAAACAAGAAGACTAGGGAAAGGCTAGTCTTCGAAAATTATAAGGAGCTGGAGGAGGCTTATGCTGAGAGACGAGTACATCCTCTCGATCTAAAGCTAGCGGTCGCAGAAGAGCTGGCTAGAATACTAGAGCCTGCCAGGAAGTATTTCTTAGAAGGAGCTGGTAGAAAGTACTTAGAGGAAATGGAGGAAATACGAGTTACCAGATAATTATATATACAAAAACTCGTATTATAACTATAGTAATATAGCAATATATTAATATATAGCTATATTTTAAATCTCTTATATGAAAGTCATATCCGTCAGAGATGAAACATATGTCAAGCTTAAAAAAGTTAAAAAATTCCTCAAGGCGAAAAGTTTTGGAGATGCTATTGAAAAACTCATAGATATCTTTTATGAAAATCGTAAACGCTATTTTCTAGAGTTAATCGAAAAAACTAAACTACCTGAGAAAGAGGTGGAGAAAGTTGAAAAAGTTATCAAGAAAATCGAAGAGAGGGAGTGGTGGTAGAGTAGTATTGGATACTTCTTTTCTCGTGGAAATGGTGGATAGAGGACGTATAGAATTAGCTGAACTATTGGCAGAGTATGAAGAAGTTATTATTCCTTGGATAAGCCTTTACGAATATCTCTACGGGCATAAAATAGGGAGGAAAATAAGCGACGAAAAACTCTTGTTTAGGAAGAAGAAAGTAGAATCTCTAGGCCTAGTAGCCTGGAATAGCCAGAAGATACTCCAAGAAACTCTTAAGCTGGATTTTCTATTAGCTGAAAAGGGAGAGAAAATACCCTTCAGCGACCTACTAATATGCGCCTTTACCCTAGTCTATGATGCGGATCTAGCAACTTTTGATAAAAAACATTTCAAAATAATTGAAAATAGACTAATCCCATAATTTAATCCGCAGTCTTTTCGCTTGACCTCGTTATGATATAGGGTTTAAACTCTAGAACAAAGTCTATCTCATAGCAGTAACTTTTATTGTTATATTTTAGGTGTTAACGTTGAGCGTTGTTATAAGAGTCAGAGTACCGCGTAAGCTCAAAAAAGAACTGGTAGAATTGGAAATCGATTATACGAAGGAAATTAAGAAGTTTTTAGCGAGAAGAGTTAGAGAAGAAAAGGCTAAAAAAACAGCTAGAGAAGTAGAAGAGTTTAAAAGTAGGTTAAAGCCTATCCGCGGTAATCTCTCAGTGGAATTTATTAGAGAGGATAGAGATGCCTAAGCGAGTCGTTGTAGATGCTAATATTCTGGTTAAATAGTTTATACCAGAGGATTACTCCGAATCCGCAGCTGTTCTCATGAACGACCATTTACACGGCGTAGTTACCGCAGTAGCGCCTTCTTATGCAATTTTAGAGTTTGCGAATACTTTAAGAAAGCATGTGGCTCGAAAACTGTTATCGAGAAGCGACGTGATTGACGCTCTGAAATTACTAGAGAGGATGAAGTAAAGTTTGTTTCTATACTTTTGATTTCTTAAGGGAGGCTTTGAATCATGCTATTAAAAAGGTGTCACGGTTTTACGATGCTTGCTACATACTAAAAAATACGGCGTTGAAATGTATACTGCGGATGAAAAACTACTTAAAAACTCGCAGATAACTTAGCCTAGAAATTTTCTAATTTTAGCTGCTTCTAAAACATATTTTCTTACTTCTTCACGATCCCCCTCGGCGAATGATAAGAGAATGTTATTTACAATATTACTATACCTACGCTCGGATAGAGTACGAGACCCGCTTCTAATACCAAAGTTTTGTTCCAAAACTTCTATATCGTTCACAACCATCGTTAACCCCTCGGCTAGCCCATACTTTCTAGTAACTCGCTCATAGACCTCGCCGTCGCTGAGTAACATGTTTATATTATCCCAGCAAATCATGCTCGCGGCCGTTCTTAAGTCATGTTTTAAGTTAACGTAGAGTTCTTCTAGAAAATCTTGCTCATCTTCTGTCAAACTATGGATGGCTGTTAATCCTAGAACTTCAGGAGGAATGCCAAGTGAGTAAAGAGCTGCTGTGAATTTTATAGCCCTAGGGAGGCTTATCCCTCTATTTATACGGCTATAGCCGAACAGTCCTATATGAAGCTTCCTTGCCCTACGCCTTGGGACAAACTCCGCTAAAGCATTAATTATCCTATGTAAAGACTCTATTCTAGACTTATACGTATCTGAAAACTTTTCCACAATAGAGAGTAACTTCTTCTTAAAATCTGACAGTTCACTTGTAGTCGAGTCTAATTGTCCCATACTATTATTAAGTTTCTCGATGGCTCTCCTAGACTCTGATCTGCCGTAATCATATTTAAAAGCAGACTGTATAGTCGTAGTCCAGTATCCTCCATACTCTCTAATGAACTCTTCCACGTTGCTGGGAGTAAGGTGCCCTCTAAACGGTGGAGAACCCGCGCCTATTATCGGGAAGATACGTATACCGGTCTTTTCACTTACTCGCTTTAACAGGTTTAAGGCTATCTTGGATAGCATGACAGCCACGAACAATCCATAGTTAAGGGCTGGATCGGAACGCGCTATAAAAACTCTAAGATAGGCTGGCTTGACTGCTTTAATAAAGCATTCTATAATTTTTTCGATGAAAAGTAGGCTATCCTTATCCTCTACTAAAGGAATAACTTCAATATTCTTAGGATGGAAATCTCCTATCCACTTCATAATGCTAACGTCTTCCTCCACAACTTTCATAGATTCTTTGCCCACGACAACTTTCCTATAATAGTTCACCACTCTAAGCAAGTCTAGACAACTCCTAGTTAAGGGTAGGATAACCTCAAAGATCGGCGGAGAGGCTTTTTCACCGTAGAAACGCCTAGCTATATCATAGCTAGATGGAATAGTCTCTAAAGCTTCAGCAAATTTCTTCCTTTCATCCTCTTCTACATTTGGATTGGGGATTCTATAGGTTAAGTAAACATCTCTCCCCAAGACATTTTCTTCAAAAAATTCTGGAAAATTCTCAAAAAGCTTCCTAACAACGTGGGGGTCGGCGTCTTTCCCCTCCCAATCCCACATCTGCTCGCGTATATCCAGTACACTATATACGTAGTAAGTTTCGTAGATTTCATCGTCTCCCGCGATAACTTCTCCTCTAGCCCACTCTGGTAGGTAAGCGTTATCTGGATGTTGCGTAGACATAGTCTTAGATATAAACCTCAAACCATACATCTTGAATCTCTAAAGAGGATAGCCGACATGTTTTTTAATATTTCTCATACTTTGAAGAAAATCTTTCAAAAATAATACTCTAAAAACGAAATTTTTCTGAAAATACGCTATTAATAGCCCGTCCAAAGCGGGTACAAGGTCCAGGTGTATTAGTGATCGTAAAAGAAGAAAACTAAGCAGTAGTAGTCACTCCTTCCTGAGCTAAAGCTGGTCTGAAAGATTGGTCTTAAATACCGCGCTATCTTCTATTTATATGGTGGCTGATTTGCCTATTTTAGAAGAACTTATGGGATACTTCTTTATTGTAGGGCATAGAGGGGCTAAAGGTTTAGAGCCTGAGAATACTCTCAAGTCTATAAGGCGTGCTTTGGAGCTGGACGTTGACGCTGTAGAGGTGGACGTTAGGGTTTCCAAAGACGATTATCCCGTGGTTATCCACGATGAAACGGTAGATAGGACTACGAATGGAGAAGGCTCCGTAGCTGAGATGAGTTTAGAAGAGCTCCGCAAGCTCGACGCGGGGATGGGCGAGAAAATCCCTCTCTTCGAGGAAGTTTTGAGAGAAGTTCACGGGAAGGCTGTTCTCTTTGTGGAGTTTAAGGTTCCCGAGGCAGTAGATCCCGTGTTGGAGAAGGTGGATGAATTAAATGCCTGGAAATCCGTGCTTTTCATCTCTTTCCACCAAGAGCACCTTTTAAAGGTTAAAAAGTATAAGGAGGATGCCTATATAGGATTGATATACTCTAAGCCTTCCGATGGAATAGTTTTAGCTAAAAAGATAGGAGCCATAGCCGTACTGCCTCAATATAGATTGGCAACTGAGAAAGCCGTTGCGTTTGCTAAGAGGTTAAAGCTCATGGTTGTTCCCTGGGTTGTAAACGACTTAGAAACTGGTAGGAGACTTAAATCCTATGGGGTGAGCGGCTTAGCCACCGATAGACCAGATCTTCTAATAAAGTTGAGAGATGTTGTTTAGCGTCGACAAAACTGCGTAATCGAATTCCCTCAAAAAATTCTAACCAAAATAGCGAAGCCATTTCTCCAAAATTTTACCTAGTAAATAATGGATGTTTTCCGCTGTATTCACTCCTGGACACACCGCATCTACATAAAGGTAGACTTTTCGCTCGCCAAGCCGTATTTCTGCATCCTCTCCGTCTCCATTTAGAGGCTTTCTAGTAACAAGGAATGGATACATGCGACATACTCTTGGCCTGTCATGGTATATTAAACACTTAGCTACGCCTCTCTCGTAGTCGAGGAATATGCATGATCCATCGTATTTCTTTACCAGATAGTATTTTCCTCTATAGCCTACAGCGACAGGACCATATTTAGCGCTGTAATATAGCACTTCTCCTTGTGAAAGCTGTATTATATACCGCTTACAGCATTCGCCGCATCTAACACACGTCCATCCTCGAACGTCTTTCCAACCGATATATGCGTGCTTTTTCGATCGCACTCTACCACCGCTCTGCTCGACGTTCGATAGGCTACTAGGACAAATATAATGAAAAAGCTTAAAATTATAACTGTCGGCAAAACAACTTTATCCTTGAGGCTTTTCGAAACCTTAATCTCCACTATAGATGATTCGTTGCTTTCGAGGACGAGTTTTAAAACTCTGGATCTGTAATCGAAGCTATAGATATGAGCGACAGGGATTGATAATTTAAACCCTGTCTTGTAGTGACGTTTAGGCAGATAAATTAAAACTCTACACTTCTCCTTTTCCATCTCTAAACATGCCGTAAAGTCTCTGTTTTCTACGTTGAAGAATATCTTCGACGGTTTACAAGTGCTTGACAATATGCGAGGTCTATCCAGTATCTTCATTATATGCTCTTTCTCTTTTCCATCGGGATATAGCAAGCCGAAGCTACCTTCATCCCTCCAGTAAGTCCACCATGCATAACCTAAAGCATGTTCCTCGAATAAAGTTGAGACGTCTTTCACCCAGTCGGATGCTCCGTAAGCGCTTGATCCTACACCGAACTCTCCAATCCATACAGGAATTCCTCTCTCCAAGCCCAATTTAACGCATTCTTGAACAGCTCTTTTCAGCTCTGCAAAGCTCGTTTTTTCATAGCCTGTCTTTCCATCCCATGTTCCGCCGACGTAGAAGTGTATAGTCAATACTATATTTTCTCCAGTTATCCAAGGCACGGCGTCTAGCTCGCTGCCCCAAACTGGCATGTACATGAGAATATGCTTTTTATCGATTTTTCTAATCTCTTCGAATATGTACTTATAGAACTCCTCTACTAGTTCTACGAATTCTCTTTTAGGTACAAGGTCGTAGTGGGGCATAGGTTCGTTAAACACGTCATAAGCAGCTATAGTGGATTCATTCTTATACCTCTCGGCGACTATTTTCCAAACTTCAGCAAATTCTCTCCATAACTCTCTATTCTTAAAGAATCTCACCGAAGCCTCTAAATAGTCCTCAGCGTCAGGAACTAGCCAATCCTGAAAACCGCAACCCCCATACCTATTACTCCATCTCCATTGATGCATATCCAGTACCACGTAAAGCCCGTGTTTTTTAGCCCAGTAAATCATCCAGTCTACTATTTTGAGATATTCTTCGTTGATTACTCCAGGCTCAGGCTCTATATAGGCCCATCCTATAGGTAGTCTGATAACGTTAAAGCCCCACGAAGTTATTCGTTTAAAATCTTCCTCGCTGTGTCCAAACCAACCGAACTCAAGTCCCATGCAATTGACGCCCTGCAGAAGGACATACTCCCTATCCTCGCTCATTATAGAGAAGTTTTCTGTTTTCAACCATGGAGGACTTGGAAGTTCCTCCAGAGGCGGCTTTGTTAAAGCATAGGCTTCGTCTATTTTACCTCTCAGTATATTCTGCGCGAATTCTTCTATTATCTTTCTATTCTTAGTGAATAAAACTCCTTTAACTATTGAGATGAAAGTATTTAAATCGAGGTCATCGTATTCAACTACAAGTAATTCTATACCAGAATCTTCAATCCAAAATCTGAGAGAAAAGGCAGAACTACCCCGGTTCCGTTCATCTTCAACACTTACACTTGTCAACGTTAGCGGAATAAGAGCGAGCTTTTCCTCTGGCAAGACTACTGCTATTACGTGATGTTTTAAATAGATAGGAGTTTTGGATATTTTCTGTGGGAAATGGACCTCTGTCTTCTCTGTGAAAGTGTAGAAAATCCATATTTTGTCCTGCATCTTGCTCGTTTCCAGATTCCAGGATCCCCCAGGCTAAAGCCTCTAATTCTGTATCTACATCTATGGATGCTCTTGTGAGTACAGCTTTCTTCCACGAACCGGTTAAAACCTCTATTCTATAATTTAGAAGAATTTCTCCATATTCTTCTACTCCTTCAACTCGTAAAACTCCCAGTGATTCATAGATTTCTCCATTTTGCCACCAAGATTGATGAGTAAAATCGGTCCAACCTTTTCTCCATAATGCAAAGCCTAAACCGGGTAAAATCTTCCTATCTCCTCTTACAATGTCTAAGCTCCCATTATTCTTGAGTATAAGCTTATGCCTGCTCAACGTGATTTCTCCTTCTCCTACAGAAAGACAAGCATGAAGTGTGGAGAATATTAAAATGAGAGTCAGTATGATGATTTTCTCTTTCATAATCCCGTTATTTAATATCGAGAGATTTCATAAATAAGATAATTGCTGTTGCTATTTCCAAAGATTCTCTAGCCGCATCTAGAGCATCTTCCGGCTTCATCATCCTAATATATCTTTTAATCTCGAGAATCCTTAAAACTTCACCCATATTCTTTCCGGAAGCTTACGAACACCAACTAGTATATCCTCGGGATCTACCTCAAGCTCGGCAGCTATGGCTTCTAAAGAATAATATACAGTAAAGACTGACAATTCTTTAATTTTCTCTCCTTTAAGTTCTTCAGCTTCACTTAATTTTTGCGATGCTAAGAGCAGGTAATCTACCGATTTCATTAAGAGTATGATGGCGGATTGCTGATAATATCGTTTATGCTAAAAGGTTTAATATTAAATTCACAAGATCTCCCATAGCCAGATATCTAATTTCTCAGTTATCATCTCTACTCTGAAATGCTTTGGGAAAGAAGGTTGTCTAATAGGCATCTATATGAGTTTGATTTACCAGTATTGTGTCTTTGCTTTTCGATAAATCTATACCTATGTTTGTCATTATACTCTCGTGCGGAGCTATCTTTTACTCGTAATTGGGATAATAGCAGTCGTGGTAATGACTTTAATTTCGTCTATAGCTTACCCGCTAGTTCTCGAAATAGGGTTAAAAAATAAGGATGCCGTCTTGATAGCTAGTATGTTAGGAGAAATAGCCGCTTTTCTTTTGATATTGCCCGTGGTCTATAGTTCATCTTTAAGAAAACTGTTTAAAATTGAGAAAGCCGTGAAACGTGGAATAGCTTTATACCTATTATGTACTTTTGTCATGATATTCGGTGGGCTTTTAATCTCTGCGTTTTTTGAAGTAAAATATGAGCCTGTATTTGAAGAGGTGAGTCCTATATATGCAGTTGCAATGCTACTATTAACGGCTCCTGTAGTAGAGGAGTTGATTTTCAGAGGTTTAATATTGCATGGTTTAAGAGACTATGCGGGAGATATTATAGCTACCGTGTTTTCTTCGCTATTCTTTGCCCTATTACACTATAGTTCTACTCCTGTGCTCTTACTGCCCGTAGTCTTTCTTGATGGATTCCTATTATCGTATTTCGTGCTTAAATGGAGAAATCTAGTACCGTTGATCATAGCACATACATTGATAAATCTTCAAGCTCTTCTTTTTTACTGGTTAATTTAACTCTTGAGAGATAATGTTTGAGGGCAAGTTAATTTTTTTATAGCGCTTATTGAAACCTTATATTGTGATATACATATAATAGAGAGAGTTTGCAGATAAAAGTAGTAATGTTAGGCTTGATTAATCGTGTGTTTGTTAAAATTCAAAGAAAGTGCAGGGTATTCCGCGAGGATCAGCTCAGCTTTATGATAGTTTAGCAATTAAATATCTGGAACCTTCATACAATTATGTGACCCAAGATATTTTTAAAGAAAATATGGATAGGAGAGTTATACTGGAGATAGGTTGTGGGACAGGAGTTCTTCTTCTAGAAATAGCGAAAAATGCTAACTCTGCAATAATAATTGGATTGGATATTTCTCCTGCCATGATTAAAATTTCAAAGAGAAATATTGTAGAGAAAAGTGAATTTTCAAAAATAGATCTCCTATTAGCCGATGCTCATAAGATGCCTTTCCGGCCTAAGAGTGTAGACTTCATCGTGAGTACGGGAACTTTACATCATATAAGAAAGCCGGAAGTTCTATTTAAGGAAATTACAGCAGTATTAAGTAGCCATGGAGAAGCCTGGATATACGAATTCTCACATGATATAAGTATAAGAGAACTCAGGCAATCCTCAAAAAAAGTTAGGCAGATCTTGGATTTTAATTAAGCTAGCGGCAGTGATGCACGGTTTGCCTCGCAGAGAATATGAGAAAGGATACATATCAGAAGCTCTCGCGAAAACTAAAACCTCTTACGTGCTGAGTTACAATGGAGTAATAACGTTGCTAAAGTTGAGTCATAACTCTTTGCAACGATAATACATAGCCACCTATTTTTAGACGTGAACATGTAAGTTTACTAAACTTTAACTTTGTTATCTTTCAATTTACTGCAAAGATTATGTGATGTTAGAAGAAAGAGATATCAATATACTATATAATAAGATTAGCTGTGAGCTTTTTCCTAAATGAATTAGAGGATATCCGAAAAGTTGAGGAGTTTTTCGATAACTTATTCTCGAGTGTAAAAGCGAAAGCCGATAAAATCCTATACGAAAAATATTTGAAAATACGGGGAAAAACGAGCTTCACCAGAAGGAGATCTAGAAAAAGCTTAGCTAAGATAAGAGGGTATATAATTCCCGGGGACGTCGCAGCGATATCAGCAGTCGGCGTGCCTATAGCTCCGCGTATAGTTGCTAATCCCGCCATAGAAATTAGCGGAGATAAGGCGCGTATCTACCTTAGGTTGGCGTCGATAGGCTCCGAGTTTGCCAAGACTTTTATCGCAGTTGCAGATCTTAGAGTAGAGGATCTACAGGGGAGAATTAGGGTAAATGCTAAGCCATTGCTCTACGGAATAATGCCCTACGAATGTATAGAAGATCCGAGGATCGACCCTGATGTGCCTGGTGTTCTATACCACGTAAGAGCTTTCTATTGAACAAAAGCTTCGAGAGTTTTCACGTTTAAATCCCAGATAGTCGGCGATAAGGTAGACGGGATAGAGGCGGTTAGATTCTATTCTAGGAAGTGGGGCGAGTTTCTCATTCAAGACTATAGAGACACCTTTCCTGTAAACCGTGACTTTATGACCGTGAGGCCATTCTTCAAAGATAAAGGCTTCGGTATAATAGCTATCGGACCTAGAGAAGGAGCTCTAGTAAATTTCGACGAAATAGAAATTCTGCCCGAGCTTCTGCCATTAAACGGCGAAGAAAAAGTCGGGGGCAATGCATCGCTCAAAATTTCAGCAAACGAATACCTTCTACTATATCATACGGTTGACAAGCACGGAGTCTACTATACCTATAGCGCGCTTTTCGACGAGAACGCTGAGCTACTCGCTTTAACTAGAGAACCTATAATCGCTCCTGAAATAGGAGTTTATAGTGGGAGACGTCCTTCAACTGTATTCGTTTGCGGAGCAGCTATCTATGGCGACTTTGTGTTCATATCCGCAGGAGTAGACGATGAAATAGCGGTCATTTACGAAATTGAGAAACAGAAAATATATGATTCTTTAAAGTTTTTAAGCAGCTAGCCTTTTAAGCTTTTAGAGCTTTCTAATTGAGAAACTGGTAACTAGAATGCCCGCGATTTGAATCAACTTTAGCTATAATAGACATGTTTTTGTAGTGGAAGTTCTATATTTTGGCTATGCGCGTAAGGGTCGTAGTGTTTGACTATGATGGAACGTTAACGCCGGCTATTTATGAAAATGGAAAACTGCTTTTTAGACTAGTAGAGATTAAGGAGAATGTGGTTTTAGGCATAGCTACCGGCAGATCTATAAAAAGTCTCCGTAAAGATCTGGGCAATAAAAAAGATTTGTTCGACTTTATTATAGCTGAAAATGGTGCCGTGATAGTCTCAGAGAAGCTTGGTCTATACGAAGTTTTTAAACCCTCGTATTGGGACGAAGTCGTTAAAAGATTTAGAGAAGAAGGATTAGGCTATGATATAGGCGAGATTAAAATAGGAATTTATGAAAAAGATTTGAAAGCCGCGTTTCGAATTGCTGAAGAATTTGAGGAAGGAGTTAGAATAGTTAGAGTAATGCCGAGTTACTTCAACGCTGTACCGCCGGCAGTTAACAAGGCAGAAGCCTTGCTTAAAATATTAAATACGTTGGAAGCGAATCCGGAAGAGACAGCTTTTATAGGAGATAACGAAAACGATGTTGAAATAGCTAGAATCTGCGGCTACTCGGCCGCCGTAGCTAATGCGTCGGATAAACTCAAATCTACGGCAAAATACGTATGTAGAGGAGAGAATGGTGAAGGAGTATTAGAGTTTCTAAATTTTCTATTTAAACTCTAGCCAACGAACATATGCTAGAGAAAATTCCAAGGTTTCCCTCTTTTAACCACCGTTGGTTCTTCTAGATGCTCGGGTTTTAGAAGCCTTCTAGGAGTTTTGCCTAATACGAGGTATAGGTTCTCTGTCTCAGTTTTCACGATATCTATGTCTTTGAGAAAAAGCCATAGGGTAGAGGCTATAGTTGAGATACTCCTAAAGTTTACTGGTAGCGTGACCACTTCCCAGTCCTTTACTCTGATATAGTTCCTTAAGTATGAGCCTTTAACAGGGTCATAGCCCGCGTGGACTGATATGCTTAAAGCTTCCGGTTTTGGATTTTCTACTATAAATTCTTTAAACTTGGACATGAAGATAACATGAACCCTATCCATCTCCTCAACTACAACTACACCTTTTTCCTCTAGAGCCTCCGCGGCGGAAGCGAAAAGTCTAGGCAAAGCCCAAGAATCGAAGTGAGCTAAAATCGCTCCATACATCAATACTAAGTCGAATCTACCTAGCCTATACGCTTCGACTGCATCCATTTTATAGGCTTTAGCCTTAACTCCTTTTTCTTTAGCAAATTTTAGACTATCTCTTACCGCGCTTTCCCTTAAGTCAACCATTGTAAGCTCGACTTCTAAACCTTTATTCGCCAAGACTTTCGCGAGAGCTACTCCTCCTATACCTCTGCCAGCGCCTAAATCTAAAATACTAACCTTGTCACTACTGGTCAGTTCAGTTAACCATGGATGCTGTGAGAGTTTTCCGAATTTCTTTAAAGCAGATTCATATCTTTTTCTACCTTCAGGACTCCATGGATCGTCACGCCATTGGGCTATTTCATAACCCTTCTCTAATTTTTCCGAGATATCCATAATTTATTTACTTCCACCACAAATACTAATGTGTAACTAAAAAGTATCCATAGTTCTGCAATATTTAAATTCCAGATACAATAAATCTGTTATATGGAGGATGGATTTGCAGGGGCTCTGCTTGGCACTGGAGTTGGTGATGCTTTAGGCGCGTATTTTGAGGGTTGGAGATTCAGTTCTACGATCAAGCTTAGCCCGGATAAGATAGAGTCTAGATATCTAGGCGTCTATACAGATGATACCGAGATGATGATAATACTAGCAGAATGTATAATTAAAGAGAAAAGACTTAACGCTTCTATCTTCGTTAAGGAACTTGCCGCCAGATTTAATCCGAAGAGAGTTATGGCTATGGAACCACGACCGTTCTAAAGCAGATTGAAAGAGGAATTAACTGGCGTAAAGCTGTGTATAATATTTTTTAAAGGTGGATCGTATGGAAATCGGGAGATGTATAAGGGTTGCAAGAGAGAGCTGGAAAGAGTAGACAAGAGAAAAATATTAAAAAGCTTGTAAAATTAGCAAAACCTGAAGTCTATTTGAAGAAACTTCTTCAAATAGAAAGATTATTAAAGAAAGGGATGGGTTTAGAGGGAGACGTAAGCATGTTAGGAAATTTCAGCAATGCGCCGGATAGCATGCCTCTAGCTTTTTACCTATCTATGAAGAATAACGATTTCAGAAATACGGTCATAGATGCGGTGAAGTGCGGAGGAGATACCGATAGTATTGCGACTAAACAGGTAATTTGAGACTTCCTCGAATGAAAACATCTTCTTAACGTAGACTAGAGTACCTATGAGGTCAAAGAAGACTGCCTTTATCAACTCTATGCACTATGACTAAACTAACTACCGGTTCGGATATATCGTTATAATCTCCGTTTCCACATCCTCGATGACACACCGCTTCCCTCCTAGCATATACGTCTTCCCATTATCGGATACCAGCGTTAAATTGTACACAGTCTTATCTGGAGACTGATACGCCTTAACTATTCTGCCCTCTAAAACCACTTTTTCCCTTGTATTGGTTATATGCCAACCCTGTACACGCGCAAAAGGCTTTATCCCCTTTGAAAGCAGATGCGCCACATCCTCAACGGCGCGGAAGTAGATGCAGTAAGTTCTAGGCTTTGATAGGAACTCGTCTACATCGCTCACTAGCTTGCTGGAATACCATGCAGTATACTTGAAATAGGCGCTAAATACTGGTAGGAAATCCTCATCCTCCACGAGCAACGCTATTTCTTCTCTTCTCTTAATTCCGCGGTATAAAGTCGCGGTGATATATGTTAAGGCTTTATGGTCATCGACTATGAACATGGAGGGCGCCAATATCTCTCTGACTTTAACCATAGCGTCTCTTCTGAAATCATCCACTAGGTACTTCGTTGTTTTAGTATTTGTCTTATATATTACGAGTGAGACGTTAACGTTATTTTCTATAGCGTTTTGCAGGTTGTTACTTACCTGGACTATGAGCTTATCGGGCGCTGCTATAGCTAAAGAATATTGAGCGTTATCTAGTAGATATCTTATCTTATCTACGATATTCCTCTTTCCCTTAACAACCCAAAAAGTCCCTGTATTTAAATTCCTGCCGATGCCAGAGATTCTATCTATAAGCTCTAGAGCTTCTTTCTCTATTTTTAAATATTCCTCGGTTAGTAGGCGGAGAGCCCTTTTAGGCTCAACCGGACGATATAATTTAGGCCTTCCATGCTGAACTTCTATCAGTCCTTTCCGCTCAAGCTCGGACAATATCAGGTAAATCTTAGAGACTGGGACGCCTGATGCTGAGGCTATCTCAAGCGGAGCTGCTACTCCAAGCTCTATCAGTGTTTCATATGCTTTGGCTTCGTTGATGCTTAACCCTAATTTTGTTAATCTATCTATGAGCATTTTTCTCGGATTTTTCATTGCGCAGCCTCCCTGTGCCGATTCTCTTTTCAATCCTCCTATACTCTTAAATAAAATTAATTTTAAGCAATAAAGATTTCTTTAACAACATATTTTATCAGATCATCTTTAAGTATTTAGGCATAAAACATATATTCAAGATATTATACAACAATTATCGTAAAAGAGGTGTAAGTATGGCTGAGTCAAAAACTTTATTAATTGTTGCTCTTATTGTGGGAATTCTAATCGGAGCGGTAGTAGGTTACTTCATAAAGCCAGCTCCTCCTCTACCAGCGGAGGTAGAAGAACTTAAGAGCAAATATGAGGAGCTATCGAGCAAATACTCAGAGCTAGAATCTAAATATAGTCAGTTGGAATCTAATTATAAAGATACTGAAAAAGCATATAATGCCTTGAAATCTCTGCTAGGGAGATTCCCTGAGGAAGGCGTTATCAAACTTGAGGCTTGGTGTGGCGGCGCGCCAGCCGAGGGCTATAGAGCGACAAACCTTGAAAGAGGCGCGGAAACACTTAATAAAATACTAAAATCCCTAGGACTTAACGTAAGAGTAGAGATCGAAGCTACATTTGAGCATATACCAAAAGACGCCGCTAGGTCTAGGCTAATGGCTGCTTGGGAGGCGAAAGAAGCTCCAGATATAGTGATCGACTACGGTTACTCTCCAGTCGAACTCGTGGACATGGGATGGGCTGTGCCTCTCGACGAATACTACGACAAATATGCGATATTCTTCGCCGACGTTCCCCGCTCAATGTGGGATCTAAAGTATAAAGGGCATATATGGACTATCCCTCAGGATGCCGCTATGCACGTCTTCTACTTCAGGAAAGATGTCCTTAGGAAAATGGGATGGAGCGAAGACGAAATTAACGCTTTCGCAGCTAAGATAAATTCGGGCGAGATAACGTTTGAGAAGATAATGCAAATAGCTAAAGAAGCTATGGATAGAGGATTCGTAGAATGGGGCATTTATCACAGAAAAGGTGCTGGAGGTAGCTTATGGATACCCTATTATAGCCTAGGAGGAAAATTCTACGATCCAGAAACAGGCAAACTTACAATCAGCAAGAGTAAACTCCTCGACTACTTCATGCTTTTCTATAAGATGACGCAGGAATACAAAGTCATGCCTCCAACGATGATAGCTACCGATTGGAGAAAAATACACACCGACTTTGTAAACGGCAGAGTACTATTTTGGATGGGAGGTAGCTGGCATTGGGGTGAGTGGCAAAGAGTAGAATATCATGAAACTTTAGGAAAACTAACTCCGGAATACGCCTGGGAGAATATAGGGTTCTCCCTATATCCGGCCACAAAGCACGGCGCTAGTCCAGGCGCGTTTGTAGGTCCTCACGGTTACGTTATTTTGAGCCAAAGTAAATACCCAGAAATAGCTTTCTTAGTAGCTGTTCTAGCCACGATGCCTGAGTTTGAGGCAGATCACTGTATAGAAGGCGCGAGACTGCCGACTCACGTCGGTACGAGAGGAATACCCAAATTCGTAGAAGAGGGCAAATTCTTATCTAAGCTAAGCGAATTAACTGACAAAACTTGGGCTGAGTGGATACCGCATGGCGAATGGGGTAAACTTGTAGAGATACTAGTTGAGGCATTGACTAAGGTGGAAGCTGGGGAAATATCGCCTCAGGAAGCCGTAGACCTTGTCGTTAGCAGAGCCCAGACCGAAATAACAGAAATTATAATTACGGATTAAAATCAAAAAATAAAATCCTAATCTTTTCTTTAATTTATTTGGGTGTGCAATATGAATAAAATACTTGAGGCACTAACCCTGGGCAGAGAAGAAATGAAAAAATACGTCATCGCTTACTTATTCTTATTTCCATTCCTTCTTACAGTAGCTCTCTTCTGGATTAAACCTCTACTAGATACCGTGTACCTATCGTTCTGCGAGGCTAAATATACATTTTCTAACATGAAATTTGTTGGATTGCGCAATTACGAATGGATGATTTCAAAGGATATATACGTCCCCAACGTATTCAAAGTTACGGTAATGTACGTAGGCACGGTCATAATTATAAACGCTTTCTACAGTTTTTTAATAGCATTCATAACTACTTATTATATCAAGCGCGAAGTCATAGGCGTAGCTTTAAGAATGTTATGGTTGATACCGCGGATCTTGCCGACCATAGTTTACGCTATACTATGGTTGTGGCTTATAGACCCTGAAATGGGTCCGATAAACTTGATGATGAAGGCTTTAGGATTAAAGCCTCCATTAAGTTGGCTCATACAGAGACCGTATTCATGGATATTGATGATAGTAGTCAATGGCTTTGTCGGAGCGTCTTGGGGAATGATAATATATTCCGCAGCTATTAAATCTATACCAACCGATATAATAAACGCAGCAAAGATAGATGGCGCTACGGAATTCCAAATTATGAGGTATATATACGTACCTCTTCTCAAATGGCCTATACTCTTTGTAACAGCATGGCAGACCTTAAGTCTATTATCCTCTTACGGGGAAATTTTAGCGATATGGGGTGACTTCGGCACAGCCAGAGCAGGAGATGTTGTTACTTGGGCATTATACTCCTATTATAAAGCTTTTTCGATAAACGATTACGGATATGCGTCAGCGTTGGCGATGATTCTGGTAGTTATAGGGATAGCGCTGACTTTTATCTACTTTAGAATATTTGGCTTCAAGCGATTAGTACAGCCATCCCGTGTGGAGGTGTAAATTATGAGGAGGAAAGTGAAAAACTTGCTTATAAATATCGTTGTCTACAGCATAATCATGGTACCGCTCGCTATACCTATGCTCGGAATAGCGTGGCTTATAGCTCAGTCTTTCAGCGAAAAAGTAATAGTAGGATTACTGCCGAGCGGCTTTACGTTTGATCATTTCTCTTTTCTCTGGAAACAAATAAAATTCGGCACTAAGACCTATCCCAACATATGGCCTGTAGTACGTAATAGCCTCTTTCTATGCCTAATAATGGTGCCCATGGAAGTCCTTATAAGCTCTTCAGCTGCCTATGCATTATCAAGGATGAAAGCTCCTGGCCGTGGAACGATCATGAATTTCATAGTCTTCCTTCACGCCTTCCCGGGCGTTTTAATGCTTATGGCACTTTTATATCTACTAGTACAAATGGGACTATATGGTAAAGGCATCCTTACGCTCATAGGCGTCGCTCTGGTTAAAGTCGCGCTCAACGTCCCTATGTCTGTGTGGATTCTTAAAGGATTTTTCGATGGAATACCTTGGGAGCTAGAATGGGCAGCACTGGTCGATGGATGCACTAAGTTTCAAGTATGGAGAAAAGTGCTATTGCCCGTAATAAAACCCGGTATATCCGCAATAGCGATATTCTCCTTTATGAGCGGATGGGGGGAATGGTTAATAGCTTATACTTACCTACGCGACCCTGAATACTACACATTCCCCGTCCTCTTATCAAGTCTAATCTATGAGTTTAGATTCGTTAATTGGGGGCTTCTGGCCGCTATGAGCCTATTTTACATTATTCCAACCCTAGTCATGTACGCTCTAACTCAGAAAACCTTATTACGGATACAGCTGGTAGGTGCTGTTAAGGGATAAACAACGGTACTTATAAAATATTTTTTACCTTAAATCAAGACTTCGAATAGTTGCAGTCTTCGAAAAAGCTCAGGTACTGTGTAAGAGAGATCATGGTGAAGGAGTATTAAAGTTTTCCAAATCTTTCAAATAATCAAAAGTGCTCCAAAGTTCCCCTCTTTTAACTACTACCGGTTCTTTTAGATGCCCGGGTTTTAGAAGCCTTCTTAAATTAGCGAGACACAATGTCTATCTGAGAAAACTCTCTCAGATAGAGAAATTACTGAAGAAAACTGGTTTAGAAGAAGCCGTACACGTATTGGGGAATTTTAGCAGTGCTCCAGACAGCATGCCTTTAGCTCTCTACCTCTTTTTAAAGAATAACTACTTCAAGAACACAATTATAGATGCTATAAGGTGCGAGGGAGATACTGATAGCATTGCGGTTATGGCAGGCGCGCTGGCGGGTGCATATTACGGGTATGAGAGCATCCCCAAGGAGCTTGTGGAGAAACTCGAGGATAAAGATAAAATTTTAGGATTGGCGCGCGAACTTTGGGAATTAAAAATAGAAGCAAAAATACTAGAGCCTATGCTTTAACTAGGGTAGTTTATGACTTGGAAGCTTTGTGTCTTCGACTTTGATGGGACTCTGGTTGATAGCTACTCCTGCCTCCCCGTGGTTTGGAGAAGGATAGGAGAGTATCTGAATCTGGAAGAGAGTTTTCTAGGCTTGTTTGTGAATTATGTTTAGTAGAAGAGGATTTGGGAGATGCTCGTGGCGAGCACGATGTGGGCAAATGGGTTAGGAGAGCTCTGGACAAGTTAAGGTTAGAAATAGATTTTAATAGTGAAGAACTGGCTGCTTTATACTGAAAGTATATAGGGTAGAAAGTATAGGATAGAGAGTACAACTGTTTTACCCTGTGTAGGAGACATCTTGAAAGTTCTTAAAGAGAAAGAATATATAGTGGCTTCGGTATCCAGCGATGATGGAGTAAAATCCTTAAAGGAAAAGAGGATAGAATAGAATCTATAGAGAAGAAAATAGAGGAAATACCCATTGGAGAAAAAACTATGATAGGCGATTTACTGTTATTTAATAAACTTTCTAAAGAGTTGGAGGATACTAGAAATATAAAACCATGGCTTGTAGATGTGAAAGTAATCCTCCAGCTTCTTGGGGCAACTGCCGTATCTCAAATAATCACGTTAATTATAGAATATATAGTCTAGTTAGAAGAAAACGAAGTTAAGCATGTTTCTGCATTTGAGTAGAATTTTTTCTCTTCCTATTTAAATACACTATCACTATGATTAGTAGAGCTATATAGTAAGGTGTAGCTGGAGTCCTTACGTAGTATACACCGGACTTATCGACTAGAATTTCTCCGCTTCCTACTTTAAATCCTAAAAGATATATTTCGAACTCGTGAATTCCCTCAGGCAGTTCTGTCTCTAAGAGAAGACCGTCCAAATCTGCTAAATATCTCTCATCTCCCATTTTAATCGTGTAGAGCGGTGAAGGCATCATGAGGAAATCCACAGCTTTAATCTCTACCTTCCAAACTCTAAGCTTTACGTCATATGTCCCGGTAGTGTTAATGATTATTCTTTTTTCTAAAGGTTCACACTCAGTAAATTCTGAAAATATATTCCAACCAGTGAAATATCTTATGAAATTCGGCGCTTTAATAGTTCTATTATAGAAAACTCCATTAACTTCAAGTTTGCCTCGATCTAACCATACCTTCTGCCCGCTCTTCACTTCTTCTCCTTCTATAAATAATACCGCTCCGAGAGGATTATTCTCCATGTCTCTAGTCTCTAAAACTACTTTGTATTGAGTCTTCCAAATTGCTTTAATAAAGAGAGGTTCCCAAACCACGACCTCAAATACATTGTTTTCAACAATTCTATCCTTTACAATCCAGTAATTGAAAATTCTTCTCGTGCCGTTATCCTCCAAAATTATAGTCGTGTTTAACTTCACTTTGAAAAGTTGCCCCATCGGAACCCATTTTTCAAAACTTCCTGTATATTCTGAAGATACCTCTACCAGGTATTCTTTAGTCCAGATAGCCCTAAACTGGAGAGGTTGATTTACAACAATTCTAGCAGTAGCATTTTTAAAATCGAATGTACCAGTCCATCCTTTCAAAACCATTCTAGTTTTATTACCTAGATCAACAACTTCGTCTACAACTCCTATAAACACCTCCGCTCCTTCAGGATACCATCCTGTAGAGTTTAACGGACTTGAATACAGGCTAAAGATCTCTACCTTATACTCTAAACGCCACTCAACAGTCAGAGATAACGGCTTATCGATAACTATTATAAGTGTAGAGTTTTTAGACTCGATATCTCCATTCCATTTTATAAATACATATCGAATATTCGAGCCTATATAAACTGTACTGTTCTGCAGCGATATGGTAAGCCTAGTTCCCGCATCATACCATCCAGAACTGACGTTCACTTCAAAGTATGAAGCCGTTATATTTAGATAGTATTGTATCTTCCATTCGGCGTACAGCTTGACATCCTGGTAAATCCTAAAGGATATACTCGGCTTCTCCGAGTTTATATAGCCAGTCCATCTTTTAAATACGGCGCGTATCCCCTTGCCTAGAGTAACTATTGTGGATAGTAAAGTCACGTTGACTATACTCCCCTCTAAGTACCATCCCTCGCCAATTGCTGCGCCATACTCAGAGTATATGCTAACCCTGTAGTAGAGCAACATTTTATATGGTATGTGTGATGGCAAGGTTATGACAGTCTTATCTGTAGGTTTAAATACTCCTGTTTTAAGCCATGAGTATATCTCAGCTAAAGCATAAACGTCGAGAGTAGAGGGACGGAGCTCGACTCCCGGGTAAGAATATACTGGATACATTATTTCAAGGCCGTTTTCGGTGTATTTACTCTCCGCATGCTCTAATCCGAGAGCATGTCCGATCTCATGTAGAGCTATATTAAAAATGTCGACTACCGATAAATCGCCAGCTGTTGTACGCGTGTACAATGTTACATATACTCGAGTAATCTTGCCATCGCAGTATTCGACTCTGGCAAGCCCTATTTTCCCACCGGGCTCTATAATGTCCCTGCTGAATTTAACAATGATATCATAGCCTGTTTGATAGGTTGAGGATATCTTTACTTTAAACGAGAAATCTAGTAAATATTCGTAGCCGTAGGAGTTTCCAAACGATTCGAGGGCTCTATCCCAAACATTAAACACTTTAACTACGGAATCTATGTACTTCTTTCCAAGCCAGGAAGCTGAAACTATTAGAACTTTTAAATCGGTCTTATCCCATACCGCCCCTATAACCTCTATACGAGGACTTCCAGAAGATAATTTATAATCGTCTTTGAATGCGATAACTCTTACCTGTATAGCATCATAGTGTACAATTATCTGCGCGAGCAGAATTATCAGCGCTATTACCGTGGTCTTCGCTTTTCTGTATTTTTGCATCGATATTAAATTAGCAAAATAGGTTTATATGGTATCGGTTAACTTAATATTGTCAAATTAGTTATTAAAAAATAAATTTCGTTTTTAGTATTTTGCTAGACAATTTAAGTTAAAATAAAATTAAAATCGCAAAAGAATAAATTTAACAATCAAAACATGAAATTATTTTGCAATGATAGAGATTAAGCCGTTAATCATTGGCAACCTAGTACACGTAGATAATAGAGATATAAAGGGGATTATGGTTAGGCTTGTAAACACTCCAGGAGCTTTAGCCGAAGTTCTTTCAATACTAGCAAAATATAATGTGGATATTCTGGCAGTTAATTTCCCAGGTATGGCCGCTACTGGAAAGCTGGGCATTTTATTTATAATAGCCAGGCTCTCAGAGTCGGATTATGAAAAAGTTAAAAGTAATATTTATAGATTGGACTCGGTTGAAAATGTTGAGATAATAAACCCTCAAATCGAGAATTTCCTACTTGTAGATCTATACCACCTCCCGATAGTAGACGTTAGAGGGGAAAGATTGCTATTACTTACAGAGGATAATATGAAGAGCTTGGTCGTAGACTTGAGAAAACGCTTTAGAGAAGGAGGATTGGCATTTCTATATCATCAAGGACTTTTCACAGGGCTCTTGTTAGCCGACATCTATAAAGGATGGAGGATAAAAACCTTAGAAACGCATTGCAAGCGAATTTTCTAAGAGCTCATGCTTTAGGAAAATATAGAGCTGAAATTTCACATTATATTAAAGGATATGATAGTTTAAAAATCCAGATAAAGGCTTACGATATGTGGGAATATGCAATCGCTAAGAAGTATGGAATCAAAGAGTATTCCTGTCACTTTGAGAGAGGGTTAATAGCTGGTATAATTGAAAGCTATCTCGGTAAACGAATAAAAATAAAGGAAGAAAGATGTATAGCGACAGGAGATTCTTACTGTTTACTTGTGACAAGCATATTCTTTAATAGATGACTATAGTATTGTCCATCTATCTTGGAGATTTTCATTAATTAGATTTATCCAGATTTACCATGTGATTTTCGGGCGATATTACAAAATTTGGAAAATTATAAATATTAGATTACTCTAAAAATATTAGAATACTCTAAAATGGTGGTGGCGTGCCAAAGTTAAGCGAATTAAAACCTGGTGAAGAAGGCGTTATCTCTAAAATACTAGGGAAAGGCGGAGCTTTGAGGAGAATAATGGATATGGGATTAACACCTGGAACTAGAATTAAGGTAGTGAGAAAAGCGCCTCTCGGCGATCCTATAGAATTCGAGGTCAGGGGCTATAATCTATCCCTAAGGAAAAATGAAGCTGAACTGATATTAGTGGAGGTAGTTAAATGAGGAGATCCAGAATTATTCCCTTAGCTTTTCTCCCAGATGGGGCAAAAGGTATAGTTAGAGGTATAGCTGGAGGCTACGGCGTCCGTAGGAGGCTTTACGAGCTTGGCTTTGTCGAAGGAACGGAGGTTATAGTGGTTAGGAATATGGGAGCAGGTCCTTTAATTGTATCTGTTTATGGATCTAGGCTTGCACTGGGGAGAGGGGTTGCTATGAAAGTCTTAGTCGAGGTGGGGTCATGATAAGAGTAGCTTTAATGGGTAATCCGAACGTCGGTAAGTCTGTTATATTTAACAATTTAACGGGTTCTCATCAGAAGGTAGGAAATTGGCCTGGGAAAACTGTTGAGAAGAAAGAAGGTTTCTTCGAATACAATGGAGAAAAGATATATGTGGTTGACCTACCCGGTACGTATAGTTTAACCGCTTATTCAGTCGAGGAGATTATCGCTAGAAACTATATCGTTGAAGAAAAACCAGATGTTGTAGTGGTGGTAATAGATGCTTCTAACCTCGAGAGGAATCTCTACCTAGTTTTACAAGTGTTAGAGCTTGGAGCTAAAGTTATAGTTGCTCTCAATAAGATGGATTTAGCAAAAGCCTCAAGCATTTCAATAGATACTGCTAAACTTGAGAAACTACTTGGAGTACCCGTAGTTCCAATGATAGCCCCCAAGAAGATAGGAATAGAAGAACTTTGCAGGAAAATCGTGGAAATGGCTAAAGTTAAAGAATGGAGTATCAAAATAAGGTATGGAGAGCTAGAGAAAGTTATCAGTGAATTAACTAGAGACTTAGAAAAAGAGGAACTTTTTGAGAAGTATAATACTCGCTGGCTAGCTATCAAGCTATTAGAAGGAGACCCTCAAGTACTTGAAGAGATAGAAAAAGCTCCTAAAGGCGAAAATATCCTCGGAAAATTGGAGAAAATCAAAGAGATTTTTGAAGAAAAATACGGAGATTTTGAAATAGCATTTGTTGAGGCACGATATGATATTGTTAAACAGATAATTAAGAAAGCCGTAAAAGGAGAGAAGAAACTAGCCGCCAGCGATGCTTTAGACCAGGCTCTACTGGATAAATATCTTGGAATTCCAATTTTCATATCTATACTTTGGATGATGTTTCAATTCACGTTTATAGCTTCAACTCCTTTCTCAAATATTCTAAGCGACTTATTAGCCGTCCTCTCGGAGAAGCTGAGAGGAGCTACTGGAATTCCCCATTTAGACTATTTGCTTTTCGGAGAATACGGTGTATTGAATGGTATTGGAACTATTTTAAGCTTTATACCTTTAATAATGACTTTATATTTCGCCATGTCTCTTCTAGAAGATTCCGGCTACATGGCTAGAGCCGCATTTCTAATAGATAGAGCTATGAAAAAGCTTGGATTGACTGGTAAAAACGTTATACCAATAATCCTCGGCTTTGGTTGCAATATAGCCGGTGTCTACGGTACCAGGATAATAGCTGGAGAGGAGGATAGGATAATAGCCATTGTGACGAACCCGCTTATACCGTGTACTGCAAGGCTTGCTGTTTTCACAGTGATCGCTGCGGCGTTTTGGGAGTTTGCTGCTGTAAACGTGCTTTTATCACTATACATACTTGGAATACTTCTATCGGTCCTCATGGCGCTCGCTTTGAGGAAGACTGTATTTAAAGGAATATACTCACCGTTTATAGTAGAGCTTCCTCCTTATCAAATGCCCTCGCTCAAAGTCGCCGTCACTCAGATGTGGATTAGAGGTTCATTATTCTTTAAAAAAGCTGGAACTACTATACTCCTAGGTCTACTAGTGATAGGTCTGCTAGCTACAACTAATGCCTCTACCCTTACATTTACGGAAAATGTTGAGGAAAGCCTGTTAGCATCTCTGGGAAAGGCTCTCCAGCTACTCTTCGAGCCTCTTAACTGGGATTGGAGACTCGTGGTAGCCGCCTTTTTCGGCTTTGTAGCTAAGGAAATCATAATTGGAGCTACTGCTATGCTATATGGAGCCTCAGAGGAAGGACTTCCCGCTCTCTTAAACCAGTACTATGATCCATTAACCATGTACGCCTACATGGTCTTCATATTAGTCTATGTACCGTGTATTGCAACCTTGGCGGCGATTAGGCAGGAAACCGGATCTTGGAAGTGGACCATATTCACCATGCTCTACGAAATACTATTGGCATACGGGCTCAGCTTTCTCATAGTGCATATTGGTAGATTCCTAGTGGGGGCGGGAATTTGAAGAAGATAATCTTATGCTATGGAGGCTTTCTAGGAATTTTATATGTTTTATACGGTTTTCTCCAAGTATATAACGGTTTGATAAGCTGGGGTCTACAGGGAGACGTTCTACAACTCGGTATAGAAATCTATGAGACTAGTATTCCCAACGTATTTCCAGATGTTTTCTCTGGTGTCGCGTTAACCACTACAGGACTGTTGTTTTTGACGTCCACTTATCATTCATTGAAAAAGTCGGAGTATTATAGAGGATATATCTTCGCCGCCTGGCTACTCTCCATATTGCTAATGTTGCTAAATATCGTAGAGCTGTTCGCCAGCTTCATAGATGCCTATTACCCGTTTTTACTCGGATATAAACCCGGAGAATGGAGTTTAGCCACAGACCCTTGGGGTATAGCGCCTCATCTGATACTCGGAGCTCTAGCAGCTCCTCTATACCTGGTTTTCAGAGATTTTATTAGAGAACTAACGTTTTAAATTCTCTTTATAGTATCTTAAGAACTTGTTTATCAGCTCAGCTCTTTCAGGATTATTCTCAATAAACTCTACAAACACTTCTATCCTGTTAATAGTCTCGTCGTGTAGATGATGCTCCATGTTACAGGCATCTATCTCAGCTATCTCTCTGGGAAGACCTAAGATGTTCTCTAGGAAATACTCGATGCTGCGATATCTGTCTGAAAGCTTGCTCGCGACTTTTAATCCTTCTTCTGTGAGATCAACGTATCCATGCTTCTCATACTCTATTAACCCCATTTCCGAGAGCTTCCTAAGAGCGAAAGTGACGCTTGAAGGCTTTACTTTTAACAGTTTCGCTATATTCTTCACCCTAACTACCTTACTCCTCTTGCTGAGAATGTATATAGCCCTCATATAGTCTTCCAAACTTCTAGTGAGTTTATACTTTAATTTATTATTTAAATTCTCCATGCGCGTCAACTAAAAATATCATCGTTTAATTATATCAAAGCTTCGCTTACAGCGCTATCCCTACCCGTATTATAAAGTAGAGTGGTTAATACACCTGCCGTAATTATTAAGACTCCACCGATTATCGTGCTTAAACTCGGTATCTGGCCTAGGAATATCCACGCTAAGAGCACGGCGAATACAGGGTCCAAGTAGGATAATATAGACGCTAGAGACATAGGTATACTTCCTAAGGCACTGTACCACAATCTTAGCGCTAGCGCCGTATGAACCACGCCTACGATAATCAGGATTATAGACGTGATCCATTCCATAGAGTAATCGATAACGAAGAGGAATGGAGTTAAGATAATTATGGATATTAGGCATTGATAGAGAACTATTATCTCTGGCCGATTACGGCTACTCGCCAATTTACCTATAGCAGCTAAAATCCCGTAAGAAAGACCCGCCAGTAAGCCGAAAAATAGCCCTATAGGGTTTCCCGCTGAAAGGCCTTCTGATAATATTAAAAGGATTCCCGTCATAGCCATGCCTACCGGCGCGATAACCCATCCTGGTTGTTTCTCCTTGGCGATAATCGGTGCTAATACTATAGCTATGACCGGGCCTGTATAGTATAGCAGAGTAGCATTAGCTACTGTGGTTAACAAAACCGCGTAGAAGAAGAATATCCAGTTCAATGTTAAGAATACTCCGGATATGAGCACTGTCTTTATATTTTCTTCTATTTTTAGAGAAGATATCCCTCCTTCAGCTATGATCATCAAGGTGATGAAAATAGACGCCACTAGAACCCTGTAGAACACGAAGATGGGTGAAGGCAGTTTACTCCATATAGCGAATAGAGAGACAGATCCCCATATGAAAGTAGTCAATACCATTTCTAAGATGCCTTTGAGGTATTTAGCATCCATGTTGCCTTCTACCCTCTAGGAAGCATATAGGTTTAACTTAGCGATAATAATATACGTCGGGAAAATAAAATCTAGCGTATGAATAACATCAAAACAGAGCTTTTATTCCAGAAAGATAGCTATCTTAAAGAATTTGAAGCAAAAGTCGTAGCCATTATAGAAAACAAAGTATTTCTAGATAAAACAGCTTTCCATCCAGGACCGAGCGGCGGTCTAGATACTGATACCGGTTGGCTAATCATGCCGAGTGGAGAAAAGCTAGAAGTTGAAGCTGTACGTGAGGAAGAAAGTGGAATAGCACATTTAGTGAAGGGAGACATATCCACGCTAACGCCCGGCATAACCGTTAAAGGAGTTATAGACTGGGAACGCAGGTATAAGATGATGCGGCTTCATACTGCTAGCCACGTAATCGCCGCGTTACTCTATGAGAAATATGGGGCTAAGGTTACGGGCGGCCATATAGGTCCAGAAGTTGCGCGAGACGATTTTGATCTTCGAGGCGTCAAGGAATGGAAAGATACTTTGAAATGGGCCGTGGAAGAGGCCAATAAGATAATCAAGAAGTGTATAGAAGTTAAAGTATACTGGTTGCCTAGAGAGGAGGCTTTGAAAATACCGGGCATAGTTAAGCTAGCCGATAAGCTACCACCAGAAGTAGAGAAAATTAGAGTTGTAGAAATACCGGGCATAGATATTCAAGCAGATGGAGGTCCTCACGTCAAAAACACCTGTGAAATAGGAGAGCTAGAAATTGTAAGGCTTGAGAGCAAGGGTTCAAGAAGGCGCCGAATATACTATACGGTAAAACCGTAGCTCAGACAGTTAACACCATCACAAGGGAAAAAGAGATATTTCTTAAACCCATATAAATTGCATAATTATTTTAGAGGAATTAAATATAGGTCATAAGCCTCGATATCCTCGATTTTAGCGTCTATTCCTCCTACTGAGAGTAGCTTACCGTCGAAGTCGATAGTGAGATTAAAAACTGTTTTATCATCACTCATACTCGCTCCTTTAACTACACCCTGTCCCTTAAACGATTTCTTGCTTTTCGTATAGCGGCCTACCACGTAAGCTTTAACCGTATAGCCTTTCTTCAAGAACTCTTCGACTTCGTAAACTGCTCTCCACATATTGACAAAGCTTAGCATTGTATCAGGTTTAACCGTTTTCCTACATACTGTTTTCGAGGGGAGCCAGAGCATGTAATAGTAAACTTGGATCATAGCTTTAACCAGCTCAGGGTCTTCTATCATCATAGCGTACCTGTTTTTAGGAGAATAGATGAAAGCTTTACTTCTATCGATTATCAGTAAATCCATAGCATATATTTCTCTTCTTTTGACAGTTATACAACCATCTACTCTCTCTAAATATTTGAGAATTTTTTCGATACTTGGACTTGGATATAGAACTATCGATACAACTATATTTTTCTCTAGGATGCTTTTTATATCATCTAGAAGATCTTTAATGAAATCATTCGGTAGGGCTATTAAAACCTCAGATTTAGCTGTTTTTAGTTCTCTGCCCAAACGTGGCAGGAAATTCTCTCTGATGATATAGATAGGAGGAATTTTTATTTTATCTCGACTTGACTTAATCTTCTTAACAAATTCCATTATAAATTTCTCGTCCTCTTTTAAACGTCTCTCCTTCTCTCTTAATATTTCAACTAAGCTAATCTCAGGTTTTGACGCTCTGTAGATTTTTCTTTTCTTGCCATAGCTCTCTATGAGCCCCCTATTTTCTAACGTTTTCAAAATCACGTATAGCTTGGATAGCGGTATGTTTAACTCAGAAGCAAGTTCAATTGCTGTGATACCCTCATTGGTTAATATTTTAAGATAGACCAAAGCCTCGCTTCTCCTTAAGCCTATGGATCTAAGAATTCTAAGAGCTTCCTCTACTTCGCGCCCATTCATATCCATCACGCTACTTCTATCAGGAGATGGAACGATGTATCGCCTTTCCTAGCCGGAAATTCGACAATATTACCTTTATAACTATAATTTATATTGTATTTCTTTAAAGATTCTACATTACTAACTCTTAGCGGTTTTGGAGTATAAACTATAATTTTAACATCTTCTTCTAATTCACACTCTATATTTACCTCGATTACGTTATTGGTTAACGAGTAGTTGAATGATATCTTGCCATAGGGAGTCGGCGCATTTTCTAAAACTAGATGCTTCCCATCTTCTAAAAAGGATAGAGGGATAGCTGGAGCTATTTTAATTCTCTTCTCTCCCCAATCTATCAACATATTCATGATAGTTTTTACCAATTCTTCATGGCTAAACGCTTGAGGAAAATTCCCTCTTTGCTCCTTAAGTATAGGGTCGTAACGCTCCGCCATTAGCTTTAAATCTGTAGCGTTATCCAAGCACCATTTTAGAATTTCTAAAGCTCTCTTGCCATTACTAAGCTTGGCGTAGAATCTCGCCATCCACAACGTTGAAAGATAGAAAGGAGGAATATCTCCTTCAAACCTAAGGAAAGAATTGTGAAATCTAAGTTTTTCCTCGATTTTCTCCACGGTTTTAATAATTCTTTGATCATTACCATCTAGTACGTTGTAGAAGACTAAGGAGAGAGCAGAGATATCTAAAATAGAATCAGATTCAAATTTCTGGACAAATGCTTTTTTACTGGAGGACCATCCTTTTTCAATAATTATCTCTCTTATACGATCTAGTTCTTTTAGCTTTACTGGAGATTTTCTATCTAGTAGTTTCCAAGCCGCTTTTAACCCGGCATAACAAACGGCTTTTCCAAATAGCCAGTAGCTTTTCTTAAAACGTTCTTCCCAAATACCGTTTTCTCTTAAACTCCAGTTTTTAGCAATCCATATAGCCGATTTAGCTATTTTTTCTAAATTATTTTTTAGAAAATCTTCGTCTTTCGTCAACATATAATGGAGGTAGAAACCGCTTAAGAAAAGTCCTGGAGAATCTATCTGGAATTGGGAGGAAGCGGCATTGCCCAACCTGATCAGATGCCCGTGAGAATCCGTAATCCCGGGATTGACTATTTCGAATAAAGGTGCTTCGCCTTTTACCGTGTAGAGAGGCCTCCAGTATCCATCCGATCGCTGACATCTTAATAGAAATTCGTAGAATTTCTTAGATTCTTCATGATGTCCTGCGAGATCAAAAGCTTCAGCTGTGAAAACACCATCTCTAACCCAGACATATCTATAATCCCAGTTACTATCACGTTTAGGAACCGCTGTAAGAGAAGTTGTTCCAGCAGCTATGATGCCTCCATTCTCAGCATCTGTTAAAAGTTTGAGCGTTAAAAGACTTCTATAAAAAGCATCTTCCAAGTCTTTATCCGGAAGCGAGACGTTGACTCCTCTGCTAAGCCATTCTCTCCAAAACTTACACTCTTCCTCTAGTTTAACCAGAGGATTCCCTTTTCTAGCTTCTAGGACTTCTCTCCTCGCCTCCTCTAGGTAATCACCATACCCTAGAAATAGCGGAAGTTGAAAGTTTATAGGAACTTTAAAAATTATAAATGCATCCAACCCGTAAACGCCTCTAAATATTACATCCCTCTTTCCAATTTTCACAACTCGATCTTCACGAGGATCTAACATGAATAGGTAACTAGGCTTTAAAGTAGAAGCAATATAGAGACTATGTCCTGCCTCTTCCGAATAGAAGTAAAGAATCCCTTCAGACTCTTCATATCCCATAGAAACTTCGCAATTCTTCAAAAACGCTCTTGGAGAAAACTTTATCAGTATATATGCCTCTTCAATTTCTCTTCCAGATTTTTCAATCTTAATTAATCTAGTTAAAACTCTCTTCTTCCATGGGAGAAAATCAATAGATGAAATTTTAAAATACGAGGTAGCCCAGCTTGTAGCAAGTACGTTAGTTTTTTCTAAATACTTCTGTTTGACGGGAATAAGCCCGGTACTAGAAAAATCATGACGGCTAGGTGTTGGAGAGGCCGAAACCTCTAATGTACCGCCTAGAGCTGGATTTAAAATTTTAGCAAATACCGGTAGTCCATGAAATCTAGGTATACACCACCAATCGATACTTCCTCTAGGAGATATAAGAGCTAGAGTTTCGCCGTTTCCAATCACGCCGTAGAATTTCATTACTTTACACCGTTAATAGCAAAGTCGACAGGGAATGCAAAATCAACACCTAGGAGATTAGGGCTTTAAGTATTATAAACTTTTCGGAAAAGTTTATAAGAGCAAAATGTAATATTATCACAAAAGGTGATAATCATTTTAAATCGAAAAGCCTTAACTAAGATGCAGGCTCTCCTTATTGCCATCGTAGTAATAATCGCCGCAGCAGCTGCAGTATACTTCTATATGCCGCGTCCACCGCCTATGGAGAAGGAAGTAGTAGTTTATGGTATATGGGCCGAAGTTGAGGGAAAAAACTTCGAAAAAGCATTAGATATTTTCGAGGAAAAAACTGGTGTAGAAGTTAAATACATACCGCAGAGCGATATTCGAACAGCGATAATGACGGAGCTCGCTTCAGGCGAGGTTCAATTCGATATAGCGCTTATACCTTGGGCCGGATTGATAAAAGAACTTGCTAAGAAAGGACACATAGAAGATGTAACCTCAATATTAGAGGAGGAGGGACTTAAGGATAAACTGGTTAAAGATCTGCTTGAAATGGTTAAGGTAGACGATAAATACTATGCAATTCCAATTAAAATGAGCGTTAAAACTCTGCTTTGGTATAATCCTAAAGTCTTCAATAATTACGGCTTAAAACCTCCGGAAAACTGGGACGAATTTGTAAGCGTGTGCGAAACTCTTAAAGCCAATGGCGTACAACCGCTCGCTGCCGGAGGTAAGACTAAGTGGACTTTAACAGAGTATATGGAGGCTTTCCTCTTTGGAATGCATGGACCACAGCTAACCTATGACCTGATAGAACATAAAGTGGAATGGACCGATCCTAGAGTTAAAGAATCTTTTGCTTTAATGGCCGATTTAATAAAGAAAGGTTACTGGGGAGAACATCCGGAAGCTGAAGAAGGAGTTCCACAGTTTACACGTCTTGGAAATGGAGAAGTTGGAATGTGGCTCATACTCTCCGCCACTAACGTTTTCATGAGCCAATATTTCGGATTTACGCCTGGAGAAGACTACGACGTTGTAAGATGGCCTAATCCAAATCCCCAAGCTCCTAAAACTGTAGCAGCAAATGCAGATTATATCATAATACCGAAGAAAGCTCCACATCCGGTAGCTGCACGGAAGCTAGCCGCTTGGCTTGGAGGAGCTGAATATCAGGAAGCCATGGTTAAAATGAAGGGATATCTAGCTCCTAATTTAGATGTTCCATTAGACGCTTATGATCCTATAGATTCAAAGGTAATATTAATACTGAGAGAATCAGATGCTATAGTGCCAGACTTGGATGATGCTTGTCCTGGAGAATTCCAGCTTGTGATATGGGCTAAAATCCAGGAATTCTTCGCAAACCCGGATAATTTGGATAGTATCCTAAACGATCTAGAATCTGAAGCTGATAGAATATATGGTGGCTAATCTATGCGTTTTAAATCCTATATTTTTTTCTTACTACCCTCATTTATTTTAATCTCTCTCTTCATCTTATACCCTATCATCTTCACAATTTTCCTAAGCCTCCATAAATGGGATGGCTTATCGCCGATGGAGTATGTAGGCTTGGAAAACTACGAATATATTTTCAACTGGAAGACATTCTGGCTTTCTTTTAAAAATAACGTTGTCTGGATGTTAATACACATGCCTATAAGCCTAATCCTAGGCTTGGCGTTAGCCGTACTGCTGAGACAGAGAATAGTCGCCCGAAACATAGCTAGAACCATTATATTCATAGGAATGGTAATCCCTGATGTAGTTGCAGGTATAATATGGATGTTCGTGTACGATCCGAGGATAGGGATAGTTAACGCAGCTCTAGAACTTCTAGGATTTAAATCTCATGGTTGGCTCACAGATCCTAAAACCGCGATTTACGCTATGATAATAGCCTCGATATGGGTGTGGACTGGATTTACAATGACAACCTATATAGCAGCTCTAGAGGAAATACCTCGAGAGCTTTATGAAGTAGCGCGTATCGATGGGGCATCTTCTTGGCAGATTTTCCGCTACATCACGCTTCCGCTGTTAAAGCCGGCTACCGTTACTACGGTCGTATTGACGATGATATGGGATCTAAAAATATTCGGATTAGTGTACGTGCTTGGAGGTAGAGCGGTTCCAGAGTTTATCTACGTATTAGCTTACCTAGTATATAAGGAAGCCTTCATAGCGTTTCACATGGGCAGGGCATCTGCTATAGCTATAATGTTGACGCTAATAGTTCTCCTCTCCTCGGCTTATATGATAAAGAAGATGGTGAGAACGTGAGGAAGATTAACGCTAAACTAGTAATGGTGAATCTGCTCGCTTGGACGGTAGCGATAATCTGGCTTATGCCTTTTATAGGATTATTCATGACCTCTGTTCGCCCCTTTAGAGAATTAACTCATGGATGGTGGAATTTCGAAGAGGCCCATTTTACATTAGAAAACTACATCGAAGCTTTTGAAAGAGGAATGGGCAAGTATCTAGTAAATTCATTGGTAATCACCGTGCCATCTACAGTAATACCAATATTTGTAGCCGCTTTAGCAGCGTATGCATTTTCCAGGTTTAGCTTTCCTATAAAAGACCTGCTCTTCATAACCTTAGTCTTTATACAAATCATACCTTCAATACTCGTTCTGATACCTTTAACCATACTGCTAAGGGAGATGAGATTGCTCAACACGATAGTCGGCTTAGTATTGATCCACTCATCTTTCGCCCAACCCTGGATAATATTCTTCTTGAGAAATTTCTTCCTAACACTGCCGAAAGAGATAGAAGAAGCGGCTAAGATTGATGGATGCACTGATTTCCAAATATTTATGAAAATAGTGCTACCATTATCTGCGCCAGCTTTAGGCTCTGTGGCTTCGCTACAATTCCTCCTCGTATGGAACGAGTTCCTATTCGCCTTGATCTTCTTGAAATCTCCAGATTTGTGGCCGGTAACTATAGGAGTCACTGTCCTCAGTCAAAGCCAATATATAGCG
>Ga0180301_10000291_pt1 | contig 38586 bp, 42 predicted proteins | sample GuaBasSediGuay16_FD_121797 | JGI IMG/M metagenome (GOLD analysis project Ga0180301, IMG submission 121797) | Subseafloor sediment microbial communities from Guaymas Basin, Gulf of California, Mexico - Guay16, Core 4569-2, 12-15 cm | ecosystem: Environmental > Aquatic > Marine > Hydrothermal... | reverse complement strand
TCTAACTAAGGAAGGTTATGCAGCACTACAAGCCATAACCACCATTAAGAAGTATGGTTGGCAGAAGAGAGCCTACATCATAAATACAATAATCTACATTGTAGCAGTAGCTTTCATGCTATCGAGGATTCTAATGGAAGGTGTTAACTCTATATACACAGTTGTCTTAGTGCTAGCAACCCTGTGGTTTGCCTACTACAGCTACTGGTCTATTATGAAGAGAGGAGTTTTCAGAATAGAAGGGTGAGCTAATAGTGAAATGGGAGTATTACAATGAACGCGCTCTAGCTTAATATTGAAAGAAATGCGTATCCACTTTGTGGCGCTACAATGACCAATAAATCCGTTGGCATGTTCAATGCCTCTGTTAATGAATCTATACATTTATCTGCTGAGTCTAAGAATCTCCGGTAGGTAGCGTTCTTCCTGACCTTTTCTCTGAGGGAGGTTAATTCATAGACCATGTAGAGAAGGTAGATAGATTGTCTAAGAACTAGGTTAAATAAAGTATTCCAGTATACAGTTCTTTACAAGCAACTCTTTTTCTCTTAACACTAGACAAGGTATTTGAAAAGCAAAATAACAAATTTAAGTATGTGGCCTAAATTCTATTAAATGACGCGGGGGTGCCCGAGCCAGGACAAAGGGGCGGGACTTAAGATCTAGAATAAAATGGGGCTAGATAGGAAATCCCGTGGCGTAGGCCTGCGCGGGTTCGAATCCCGCCCCCCGCATTATCCCCCCTCGATAAACCTTTAGTTATCCTCAGTTTTGCAATTCCATTTAAAATCATAGGTTTTGCTAAAATCCCAAGCCAGCAATATTTATATAGACTTTCTTTTACACCTAAAATGGAGTATTTTAGGCTTGGCCCGGGTAGCTCAGCCTGGGAGAGCATCCGGCTGAAGACCGGAGGGTCGTGGGTTCAAATCCCACCCCGGGCATTATTGAATCATAATAAAATTTAAAACTAAACTATTAAGGATACAGTTTTTCCAATGATTTTTTAAAAAAAGAACTGAGAATGTGAATATTTTTGAGTGGGCCCGGGGGGATTTGAACCCCCGTCCACCCGGTTATGAGCCGGGCGCTCTACCTGGCTGAGCTACGGGCCCTGAGGATCAGGGATAGTATTTTATTTTGAGTATATAAGGATTATTTTCTTTTTTCGCGGGTTTCAATGAACTCTGTGTAGCCACATTTGCCGCATGCCCATCTTTCTACAGGCTTGAGGTGATGGGCCATTATTGATCCGCATCTTGAACATTTTTTGTTTTTCAGTTTTATTGTACCGGTATTATAGTCATATTCATAGAGTTTATGCACGTGGGCCATGGTTTATTTCACCCCTGCTGTTTCTCTTTTAATTCAGGCATGTTTCTCAAAAGTATAAACTCCGGTTCAATACTTTTTGCTATTTCTGGTGTGTCGTATATGTGTATTTCGGCGATGCTTTCATGAAAACCGTATTCAGTTATTATTTTCCTTATGATAACTGTTTCTATGGGAACCTTAAACATTTGGGCGATTAGTTGACGTATTGTTTGGCGTGAGGGTGTACCCTTAAACGAGTGTGTTACACGTACTTTTATTTCCTTGCGTTTGAGTAGGTTGTTTCTTTTATCTACCAATACTTCAATGTTATCTACGGATTGGGTGTTGACCCCCATTTACTCCACCCACCTATGCAAGGCTTTAACGATTTATTTATTTCTTTTTCTTTTTCTCCTCTATCCACTCAAGCTTACCTAAGAAAGGTTGACGCATGGTTAAACCTATCCTTAGACCGCGGGTCTGCATGGATTCCGTGCTTACTTGAACGATCCTAGCTCTAACGATATCGCCTTTGGCAAGCACCCGGCGTGTGTTTTCACCGATAGCTATCGATTGATGGCGGTCGTAGGTGAAAAGTTCATTGTCCGCTATCTGGGATTTATGTATGAATCCATCTACGGGTCCCAGGCGCACGAAGACTCCTATGTCTTCGATCATTATAACCTCTCCTTCAACTATTTCATGGAGCAGTGGTTGAAACACTAGAGCCTTGAAACGTACCTTATGGTGTGTAGAGGGGTCTCTGGGAAGGATTCTACCCACCTCTGAGACCTGGACCTTCAGTATGCTTACAATTAACCCCAGATTTGCCACTACTGTACCTTCATATCGATCCTTTAGTTCTTCAAGGGCTATTTTTTCTAGAGGTTCCCCGAACTTCGATGGATGTATACGTATGGTGTCTTCCGCCTCGATGAGTTTATACATGTTATATCGTAAGCCTAAACATAAGCCGAACTTAAAAACCTTGTCTAACTATATTTTTCGAAAAAGGTCTCGGGAAAACCGATGCCGCGTAAAACATCCCACAATATATTCTTAACGTATCTTGAGGCTATGGAAACAACTAATGCTTCACCAGGGTAGCCGTATAATATGAAGCTCCCTTCAGGAGCCAGTAGCATGGCGGGGATATAGAGTAGATCTTCCTCGCCATCCACTATGAGAACGTGCCTGGAGCGTGTGTTTACTACATCATAGATTATACTTTTAATAGAGGACCAGGCGTTAAACGTGATAACAGAGGGAGGATTCTGTATAATAGTTATATTATACTCTTTTCTCAGCAGACTTTCTCCGGATAAGACTCTTGACTTAAATTCCTCCCGAAGGCTTTTCATATCGATAATTAGAATATGTGGAGTGAACCTCGAGTATTCAAGGAAATTCGAGGATACTACGTCGCCGACGCAGATTATAACCTCTGGTTTAAAGTCCAAAATTAATCTATCTAATTTATGTATCGAGGAAGGTGGCTTGTCAAACAATGGAATACCTATCTTTACTTTGAAAAGCTTTCTATCTTTTTCTTTAAGTCTGAATAAAATGTTTTCCCCCGATATATCTACCTCACCTTCAAAGTATACTTCCCCGTCTTTGAAAGTTCTAGTTTCTGTTTGAGAAGAGAATCGTCGCTGATGATTATTGCTAGGCCGAACCATTCTTGCGTTAAGTCCCTGGAACCACAGTCGGGACATTTATCAACATTCTGTCTAACAAGACGCTTACAATTTCTACACGCTTTAAAGGGGGTGCCTATCCTTCTGCTCATTCTCTGCACCTACGCTTCAAATAATTCCAAAGGTGCTATAAATAATATACATGCTTAAGATAAAAGGATCCGACGGCTACGGGTTGTCTACCCTAAATCCTTGTTTGCTACGTCTATAAGATATTGTGGAAACGTTTTTTTCGCGGAGCCTCCTTCTAAGTTCTTTGTCCCCAGTTACAACTATACATCCTTCCCTGAGCGCATATAAGAGTATTTTATCGTCAACAGAAAGTTCTTTGTCAAGATCGGGGTTAACTAGCATTACTTTTTCATATATCACTTTTAAAACATGGCTGAAAACCCTTTTTTCTCTGAAACTCCCCTTAACGCACTTCATCAGAGTCTCTTCCAGGCTATCTAGCAACATTATAGGATAGTATGCTTCACCCAATACATTTTCAAGTTCATCAAATACATCTAGATTTTCCTCGAACATCAAGGCTAATGCATTTGTATCCAAAAGTATCTTTTTCATTCCACTTCACTAGCATATTTTAATGGCGAAATATAACTCATTTTCCAAAATCTTTCCGGTGTTTGAGGAAACGAAATACTTTCAGTTGTAAACATGGTAAAAGTATTTCTTAAACATCAGTATAAATTTTGGTAAAATAAATGGTGATAAGGTTTTATCAAGAAGTTACATTAAAAGTGAACGGTGTAATTGGATGGCACAGTGCCAGGAGAAAATAAGAGTTATCATAATGGGAGCAGCCGGCAGGGATTTCCATAATTTTAACATGTTTTTCCGGGATAATCCCAGATACGAAGTAGTTGCATTCACAGCCGCACAGATACCCAATATAAGCGGAAGGAGGTATCCTCCAGAGTTGGCTGGAAAAAATTATCCAAGGGGGATACCGATTTTTGATGAACGTGATTTAGAAGACCTTATAGAGAAATTTGATGTAAAACTCGTTGTACTGGCTTACAGTGATCTCCTATACGAGGAAGTTATGCATAAAGCATCTTTAGCTCTATCTAAGGGAGCATCATTCATGCTTCTAGGGCCCAAAGACACCATGTTAAGATCGACGAAGCCTATAATAGCTGTGTGTGCAACACGTACAGGAGCAGGCAAAAGCACAGTTTCAAGAACGATATCGGAGATACTTAAAAGTCTAGGAATAAGACATGTAATCATAAGACATCCGATGCCATATGGAAATCTCATGGAACAGGCGGTTCAGAGATTCGCCTCTTTCGAGGACCTAGATAAATATCACTGCACTATAGAAGAGAGGGAAGAATACGAGCAACACATTGAACGAGGGATTGTTGTTTACGCGGGGGTTGATTATGAAAAAATTTTACAGGAAGCAGAGAAAGAGGCAGATGTCATAATATGGGATGGAGGAAACAACGATTTTCCATTCATAAAACCAGATTTAATGATAACTGTGGTTGACCCTCTGAGGGCTGGACATGAGAACAGATCTTTCCCGGGAGAAGTTAACCTTCGTATGGCTGACATTATATTAATAAATAAAGTTAATATAGCTTCGCCTGAAGGACTTGAAACAGTCCGACGAAACATAAGAAAATACAATCCCGGGGCCGTGGTCATAGAAGCGGAGTCGCACATTATGGTAAATGAACCTACACTAATAGAGGGTAAAAAGGTTCTGGTGGTTGAGGATGGCCCCTCGGTAACACATGGACACCTAGGCTATGGGGCTGGCTATATAGCCGCTATCAAGCATAATGCATTGGAAATTGTGGATCCAAGACCGTATGCTGTGGGATCCCTGAAAGAGGTTTACGAAAAATATACACATATAGGACCTGTTCTCCCTGCAATGGGATATGGTGAAAAGCAAATGAAGGAGCTTGCGGAGACCATTAAACACACGCCATGTGATTCAGTCATTTTAGCCACCCCGGCGGATCTCTCTAGACTACTTAAAATAGAGAAACCGGTTGTGAGGGTTAGATACAATTTAAGGGAGGTATCTGGACCGGCGTTAAAGAATGTGGTAACTGATTTTCTTTATAAACATGGGTTGAGAGTAGAAACTAAATAATGGAAAACAAAATGTTATACCTTTAATTATTAAAAGTCTCCTAGAGACCATGGTGCATTAAAATGGTAGAAATATGTTTTTCTCGTGAAGGTGTGAAAAAGATATTGGACTATGCATTGGCCCACTGTAGAGACGAATGTCCAGAAAAACGCGATCCCTACACTTGCGTTATCCTAGTAAAGTTAAGGGAAATTCTAGGATTAGAACCACCACCCTGTATCGAGGACTACGGGGGATTCGATGAAAAAACGTTTACGGCACTCATCAAAGACATAGAAAAAAGATGGGGTATGGGTATAGAAGACGTCCTGAAGGAATTAAAAAGCAAGGGGGCACGTACATTACAAGACAAGATAGATCTTGTTGATGCAGAATTCGCATTAACGGTCTTAAGAATACTTAAAAACAGGGAGGAAGAAAGGTTTTTCAAGGTACAGTAATATACATTAGGGAATATAACAATGTTTACAGTTTTTGTTATTGGAACAGCTGGGTCGGGTAAAACCACATTTATTCAATCCTTCTCCGATTTTCTTGAAACAAATGAAATATACTCTATTAAAGTCAACCTAGATCCAGCCGTAGACTATCTACCTTATTCACCGGATATTGATATAAGGGATTATATAACAGCCTGGGATATCATGAAAAAATATAATTTGGGACCTAATGGAGCGATCATAGCAGCTGTAGACATGACAATAAAATACTTGCATGAAATAAAAGAAGGTATAGAGGAGCTACAGCCTGGCTACGTGCTGGTCGATACACCCGGTCAATTGGAGCTTTTCGCCTTTCGACAATCCGGTGAAGAAATAGTTCAGACTCTGCGGAGAGAAAGAGCGGCAATAATATTTATGATAGATGTAATACTAGCCTTATCGACGCAAAGTCTTATATCTTCAATACTATTGGCTGCCTCAGTTTTTTATAGGTTTAACTTGCCTATGCTAATTTTATTAAACAAAATCGATCTTCTAAATGAAAAAGAGATAGAAGAAATATTAGATATCATAAATAACCCGGAAAAACTAGTAAGCGGGGTTTCCGGCAAAAAGGATATTACTGTATTTCATGAAAGTATAGTAAGCGCGGTTGAAAACTTCATTAAGGTTTTTGGATGCTACCCTATATCAGCGGTAAAGAACCAAGGACTAGACAAGGTATACATCTCGTTGCAGCAAATATATACTGGTGGAGAGGACTTTATTTATTTTGCACCATAAAACAAATTCTACACCCTAAAAACACAACCACCTGAAACAACTTTCACTGCAATGGCTTTGCATGGCAATAAACTTAATATGTTACTTGTAGATTACTGTGCAGAAGGGAGCTGCTATGAAGTTGGACGCTTTGAGAATCATCGATAAAGCCAGAAAAGAGGGTAGAAAAATTCTCTTAGAACCGGAGGCAAAGACCATATGCAGGCTCTATAACATACCTGTAACGGTTTTCGATGTAGCAACGACGGCTAATGAAGCTGTGGAAAAAGCGAGGAAAATAGGGTTCCCCATAGTAATGAAAATTATATCACCAGATGTCGTGCATAAATCGGATGTCGGAGGGGTTCTGGTTAACGTTAAAAACGAGGAGGAAGTTAAAGCTGGTTTCGATAAAATCATTGAAAATGTTAGGAAGAAATTGCCAAATGCACGTATAAAGGGAATATTAATACAAGAAATGGCACCTCAGGGCATTGAAACGATAATAGGAGGGATAAACGACCCACAGTTTGGACCTACAGTAATGTTCGGACTAGGCGGCATATTCGTTGAGGTTTTGAAAGACGTTTCATTTAGAGTGGCGCCTATAAGCAAGGACGAGGCCATAGAAATGATAGAGGAGATAAAAAGTTGTAAAGTCTTAAAAGGATATAGAGGATACTATAAAGCAGATATAGAAGGTTTAGCTGTAGCAATAGAAAAGGTATCGCACCTAATAAGCGAGCTCCCTATAGATCAACTAGACTTAAACCCGGTGTTTGCATACGAGGAAGGTAAGGGGGTAAAGGTGATCGACGCCAGGATAATATTGCAATGATGTGAATAAACGGTGATGGATATTAGCAAAGCGACATCCATAGAACCAGAGGCAAAAAAATTAAATGAACTTAAAGAACGGCTAAAGACCCTTGAAGAGAAACTGATCACAGTTCAAAGCGAAAGAGACGCGTTAAACAAAGAGGTTAAAAGCCTTTCTCTCAAGATTAGGGAACTAAAACTCTTGGCCAAAAATATACGAAACGATCTCAGAGAGTTAAGGAATGAAAAACGGACGAAAGCGCAGGAACTTAGGGAACTCAAGGCTGAGAAAGAAAGACTGCGGCAAAGATTAACTGAGATAAAGGAGACATGGAGGAAGCTAGTCAAGGAAAGAAGGAGTTTGATTGAAGCGGTAGGAGGGCGTGTAGGTGATTTAGAGGAGTTGAGACAGCGGTTAGAGGAGATGGAATGGCGTTACCAGACATCTCCTCTTCTCCCTGAGGAAGAAAAATTCTTCGTGGAAAGAATGCTGTTGTTGGAGAAGAAGGTTTACGTTGCCTCAAGAGTGAGGGAAATAGATGAGGAGCTGGAGAAATTAGGTTCCGAAAGAAGAGATCTTACGGATAAATATTCCCAATTAATAGAAAAAATGAAAATGATTTTCGACGAGATACAGGGTTATCGTGCTAAAATAGATGAGTTGGTCAGCGAGCTTGAGAAAATAAGTAAAGAAATAGACTCCTTGACCGCTGAAAGGAATAAGATTAAGGAGCTTGCAGACAAAAAACATCAGGAGGTCATTCGGCTTAAAGCAGAAATAAGGAATATTAATGAAGAAATCGAAAAATATTCCCTTCTTCTTAAGGCAAAGAAAATAACTATGATTTTAAACGAGCAGAGAAAAAGAATGATGGAAAAAGCGCGGGAAATCTATAAGAAATATGAAAGAGGAGAAAAATTGTCTTTTGAAGAACTTAAAATACTTATAGACCTTAACCTCATCTGAAAAAGCTTTTTCTAAAAATTAGATATCGGTTACTCTTATTAAGCTCAAATGCTCTTTTTAAATGTGGTATCTAGCTAGGGGGTAGTTTATTGAAGTTGAGGGCGCCGAAGAGGATCATAGTTCTTTGTGTTGATAGAGATGCGGATATAGAGGTAGTTACCCGACGGAGTACTCCCATTGTGGGGAGAGACCAGGTTTTAGCTGCCGCCATCGACTTTGCTATTAAACGCCCAGAGGATTCTGACGCAAACTCCCTCTTTGCAGCTGTCCAAATGTACGATGCTTTAAAGGAGACTTTCGGCATGGAAAATGTGGAGGTAGCTGTGCTGGCTGGTACACCTAATGAGGGGCTTGAAGCCGACATGAAGATCCTCAGCGAGCTCGAGAATGTTCTAAAAATATTTGAAGCTGAGGGAGCAGTCCTAGTATCTGATGGGCCTACAGATGAACAGATTCTTCCGATAGTCCAGTCTAAAATACCGGTTATTTCGGTGAAAAGGGTTATTGTACAGCAATCACGTAACGTAGAAGAGACATTTGTCATGTTAACCCGTTATATTAAGAAATTATTTGAGGAGGACAAATACAGGAAATATTCATTAGGGGTGCCAGGGTTCCTAGTAATATTATATGTTCTCTTTAGTTTTCTTAACATGGAGGTATTTAGAATCCTACAGGCTCTTCTGGCGGTTCTTGGTTTAATCCTGATAATTAAAGGGTTTTCGCTAGATGAAAAAGTTAAAAGCGCATATCTTCATCATCCCGTAACATTTGTATCTATACTGGCTTCCTTGATTTTAGCCTGGGTGGTTACTGCATCCATAGTTACCAAATTGTCGGAAATCCAGAGACCTGGAGACGTTAAATCTCTTTCACAGGTGTTATTGATGGAGATCGGGGGGCCGATCACCATACTTGATATACTAATATTCATGACTATATTAGCTGTCGTCGGACTTATCGGCGATCGGATTCTCGAATCCGGTTTCGGAAATGTCCCCTGGAGATACTATCTCTTATTAGTCTTCGTCGTACTTTCACGTCCTATACTTTTTGAAGGAATAAAAATTATAATTGGGACAGGTGACGTGATATATCTCTTTTACTGGACGCTCATAACCATAATTTTCTCCTCTCTGATAGGAGGCTTCTTTCTGTTAAGAGAAAGGATAAAAGGCTCCAAGGAATAGTTTTTCTAAATGCCATGTTTTATGCTCCTTTCAGGGGAACATGAAACTTTACCCTACCTAGAGGTATTGACTCTTTTAGAAACTGAGCTTGTTGCAGATAAAATAAGTCTGCTTAAGAAAATCAGCTATCTAGACCAAGTCTTGAGGATCGATGTTGACTCGCAGACTTGTGCACGTATAGCCGAAAAATGTGGGTATGTACATTTATGTTGTGAGGAAATTTTTGTAACGAAACAGAATCTAAGGGAAATAGAGAGAGCAGTTAATTCTATGGAAGCGAAAAACCTTCAACGTTGTAAAAGAATAGCTTTAAAGATCATATACATAAAAGAGTATGGCAAGAAACTCGATGTAAAATGCATCGAAAAAATTATACTTGATGGCCTTAACGTAAAGATCCCCGGTTTTAAGCTTGACTATAAGAACCCTGAGATAACTTTTGTCGGCGTGCTTACGGAAAATAAATTTCTTTTTGGAAGAGTTATAGCGGCGGGATCTAGAAGACAGCTTATTCAAAGGAGCCCTGGCAGAAGACCTTTCTTTCATCCGAGTTCTTTGAGTTCTTTGCTGGCAAGGGGACTCCTTAATATTTCAGGATATTCAGGGAATGATATAATAGTTGACCCGTTTTGTGGTACAGGAACAATACCCATCGAGGCAGCTTTACTTGGTTTAAGAGCTGTCGGAATGGATATAAATCCTAAATTACTAGTGAAGGGGGCTCGAGCAAACACTAGAGTGCTCGCAGGTCAAGGAGAAGCTCTAGTAGATTATATTTGCGGAGATATCCTTTTACCTCCGTTGAGAGAAAATATTCTACATAATATAATTATTGTAACAGATCCTCCATACGGACGCTGTGCATCAACCCATGGTAGAAACTCCTTAACTTTACTTAGGGGTCTACTCAGCTTTGCAAATAAGCTAGTGAACGTAAAGCAGATAGTTTTCCTAATGCCCCATTGGTTGAAGATAGCCGATATTGTTGAAGGTGAAGGTAAACCGGCTACACTACATTTTATGAGGGTTCATGGAGGGCTTTTCAGAAAAATTGTAATTTTTTATCCACGACCAAATTAAGATAGCTGGTATATCTTGTTTACGAAAAAGGGTATGGAACTTTTATATTGGATGTAGATAACTGTTACATAATGGCGCCAGAAAGCCCCCTGCTTTGGAGGGAATGGTGTCGGTAGGTTTAAATAGAGGAGTGTCAAACAGCATTTTCGGGGGATGGGCACCCTCCGTAACGGAGGCATGTCCATCGGGCTGGCGGCACAGCCACTGCTTCAATGAATCCCCCACTTAAGTAGGAGGAGTGTCAACGGTAGGGTTAGGGATGTCTACCGATAATCTCTGAAATAAGATTGCTCGGAGTTGGTCGATTTGATTGAACTGAGTTTCTTGGGCACGGGTGGAACTTATCCCCGTAGAGGTCGAAATACTGTATGTATTGTAGCTAAAATAAGAGACCTTATAATAATGTTGGATTGTGGTGAAGGATGTCAGAAGAGGTTTATACCCAAATTTGGTGCAAATTCAAGAATGATAATACTTCTCTCTCATTTACATGGAGATCACGTGCTTGGGCTTCCTGGTTTAATATTCTCCTTTAATCTTCTTGAGCGAACAAAACCTATAACGATTGTAGGTCCACTAGGTATTCAACGCTTTATTACGGGTTTTCTTAAAGCATTAAATGTAAAACTGAAGTACCCGTTGGAGTTGCTGGAAATAGGAACCTTTGAGGGATTATTGAAGATATATGGAGATAAAAGTGTAAGGATTTATTCCTGGCATTCAAGACACACATCTCCTACACTTGGTTTTCTAATTTACGAGAATAAACCTAGGGGACGGTTTAACGTGGAAAAAGCGAAAAAACTTGGGATCCCCCGGGGAAGACTCTGGAAACGTCTGCAGAACGGTCTTATAGTAGGATATAGAAATAAATTATATTACCCGGAAGACGTGCTAGATGAAATAAGAGAGGGGATTAAAGTAGCATATTCAGGGGACTCGCTTCCCAGCTTGGATCTAATAAATTTAGTGGGAAGAGTAGATGTTTTAATTCATGAGGCATCTTTTACGTTAGATAATTACATAAAGGCTAGGGAATCGGGCCACGCCACAGTCTTTCAGGTAGCAGAGCTAGCTGAAAACATGAAAGTAGAGACATTAGTACTTTGTCATATAACACCTCGCTATGATGGACGTATAGATGATCTCTATAACGAGGCTAGACAAATCTTTGGTGGAAAAATAATAGTCCCTAAAGACGGTGATGAAATTAGAATTAAATAGATTATCGACATTAATTTATAGCCATATCATCTATGATTATCCAGGAGGAGGAATATTATATGGGTGAAAAGTACTATCTAATTGGCTTCCCCCTAGGTTTTCTAATACTAGATGATGGAGGAAAAATAGTTGAAAAAGAATTCTATGAAAAGAACCCATCTAAAATAGCTGAGAATATTTACAACTTAGAGAAAGGTACAGTAATCCGTGAACTTGAAAAGCTTTTAGATAGATTCTCCAGGAAGCATCCTCAAGCAACGATAATTCTAGAAGATGAGGCACTTGCAAAAACTATAGCCTCAAAACATCGAGAACTCAACGTCACCGTAGAGTTGCCATCAAAAGGATCCAATGTTTTTCGCTTACATCTAGAAGAGTACCTTCAAAAGTTTGGTATAACTTATAGTGAATACTTGGATCTCCTTTGGAAAGTGACTCATGAAGAAGTCAGGTTGAAGATAAAGGAAACGGCTGAAAAACGGGATCTCTTTATTGCGCAAGCTATCTCAGCCCTCGACGAAACCGATAAAACAATAAACCTTTATGCTTCCCGAATTCGAGAATGGTATAGTCTCCACTTCCCTGAACTTAATAGTGAAATTAGGGATCATCGCCTGTATATCTCCATCATTTACAACCTAGGTAGCAGAGAACAGATTACTGAAGAGGAGTTAATTAAGAAGCTTGGACTTGACGAAAAGAAGGCTAAAAAGATAGCGGAATTAGCAAAAACAAGCATGGGTGCTGATATAACTGCTTTTGACATAGGAATAATCAAGCAACTTACCGGGATAGTGTTGCAGCTATATGACCTTCGTAAATTTTTAGAGGAATACATCGATGAAGCCATGAAGGACGTGGCTCCGAACATTAGGGGGCTTGTCGGTCCACTTTTAGGTGCGAGATTAATAGCGTTAGCTGGCGGAATAAGAAAGCTTGCAACACTACCAGCAAGCACTATACAAGTCCTAGGAGCAGAAAAAGCTCTCTTCCGTGCTCTAAGATCTGGAAGCAAGCCCCCGAAACACGGGGTAATTTTCACATATCCAGCCATTTTCCGCGCTAAGCGCTGGCAACGAGGAAAGATTGCCAGGGCTCTAGCAGCCAAACTTGCTATCGCCGCACGTATTGACGCATTTACAGGAGAATACAAAGCAGATTTATTAAAGGAGGAACTTGAAAAAAGGATAAATGAAATTAAAACATTGTATGCTAAACCGCCGAAAAGAGAGGAAAAGCCGCCCGTACGAAAAAGGTTTAGGGAGAAAAAGCGTAAGAAAAGGAGGAGGTGAAGATAAATGGTTGAGATTACAGCTGTAAAGGCGCATGAGAAATTTGAAGGAGTATATTGGGTCTTCTTTGAGGATGGAAGTAAGCGACTTGCCACAATCAACCTGACACCTGGAAAAAGGGTTTATGGAGAGCTTTTAGTCAAGTATAAAGAGGTTGAATACAGGATATGGAATCCATACAGAAGTAAGTTAGCTGCAGCTATCCTAAAGGGACTGGAGGTAATGCCCCTAAAGAAGGGAATGAAAGTACTGTATCTTGGAGCTGCATCGGGAACCACGGCTAGCCATGTTTCCGACATCGTCGGTAATGAAGGTATTGTATATTGTATAGAGTTTTCTCCACGGGTTATGCGAGAGCTTGTTGAGAGGGCGAGCCGTTACAGAAAAAACATGGTGCCGGTCTTAGCTGATGCAAGGTTTCCAGCTAAATACTCGTGGCTAATAGAAGGAGTCGATTTAATTTATGCGGATATAGCACAACCTTTCCAAAGCAAAATAGTTGCCGATAATGCAGACATGTTTCTCCGTAAAGAGGGCTGGGTCATGCAGGCAATAAAAGCCATGAGCATTGACGTAACTAGGGAACCCTCAGAAACGTATAAACAGGAAATAGGTCATCTAGAGGAACGTGGCTACAAGATCGAAAATGTGGTTCACCTAGAACCTTACGATGAGGCTCATGCTTTCGTGGTTGCCTTAAAACTTAAAAAGTAAAATGAAGATAGTAACACTAATTAGAAAGAACATATCTTTTCTAAGTGATTTATGCCAGGCGTGCCGGCTACAGGAAGCAGGAGCAGTAATGGAAGAAACACAGTCCGACTCAGTAAGGTAGTTACTAGTCTTCTAATCGAAAAAGGGTTCCACGTATCCGTATATAAGGAACCTGTACCACGTAAGCGCTACTGCTTTAACATTACAGCTAAAAGAGGAGATAAATTTCTGTTAATAAAGTGTGTTGAAAGACTTGAGCGTTTTACTTCTCAGCTTGCCTCAGAACTTAAAATAACGTCCTTTACCTTTGGAAGCACACCTTTGGTTGTAGCTTTAAAGGACTCGGATGGCAAGCCTCTTCTAGAGGGAATATTATACAAGAAGTATAAGGTATTCGGTGTGGAACCGTCAACGCTACGGATCCTCCTAGAGGAGAGAGGGATCTACATTTATGCCGATAAGGGTGGATTCCATGTCAAAATAAACGGTAAAAAATTGAGAAAACTAAGAGAGCGATTAAATCTTTCTTTAGGGGAAGTCGCTGAAGCTGTAGGGGTTTCTCGCAAAGCGATATACGAGTATGAACGAGGAAACCTGGGTTCAACCCCCGAAGTGGCCGTTCGACTGGAAGAATTGCTTGGGGGATCTATAGTTAAACCCATTAATATTTTCGAGGAGACGCATTATAGAAAAGAGAGCGATGTACAATATAGAATAGCTAGATCCCACCTTAGGAAAATGCCTACACAATTGCATGAAGTTTTTTCAAAGGAGATTGGCGATAAAATAAAATTGTTAAGACAAGCGCCATTTGAAATAATAGTGAACAAAGATAAACGGCCTTTAATTGTAAAGTTATTGCTAAATTTAAGGCGAAAAAGGGAGCAACTTAAGGAATTGGAATATTCTATAGACTTTTCTAAAATGGCGGATGCCCAACTGGTTTTAGTCTCGAATAAAGCTTCTTCTTATGAAATAAAAAAGTCGGAGATTAACTCAGATGAACTATTGATGTTGTCTCCTGAGGATGCTAAAGAGCTTAAGGAGCTTCTCGAAGAATAACATCAGGGTTTCCGTTAATGCATAATAATTCAATGTACACTTACGGTGAGATAAATTTTCCACTTGAAATTATAAACGAGGGACATGCTAGAATTATGGTGCCGAGATTAGAGGCTTTTTCGCGGAACGGTGTAGTGGAACCTGCGTGGGCTCCTGTCTTCTATAATCCAAAAGCGAAGTTTTCCCGCGATATAAGTATACTTTTCCTCTATACATACTTCAAACATATTCTTCCTCCTAAAAACGGTCGTGGGATAAAAATAATTGAACCTTTAAGTGCCACGGGCGTGAGGGGGCTTCGCTATATACTTGAAGTACCATTTGTAGAAAAGGTTTTCCTTAACGATAAAAATCCCCTAGCCTTTAAATTAATCAAAGTTAATAGCCAGCTCAATAAGGTTCATGAGAAAGTATTTATTGGAAATGAGGATGCAAACATTTTCATGTACGGGGTTTTAAGTAGGGAAGGCCATGTAGATGTGGTAGATATAGATCCTTTTGGAAGTTCCACACCCTTCCTAGATACAGCTTTACGATTGGTTCGAAATAACGGGATAGTTTGTCTTACATTCACGGATGTTGCCGTACCCTACGGCGTTTACCCCCTAACTTGCCTACGCCGATATTCTGCATTCTCGTTTAGGGTTCCCTTTTCTCCTGAAACTGCACTACGTATATTGTTGGGACATCTATGTAGAGAGGCGCTGAAGTTCGACTATGGAATAGAACCGCTCCTAGCTTTTTACGTAGACTATTATGTGAGAATTTTTGCTAGGGTTATTAAGAAAATACAAGTCGCAAATAAATCCTTAGAAAAGTTAGCCTATGTAGGTTACTGTACCAAATGTGGTTTCCGTATGCAGGTCAACTACTTGACGGCGAAGCATGGCATGGTCTCCTACTGTGACTTATGCGGACATAAAATACGATATATTGGACCACTTTGGGGTGGACGCTATCTGGATAAAAAATTAATTGAGTTCATGCTTATGGAAAACGAGAAACAAAGGTATGGAGATTCTCGCCTAGATAAACTTCTAAAAACACTCTATAACGAGCTTGATGAAGTCCCCTTCTACTATAATGTAGGTGAATTTGCAAAAATGTTTAAGATGAATGAAAAATCACCAACAAAATACGTAAAAATCTTTCGTGAAAAGGGTTATAAAGCCTCTTTAACCCACCTCGATTCCAAGGGCTTTAAAGTCCATGCAGAGTATCCAATAATCTTAGAGGAGGCGAAGAAGGTTGAGTAAAAAAGAGGAGACTAAATGTATAAAACGTTGTCTCTTAGTTGTGCTTGTCGGTCTCCCAGGAGCAGGAAAATCCATAATAGGAGAGGTTGCGCAGGAAAGAGGATACGTCAGGGTTACTATGGGAGACGTCATACGGGAAGAGCTTTCTAGACGGGGACTGGATCTAACAAGAGAAAACATGCTTCGACTAGCACGTGAACTGAGAAAAACGTTTGGGAATGATATTGTGGCTAGGTTGACTGTAAAAAAGATAGAAAAGATGTTTTCTATGATCTCTGATAATGTACTTAAATTGCTGATTGACGGGGTTCGAAGTCCAAGGGAGTACGAGTATTTCAAAAATTTTGCTTCTAAGGCTCCTTCCGCGAAAACCATTATACTAGCGGTTCACGCTTCCCCTAAGACACGTTTTAAACGACTCGTTGAACGTGGTAGAGTAGATGACCCCCATACGTGGGAAGAATTTTGTGAAAGAGATAAGGAGGAGTTGGGCTTCGGGATAGGTGAAGTTATAGCCTTAGCCGATTACATGATCATAAATGAGAGGAAAAGCATTGAAGATTTAAAAAGAGAGGCAAATGAATTATTTGAGCTTATAGAGGGAGAATATTTTGAGGATACGGGTTGAGGTTGAAGTAAGACCTACAGAATCGCTTGATAGAATTAAGCAGGCTATCCAAAACTTATTCGATTACGAACGGACTATAGTTAAAAAGCAAGGAAATTCTCTTTTAATAGTGGCCGAAGCTAAATCACCCAAAGCTTTAAATAAGCTACATAGTTTACTACGTAAACAAAGAATACTAGATGCATCGAGGGGGCATATAAAACGGGGTGTAAAGGGTAATAGAATAGTATTTTACCTGAATAAACAGGCGGCCTTCATGGGTATGGTTAGCTTCTGTAGTGTTCCGGAAAAGGAGAGTCCCCTAGGCCCCATTAGATTTGAAATAGAATGCGCTAATGAAATGATGGTTGAAGAATTTTTAGATTGGCTAGTACCTAGAACCATTAACGGTGTACCGGTTGGTGAACTCAAAGAGCCTCCTAAAGATTCTTAGAATGTTTATAAGAAAAATTTATAATCCCCTACGTAACATTACACACCAGGTGCTGTGAATGCCTTCACACGGGTCTTTAACTAAGGCAGGTAAGGTTCGAGAGGCTACACCTAGGATCCCCCCTAAACCTAAAAAGAATCTCTCTCCTCGTAGACGAAATAAAAGGAACTATAAAAGGAGGATAATAATTCAGGCCACTATTCAGACTAGGAGAAGAAGATGAAATTTAGATCAGAGTTTTCTTGTTTTAAAGTAAATTTCCATTTTCTATTGTTTTGAAAAATGTTTTTCAATAAACTAAAGATAAAATACTGTTTAGAGGGTATTAGTTTATGAATGAGCATCTGGAAGGCTACAGCAAAGAAATCCTTGAACTTTTGGCTTCAAAGGATATTAAAATTTATGACGAAGTTTTAATAGAGTGGAAGGGTCTTAAGCTTAGAGGAATAATACTTCCTAAACCGGTTTACGGGGACCCTTCAATACTAATTGTTAAGCTTGACAACGGCTACAACGTGGGTCTTGACATTAAAAGTATAATGAGGATCACTAAATTAGGTTCAGCTGAAAGAAGTAGGGAATTTAAGAGAATGAAGATAAGTCCAAGCAAGGAGTTGCCCTTGGTTTCAATAATAGGTACAGGGGGAACTATTTCATCGCGGGTTGACTATAAAACAGGCGCAGTCTATCCATCATTTAAACTGGAGGACCTGTATACCTTTCTACCTGAGGTATTCGACATAGCGTTTCTTGAAGTGGAGGAATTACTGAAGATATTTAGTGAAGATATGTCGCCTAAACTTTGGACTCTTATAGCTGAAAAGGTTGCTAAAAAACTAGGTGAGGGGGCAAAGGGAGTGGTTATTGCCCATGGAACCGACACGATGGGCTATACCTCTGCGGCGTTAAGTTTCGCCTTGCAAAATCTTCCGGGACCAGTTGTGCTAGTAGGTGCACAGAGGTCTTCGGATAGACCTTCCTCTGATACTGCACTTAACCTACTTGCTGCAGTTGCTACAGCAGCCTACGCGCCTTTCGGGGAAACCGTAGTTGCTATGCATGGTAGCATCAGCGATGACTATGTATTGATACATAGAGGCACGAAAGTGAGAAAAATGCATACCAGTAGGAGGGATGCATTTCAAAGTATTAACACCATCCCCCTAGCAGCTTTCAAGGAAAACAAAATATTTTTATTCACCAGTAAATATAGGAGAAGAAGACGGCTAGAGGATCTTAAGCTTGTAAATGGATTTGACGAGAAGGTTGCTTTAATTAAATTTTATCCTGGCATGGATCCCACGATAATAGATTTTCTAGTAGATAAAGATTACCATGGAATTGTCATAGAAGCGTCAGGCCTAGGTCATGTGAGGCAAGAACTTATTCCATCGATAGAGAGAGCTGTCGAGGAGGAGATACCAGTGGTAATAACATCTCAATGCATTTGGGGACGTGTAAATCTCAACGTTTATAGAAGAGGTGTTGAATTAATCAAGGCAGGAGTTATCCCTGCTGAAGATATGTTACCTGAGACGGCTTTTGTCAAGCTTTCATGGATTCTAGCTCAGACACGTGACTTAAAGAGTGTGAGAAAAATGTTTTTAACAAACATTGCCTTCGAAATATCTTGTCGACGCTGTCCAGAACATTACATTAATTCATTTACAGGTATTCCTATAGAGAAACATGCTGTTGAAGTAATAAAACTGCCACTATCCGAGAAAAGTTAGTATCTTTTGCTAACTCTAGTCCAGTACTTTGCCTCTCCACCGCAATTTACGCATTTTTCGCCGGTAGCATCAGAAAGGTTTGGATCTATATCGTAACCTAGAATGTTGCTGTTGGTTCTCTCCTCTATTTGAAGACCGCATTTCTTACCTCCACACCACGGGACCTCTACTATTCCTTTCTTCTCGTCTAAAAGTCTAGTAGCATCTGAAATATTCCTTGACCTCGTGACCCTGGAATTGAACCACTTCCATGCCCTCTCTTTAAGGCGTCTTTTAATGTTCTCGAATTCTGTTTCAATAAACACTGTAATTTCGTTCTTGGGAATCGTCGTCCTCTCCAAGGTGTCTCTTTTAACTATCGTGACGGTGTCTTCTTTGAGGTCTCTCGGACCGACTTCTATTCTTAGGGGAACTCCCCTAAGCTCCCAGTAGTAGTATTTTTCCCCAGGGGTTATGTCGCTTCTATCGTCAAGAACGACGCTATATCCTTTTTTCTTCATTTTTTCGTAAATATCTCTACAGGCTTTTAGTATTTCTTCTCCGTCTCCATATATTATCGGTATAATAACTACTTGTATGGGAGCCACGTTTGGCGGGAGAACTATGCCGTGGTCGTCTCCATGAACAGATATTATAGCAGCTACCACCCGTTCTGAGATACCGTAGCTAGTTGTATGCACGTACTCGTGTTTCCCTTCTGGAGTTAGATATGTAACCTCAAATACTTGGGAGAAGTTTGTCCCGAGATAATGTACAGTACCTATTTGCAGGGTTTTTCCATCAGGTAAAATCGTATCAAAGGCTATGGTGTATACTGCGCCCGCAAATTTATCCCATTCTGGCCGTAGCGAAATTAAATAGGGTATGCAAAGGTCATCAAAGAACTTCTTATATATTTTAATAGCATCTTTCACCTGTTGTTCAGCTTCTTCTCGTGTTTTATGTGCGGTGTGAGCCTCCTTAAATGTCGAAATTTCTCTAACACGTATAAGGGGGGCGGTTGCCTTTGTTTCGCACCGAAAGACGCTTACAACTTGATATATTTTCACTGGAAGATCTGTGTGAGCATGGATCCAAAGCCTAAACATTTCCATTATAGCGGTTTCAGAGGTTGGTCTGAGAGCTAGTCTAGAGGTTAGGGATTCTTTTCCGCCGCGTGTAACCCAGAATATTTCCTCCTCGAATTTCTTTATGTGCTCTGATTCTCTTCGAATCAAGGTTTCCGGGATTAGTGTCGGAAAGAGTACTTCGTCGTGCCCTGTATCTTCAAGTAATCTTCTCATTATATTTAAAATATTTCTTCTTAGTCTCATTCCTAAGGGTCTCCATACACCGGTTCCTTTAACGGGATAGCGATAATCATAGTATTCGGATCTAGAAATAACATTGCGAAACCATTCGCTAAAATTTGTCTCCCATTGTTCACGTTTAACCTTCATCACGTAAGGCCTCCCTTGTATTTAATTACAAAGGATACTATTATGCCATTTCCGCTGAAAGCTCGAAGAAAAATAAGGCTTAAATATCTTTCTCTTACTTAAGAGCAGGGGCCCGTAGCTCAGCTAGGATAGAGCGGCGGCCTGCGGAGCCGCAGGTCCCGGGTTCGAGTCCCGGCGGGCCCGTGGCCTAGGATTCTTATTTCTCTTCTAATAGGGGTTTAGCTAGATCCATTATAGCTTTGTACCAGTCACGCGCTTTTACTACGCCGGAAGCTACCAATACACCTACTGTGCCAAGCTTTATTGCGGCGGAAACATCTTCCCCGGTGCTTATACCGGCCCCCGTCAATACCTTTACATCTGGATTAACCTTTTTTACGAGCTCTACGGTTTTGACCACTATTTCAGGCTTAGCTCTAGAAACAGGTATACCGGTGCCTATTAGTTCGGGAGGTTCTATGGCTATCATATCAGGTTTTAACGCCGCGACAGCAGCGCTTACCTCTGCAGTATTAGCGCATACAAGAGTTGTTAAACCAAGTGTTTTGGCATGTTTTATAACTTCATCAATGATGTCTAGACGTACACGCTTTTCAGAGTGGTTTAAAAGGGTTCCTATAGCGCCAGCATCTTTGATGGCTTCCAATGTTACGTGGCCGGTATGAGCTCCAGGGGTCACATTGTCTGCGTGCTGGGAAAATACAGGGATTTCAACCTGTTGGGCTATGTAGGTGAGGTCCGTTAGTTGTGGTGCAACAGCAATAGTGATGCCTGTTTCTTTCCAAACTTTTTCAGCTACCTTTGCAAGTTCAAGCCCCTTTCTGCCCGAAGACTGGGAGTATGTTTTGAAATTTATTACTATTATTGGAAACTCCAATGCCATTTAGTTACACCAGCATTCACTACAAAACGAGGTACTTAAAACTTTTTGCTAGTGGAAACTCTTCCATAAACAATAAAGATTTTAATATTATATTTAATCTGGAAACCTAGGGCGTGTTGTATGTGGAGCATGTTGTACTACCTACGCAATGAACCTGAAGTGTTACGTTGGTCTCAGAGGGTTCGAGGAGAAGACCCTGAAGTTGTCGATAAAGCCCTAGAATACGATAAAAAATGGAGAATGTTATCTAAGAAATTAGATGAACTAAGACATGAAAAAAACAAGATAACGAGAACTATAGGGTTAACTAAGAACCCGGAGGAAAGGGCGCGGCTTATAGAACAGGCTAAGCTTATTTCGCAGGAGATAAAAAATCTGGAAAATGAGGTTAAAAAAGCTCTGGAGCAACGAAATAGTCTTCTCTTATCTATTCCAAATATAGTGCATGAAAGTGTGCCCAAGGGAGCTTCAGACGAAGATAATATACCCGTCTTCTTTTATGGTAAACCTAAGGTATGGAAGGGGTTTTTAGAGCTTTTTAAAAAACAGACAAAGGGCTTTAAGGTGGATTTCGAGCTGGTAGACGAAAAACCGTTAAGCCATTATGAGCTAGGATATAAATTAGGATTAGTGGATACGGAAAGGGCTGCAAGGGTTGCGGGATCACGCTTCTTCTATCTATATGAGGACCTCGTATGGCTGGATATAGCGCTTACACTTTACGCGATGGATTTCCTGACGAAAAGAGGGTACACCCTAGTTCTACCCCCCTTCATGTTAACTGGAGATGCATATCGAGGGGTCACAAGTTTAGAGGATTTCAAAGATTCCATATATAAGATAGAGAACGCGAACCTGTATTTAATAGCCACAGCTGAACATCCACTGGCTTCAATGTTCATGAACGAAGTGTTGGAAGAAAAGGAGTTGCCTCTAAGGATTGCAGGGATTAGCCCCTGTTTTAGGAAAGAGGCTGGTGCACACGGAAAAGACACTAAGGGGATTTTTAGAGTTCATCAATTCAATAAAGTCGAGCAATTCATCTTCTCGTTGCCTGAGGACTCCTGGCAGATGCATGAAGAATTAATTAATAACGCCATTGAGCTATGGAGGAACTTAGGCATCCCCTTCCGGATCGTTAACGTATGCACAGGAGATCTAGGGATAGTTGCAGCAAAGAAGTACGATCTTGAAGCCTGGATGCCTGGCCAAGGACGGTATCGAGAAATGGTGTCATGTAGCAATTGTACGGATTATCAATCTTACAGACTTAATATAAGATATGCTGAAAAAAGAGGATATCCAACTAAAGGCTTTGTACACACATTGAATTCCACGGCCATAGCCACCACGCGAACAATTACTGCTATAATGGAAAATTATCAATTGGAGGACGGTGTGATAGCTATACCTGATGTATTGAAACCATACTTAGAAATGTTTAAAAAAGCTCCCCACGACTATATTTACCCGCTTAAAAGGCCTCCTCTGTCAGGCTAAAGCGAAAAATAGGGATCTAAAATGCTAAAAATATATCTCGCCGATAACGTTATTAAAGTACCTTTAGAGGAGAACGATGCCAAGGAGATCGCGAAGATACAAAATAAAAACATTGGTTTCAGGGTAGGGAATACTTACACATTGAAACCATATGAAGCCCTTTACCTAATGTATTACAACAGAGCTGTACTTTTTAAGGAGAAAAGAATGTTAAGTTTCGAAGAGGGGTTAAATGAACTTTCACTATTAGATGAAAAGGTATGGGTGCGGTTCATATTATTTAATGATCTCCAGAAGAGGGGTTATAATGTAAAGAGATTTTTAGAGGAGAAAATAAGTTTTTTTGTCTCGATAAAAAAAGGCAAAGCCTCTCCAGAAGAATATATTTTTCAAGCTGTTCTTGAAGGGGAGCCGTTAACGTTCGAGGATCTAAAAAAGTTGGCTAAAGAAGCAATTAGACTAAGGAAGAAGATTGTTTTAGCTTTAATAGATAAAGAGGGAAATATAACATATTATACCTTTTCTTACTCCACTCATTAATCAGCTTTATACCTTACTTTCACTGTTTTGAAATATTTCCCAGGTGGCCTAGTATTCTTTAGGTGTTGTAATTTTGAGTTTATAAAATGTTCTAAGGTAATCATCGACCCATATGTGTCTAAATAAAGCCTCATATTCTTCAATAAGATTCTTCTCGTCCGAGATTACACCATATTCTACTTTATTATTCAGTGTATAAGCTACTATAAGCGTCTCTGAGTCAAAGAGCCCTATTATTAATGGAAACTTCACTTCAACATACCGTATAAAGGAGGGAACATTAGCAAATTTACTTATAAAATCTTTATCAGATATTGCAAGCTTTAATGAAATACGACTAGCAGCCTCCAGCAACAGGTCCCGTGTTTCCGGCTCTAGAATTGCAAGGTCGTTGATATACGTTTTTATGGAATATTTTGCTGTCTGCAGCAACGAGATATATTCCCTTTTTATGAAAGACGGGCTCCTCACAATCATAGTCCCCTTCGGCAACTTCCCGCTTACTGTATCTAGGTGAAGTATAATTTTGTTTAAAGCTTTGTTCATTAATTCTAAACGTCGATCTAAGGTGTCTTTAAATATCTTGATATCCTTCACTATACCGTATACTTTAGGTCTAGTATCTTTCTTGTATATTATTCCCCGTTCAAAAAGCTTTTCGAGTATTTCGTAGAGATGCGGTCTATTGATATTGGTCTCTTTCTCCAATATTTTTACACTGGCTTCTCCCCTTTTTAAAAGGAAAGCAATTATTTTGCTTTCTCTCTGATTAAAACCCAGAACTTCAAGCGCATATAGCAATTGTTCTTCTATCATATTGATACTACCTTTATGAAGTATTTATAAAAACATATTCTTAAATCCCTTTCGATGGGCATTTACAGGACCCGATGAAGCGGGCATTAGACAAGTAAGTATTAATTTGTACTTCCTTCTGGAAGATAAATTATAAGAAAAGCTTTTATCGGGCGAAGAGACACCACACTACGGTAATAAAATGAAGGTAACTATAAGTTTGATAAAGGCAGATATTGGTGGCTGGGTTGGACATAGCACCGTACACCCCAAGCAAATAGAGCTTGCTAAACAGAAGCTTAGTGAGGCAAAGGAAACTGGTCTTCTCTTAGACTTTTTTGTATTCCATGTAGGAGACGACCTACAGCTTTTAATGACCCATAAGTACGGAGAAAGTAACCCCGAAATACATAAATTAGCTTGGGACACGTTCGTGGAGGTAACCAATAAAGTTAGCAAAGTTTTGAAGCTTTATGGTGCAGGCCAAGATCTTCTCTCTGAAGCCTTCAGCGGCAACGTAAGGGGCATGGGACCTGGAGTAGCAGAAATGGAAATCGAGGAAAGGCCTTCGGAGCCATTCATAGTTTTCGCTGCCGATAAAACTGAGCCTGGAGCGTGGAACTATCCTCTCTACAAGATATTTGCAGACCCGTTTAATACCGCTGGCCTTGTAATAGATCCCAGCATGCATGATGGCTTTAAATTCGAGGTCATGGACGTAATAGAACATAAAGTCGTGGTCTTAAACGCCCCCGAGGAAATCTATGACCTACTCGCGTTGATCGGAACACCGGGAAGATATGTTATAAGGAGAATATGGAGAAAGAAAGACGACTTGATCGCGGCAGCAGCTAGTGTCACACGGCTTAACCTAATAGCAGGGAAATACGTCGGAAAGGATGATCCTGTTCTAATTATAAGGGCACAGCATGGTCTACCGGCTGTAGGTGAAATTCTGGAAGCCTTTGCCTTCCCACATCTAGTGGCAGGCTGGATGAGGGGGTCGCATAACGGTCCCTTAATGCCAGTTCCAATGAAATACGCAAAATGTACTCGATTTGACGGTCCACCTCGGGTCATAGCATTAGGTTTCCAGCTACATGATGGTATACTTGAAGGACCTAACGACTTGTTCGATGATCCAGCATACGATCTTTCAAGACAGACGGCGCAAATGATAGCGGAATACATGAGAAGACATGGACCCTTCATGCCACATAGGCTCGGAATGGAGGAAATGGAGTACACAACCTTACCTCACGTACTTAAAAAACTTGAAGATAGATTTAAGATGGCTGAAGAGTAGTCATACAATAATATATTAATATTTTTTCTTTTTAATACTTTAATTCTATTTTCTAGAATACATAAAGTTAATTAACTTGAACAGGGAATGTCGCTGGGATAAAATTTGGGTTTCAAGATGGATGAGGAAACAAGAAGGGAAGTTACACGTCTTCTAAAGCAAATGACTGGAAGGGTTTATCTCCGTTTCTTTAAGCCTGAAAAGGAAGAAGAATGTATGTACTGTAAGGAGGAAGAAGAACTATTAAACATACTTTCAAGTCTAGCCCCTTCTGGGAAAATAATAATCGAAAAATATTCTTCTAAATCGGAAGAGGCATTAAAGTATTCGGTTGACCTGTTTCCAGCGCTCCTTGTTCACGGAGAAGGAAAAAACTATGGTATTAGGTTTTTCGGTATTCCGGCAGGCTATGAATTTGCAGTTTTAATCGAAGATATAATCGATGTATCAAGAGGCTCTGTCGACCTTGACAAGGAGACTCTTGAGATCTTAAGGCATGTAGATGAACCAGTAAAAATAAAGGTATTTGTCACGCCATCTTGTCCTTATTGCCCAATAGCTGTTAGAACAGCCCATAAGTTTGCAATGGCGAATGAAAACGTTTCTGGCGACATGATGGAGGCTCTCGAGTTTAGGGAATTTGCAGAAAAATATAATGTTTACGCGGTTCCAAAGGTAATAATAAATGATGTAATAGAATTTGAGGGGGCAATTCCTGCGAAGTACTTCGCGGTGGCGGTTGTCGAAAGCATAGGAAAAAGAATACCGGGCTTAGATTTCAAAGAAATATACAAACGACTGAGAAGTCGCTAATATTTATCAAAGAAAATACTTCTAGTCTTCCTCACCCTTCTCCGGTATATAATAGTATTCATGAAGGACTTCCTTTTGATAGCGATCCAACCATGAACCCGGTTTATTTATCCTTGGTCTTCTAGTCTCTAAGTCTCTTCTGAAGGTTATTTCAAGATCCTTCAAAAACTCGTTCATTCCTTTCCTTAAACTTTTAGGTGCAGAGGCATAGCCGCTCTCTCCCTGTTTTCCTTTAAATATCATGAGGCTGGTGGCCATGAAGTCCTGTGCAACGACGTCGTGTTCCACCACGAATGTTACGACGCTTTTCTCCTCGGTTATTCGTTTAACCAATTTTGCTACAGCGAAGCGTTGTTCGACGTCAAGAAATGCCATGGGCTCGTCAAGGAGGTATATGTCAGCTTCCTGCAATAAACATGAAACTATTGCTGCACGTTGAAGTTCGCCACCAGAGAATGTAGAGATCTCTCTATCAAGTAGTTTTTTAAGTCCTAGAGGGTTAATGAACTCGCTTTTAATATACGAGTTTTCTACATCGACTCCCACCTCTTCCTTCAAGTATTCCCTAAGGGTGCCAGTGTAGCTGATATTTGAAATGAATTGTGGTTTATAGCTGATCTTTAATTTCCCGCGTGTTTCAATATAGCCGGAAGCGGGGGAAATTATGCCTGCTAGTGTCTTAATGAAGGTGGTTTTTCCTATGGCGTTTGGACCTAGTATTCCTATTACTTCTCCTCGATGGGCTTTACCACCCTCCACTTTTAATTTAAATCCATTTAAAGATATTTCTAAGGGGGACCATGATACGAGAACGGTTTCGGGACGCCATTCTTGGGGAGCTGGACGTGTATGGAAAATTATGGGGTCCGGTCTTAAACGTATGTTTTCTTCCTTGAGGTAACCTTTTAGATAGGTGTTGATGCCTACACGGGTTCCTCTAGGCATTGAAACTATACCATAGACTGATGGTTCTCCATACAATATGCAAATGTAATCTGATACGTAATCCAAGACCGCTAAATCATGCTCCACCAGTACAACCATTTTCCCTTCTTTTTCTGAGAGTCTGCGTAGGAGGGCAGCTATCCTTAAGCGTTCGCGGACGTCGAGAAAGCTGGCCGGTTCATCGAACATGTATATGTCAGCGTCCCTGACGTAAGCTAAAGCTATGGCTAGTTTCTGAAGTTCGCCTCCACTTAAGTAGCCTATATGTTTATTTAAAATGTTTTTAAGGTTCAGGGCCTCTACGATTTCACGCCATAATCCCCGTTCATCAGCGTATTCTAGCAGTGTCTTTGCATCACCCCTCAGATATTTTGGTAGTAATCCTATTTCTTGGGGCTTGTATACGGCCTGAAGCTGGTTTTCTGATAGCTTTGCAAAATAGTTTTGGAGCTCCGAGCCTCTGAAAAACCTTATTATTTCATCCCATTCAGGGGGATCATTATATCTACCTAGGTTAGGCTTAATTTTACCCGAAAGTATTTTGAGAACTGTGGATTTGCCAACCCCGTTCTCTCCTATCAAACCCAGTATTTTATTCGGTTTAGGGGGAGGTAGGCCATACAATTTAAATGAGTTGGGTCCATACCGATGGATTGCTGTTTTTTCCAATTCTTCCGGAAGATTCACTATAGTTATTGCTTTAAATGGGCATTTCTTTATGCATATTCCACATCCAATACAGGCGATCTCGGATATTATGGGTCTTCCCAATTCTTCGTCGAATTTAATAGCCTCGCTCCCGGTTCTTACAACTGGACAAAAACGAATACATTGACGTTGACAATACTTGGGTTTGCATAGTTCGTAGTCAATTACTGCGAGTCTCATCTACTTTCAGCCCAGAATTAACTCTAATGCCAAAATAAAATTATTTATGAAAGCTCAGTCAAGTCCCTCTTCTCGTCCTTCACTCTCCATAGTTTCTAAAAATACTTCGTAGTATTCTCTAAGAAGCTCCTTTTCTCTTTCCCTTTCTTCTCGAGATATTTCCTTTGTTTCCTCCATTACAGTAATCTTGGTTTTCTTTTCCTCGCTAACTTTATGCGTAGACTTATACCCCTCACCAGACTTTACTTCTCTACGAAATCCACAGTTACGGCAGACAAGTACAGTCCTACCTTTCTCTCTTACAGGTATTAGAAGTACCTCACACTTTGGACAAAACTCAACCACAATAGTCCCCTCAAGTATCTTTTTCTGCAAAGTGCTTGCTTAAAATTTTTTCTATCCACCTAAGTAAATAAACAAAGTAGTTTTCATCGTGAAAAAATCAATTAATTAAATTGTAAACAGAAAACAAACTTATTTTAGTTTACATGTATACTATGGTTCAATGAACCATGGACTATGATTTTCGTATGGCACAGGTGGTGCAGACACTTAGGAAAATAGGTGCAAATAGGGTGCTTATACAGCTCCCCAATGGACTTAAAAAATACTACAGCTATGTAGCTGAAAATCTACGGAAAATAGGAATTCAATCCTATTTATCGCTCAGCCATTCATGGGGACCCTGTGATCTTGCGTTGAAGGAGGCGGCCAGTACCAAATGTGATACGCTTCTACACGTAGGCCATCATTCGAGGATTCATGTTTGGCGAACTCCCAACCTAAATATAGTTTTTTCACCGGCATTTTTTAAGAAAAATCCTAGAAAAGTGGTTGAAGAAGCAATATCTATACTGAAGGAGAGAAAGATGTTTAAAGTAGGTGTTTTTACAACAGTTCAACATATTACTTTTCTTAGCGAATGCGTCCATACCCTTGAGGAAAATGGTTTTAAAATATATGTTCGGGGAGCCCCCTTCCTTGCTCGTGGACAGCTGTTAGGCTGTAATCTTCATCATGTAAGGACATTAAAGGATAAGGTAGACGCTTTCCTCGTTATATCTGGTGGTCTATTTCATCCAATCGGGGTTTTCTTTGCTTCCGAAAAACCAGTTATTCAAGTTGACCCCTACCGCAATTTGGCGAGGGATGTTACGGATGCAGGTTCAAGAATTCTTAAAATCAGGTTATACTATTTGCTGAAAGCTCTTGATGCAAAATCCTTCGGCGTCATAGTTTCCACGAAGCCGGGGCAAAGACGTTTAACAATGGCTGAACATATCAGTAGGATTCTTGGGAATCATGGTTATAACACATCTATATTAGTTTGTGATGAGGTTGACCTAGAGACTCTAGAAAATGTACCCTGGATAGATGCATTTGTAATAACGGCCTGTCCTCGAATAGCCCTTGACTTTCAAGAGAATTTTAAAAGACCTTTACTGAACCCTGGAGAAGTTAAATATGTTCTTTCGGGAAGCGTTGAATCATATGATCCTTTTGACTCTTTAAATATGCTACCAAGTATATCATCATTACAGAATGTGAAAAGAAGGGAGACGTGAAAGTATTGAAGCTTAAACGTTGGACGAAAGCTCTTCTAAATGAATACGGCATTAGACCGAAGAAACGGCTAAGTCAAACATTCATTGTAGACGACAGGATATTGGAGTCCATTAACAGGTTATTAAAAATGGAGTCTAATGAAACTATCCTTGAAATTGGTGCCGGTTTGGGGGCGCTAACCCGTAAATTAGCTGAAAGCGGAGCATATGTACTAGCACTTGAAATTGACGATAATCTTGTTAAAGTACTTAAAAAAGTTATAGATAAGTATGCTAATGTTGAGGTGATTAAAGGGGATATCCTGATTTTTGATTGGAGAAATGTGGATAAAATAGTTTCGAATATACCCTATCACATTTCATCACAGATAATAATTAAATTGATCAAAAACATGAACTATAGGACAGCATTCCTACTGCTTCAGAGAGAATTTGCACTAAGGGTTGTAGCGAAGCCGGGAAACAGGGATTATGGTCGATTAACTGTAATAGTTAGCTTAAGAGCTAACGCTAGAGTGCTGGGATTCATACCTCGAAGGGCTTTCTATCCTAAGCCAAGGGTGGATTCCCTTCTAGTTGAAATCAATCCCCTTAAAACACCATTTTTAAAGGATGAGGAAATACATGCTTTCGAGAACTTTACAAGAAAGCTTTTCAGCGAACGACGTAAAAATATTTTAAAGGTTCTAAGCAAGGTTACAGGCATGGACAAAAACGATGTTAAAAGAATTCTTCAGAAACACTCCATTCCTCCCGATAAACGCGTCTATATGCTTACTCCTATGGAGTTCCTAGCCGTTTTCCGTGAGCTTTACATTTGAGTTTTAATGGTTTTCTTTTCACAGCACCACAATGCAAACATGTTATCGAAATATGAGAGAACCGGTTGGTTCTTATCCTTACCCGTGCTGTTATCCCGGGTAAAAGAGGGGTATAACATTTCTTGCAGTATAGAAGTTTTAGGGAGTGAGGGATCTTAACCCTATTACGTTTAGATATTCTTAGGGCAAGCGATACGTATCTTCTTGCAAGTACTGGATCGCATTTTACCACGTTAAGCGCATATTTCAGAAGCTTTAGTATGCGTTGAAGTGCAATGTCCTTTACAACATGTCTGCGACCATACCTACGCATGTATGGAAAACCTATGCTAATCATTAACATTTCTAAATAAATATCCTAGCTCTATTTCTAGTAAAATATACAGGTGAAACTGAAGTTGGAGAAGCTGATCCTGGTTTTGGCTGAAAGTGGTTTGGAAACTGTGCCTAAGGAGATATCGCATCATCCAGCTGTGGTGTCATGTGCTAGAAGAAGGGGTAAAAAACCAACCCAGATCCTCCTTGACATATCCCTGCATTATCATGCTATGAAAAGGCTTCCCGAATTCCAGAAAAGGGGTAGACCGGACATAGCGCATTTTTTCCTTTTACTGGCTTTAGACTCTCCTCTAAATAGACGAAGACTAATGGAGACGGTCATACATACTCTTCAGGATAAAGTCATATTTGTGGATCCATCTACACGGATCCCTAAAAACTATAATCGTTTTGTAGGATTAATAGAACAGTTGTTTGAAGAGGGTAGAGTTCCACCGGACTCCGAGACTTCACTCTTAAGGATTGAAGAGAAAAGTCTTCGCGATCTAATAGAATACTTTAATCCTTCCCGAGTTTTTCTCTTAAGCGAGAGAGGTAAAGGAACCAGGCTTCTAGAATTCGCGGACACCATAGCGGCGGAGAAGAAGCCTATGTTGCTTATCGGGGGTTTCCAAAGAGGAGATTTTTCCGAGGAAACTTTATCATTATGCGATGAAATTATTTCACTGTACGATGAATCGTTGACTAGTTGGAGCACTGTTGCCATAGTGTTAACGGGTTTAAGTATAGCTTTGAGGTTGCTTTAGGGTGTATTTTAATGATAGTAAAAGAGCTGGACTTGAAGAAGAAAGTTATAAGAGTCATACCTGAGTCGCTAGATGACCTCTATAGACTTTCCTTCCTAGTCGAGGCTGGCGATAAGATATATTCATGGACTTTAAGATCATTTAAAATAGATAATGGTATTAGAAGCATTCGCGGCGAGAAAATTAGAGTCTACATCGGCTTGCAAGTAAAGGCTCTCGAGTTCCAGGAGTTTTCCGATAGACTTAGAATAAGAGGTATCGTTGTCGAAGCTCCAGAATGGTTGCATATTCAGGGTAGCCACCACACTCTTGTCGTCGAACCGGGCATGGAGCTGAAGATAATTAAGGAACAAATCTATTCATTTCAACTGAAGCTTCTTAGTAAAACTAAAGAGAGTGGTGTAGTACTGTTTTCGGTGGGCGAAGACGAGGCGGCAATAGCCGAGATAAGGGAGCAAGGGCTTAGAATATTGTATACGTTACCGGCGGATCTTGAAGACTCGGAGAGGAGCCTACAGAAAAAATACGAGGAATATTTAAGGAAGGTTTGTGGTGAATTTCATGCCCATGTTTCTAGGTTTCCTAATATTATAGCATTAGTTATTGCCGCCTCGCCGCTGGTCTACAGATGGTTGAAGGATTTTTTTGAAACGCAGGGGAAAATCAAGAACGTTATTAAGGGGAAGCATGTTTTCTGGATAGAGGTTAGTGAGGGAGGAGTCGCAGGCATTTATGAACTTCTTCGGAGTGGGGAAATAAGGAAACTTTTTTCGAGGATCATGGCGATGCACCATGAAGAACTTTTAGACGAGATATTCAAAGCACTTGCTTCTGAGGAGAGGAAAATTGCAATAGGAGTTGAAGAGGTTAAAAAAGCCACAATCCTTGGAGCAGCAGAAAGAATTCTCATATTAGATAGTTTCTTGCGGGAAAATCTCTCAAATGTAGAGATCCGTGAGATAGTAGAACATGCGGATAAAACACGTTGTGAGATAGTCATTGTTCCCTTCAAGAGTGAGGCGGGGTTAAAGCTAAAGCATCTTGGGAATGTGGTTGCTATGCTTCGTTATCCCATAAACCTTAGTTATTAGTAAGCTTCAGTCTACCGCTGGATATTAACTTTCTGATTACCGTTTCAAGGGGTTGTATGGACGGAATCTCCACCTTCATGTAGAGGCCGGTCCTTCCAACTGCGGATCTTTTTAGTAGCATTTTCTTTCTTTCGTTTACAGTGTCTATAGAAATTCCTAGGATTCGCGCTACTTCAGACTCTCTCCCTATTATGGAATACTCGACGTGTCCTTTTAAGGTAGGTTTAACTAGCATTAAACGCTTGTTTACACCAGGTTTTCTAATGTCTTTTAATAATTCCTCTAATGTGGATTCTCCCCCAAAGGTGTAGAATTCACGTTCCCGTAAACTTAACTTAGTTAAGGGAAAGCTCACCGTCTCTCTTTCCGAAAGGTGAATGTAAACTTTAACTGCACTTAATGGCGTTGCCTGCACAATCTCTTTGTAAAGTACCTTGATCCCGGCGGCCTCTAAAGCCTCTTCTACAATAAATGAAGGCACATTGTAAGGTAGGACTATATCTATATCGCTTTGTGGCGTGATGTCTCCGCGTACAATACTCCCATGTACTATAGGGTTAAGGGAGTATCTTCTAAGGAGCTTCATTAGTTCAATGGCACGTGCACGTAGTTGTTTAAGTAGCCTCCAGTGTTGGCTAGAATATATGACCTCTTTCTCTTCTCCAGGTTTTCCGGGTCGGTTTTTCATTTTAAAATCCTTCTTCACCGAGATGTTAAATTCCTGATTTTCTCTAAGTTTTCTAATAGGCTTTTCAGTATCTCAAGGTATCTTATAACCATCTCAAGGTTTCTTTCATCCTGCAGTGCCACCGTTATTTCCTCTATTTTACTGAGAATTACATCTTCTGTTGATTTAAGTAGTAGCCCTCGTTTTATGGCTTCTACCTCATGGTCGTCTTTAGCCAGAAATATTCTTCTTTCACATTGCGGACAGATTACTTCTCCTGTGTTGAGCCTGAATAGAGGGGTTTTACATATTGGACACACGTCACTAAGCATAGTGGCGCCGCGTTTAAGTAGTTCAGCCATTCGTTTAATTGCATCGTTCCCTGCTCTTGCACTCATATTCATCAAATCTTTAAAATAGATTATCCTTAAATAACCCTATGTATCGTTTGACTATAAGGGGTTGAGGCGTTTGGCTTCAAGGGTAATACTCGAGACGAAAGAAAGGTTTCATGAAAAAATATTTGTAGCTGGATTCCATGGTGTAGGGTATGTGGGGTTCCTTACTGTCCAACACCTAGTTAAAATCCTCGGTGCAAAGAGAATAGGTTTTGTCGTCATGGATCGTGTTCCCCCCTTTGTTAGGACGCGTGAAAATGGAATAGCAACCCCCTACGAACTCTACACGGCTGGGGAACTAGTAATACTTTTGACCAATGTTCCGGTGCCCCATGAGTCTATGAAAGATTTCTGTGAAGCCGTTGCGAAATGGGTTTGTAATCAAGGTTTTAAGGAGGCGGCATTAGTAGGAGGCTTAGACTCTAAGACGAAGAAAAATGATGAAAAGGTTGGTCTACGTGTGGCCGCTACAAGGAGATTTCTCGAGCATAAAAGGCTTGAAGAACCGCTTTTGGAGGAGGAGTATTACATAGTTGGCCCTCTAGCCTACTTACTCATGTTCTTTGAAATATGCAACTTCCCTGCTCTAGCGGTCCTGCCCTATGCTAGCGTCGAATATCCCGATCCTCGGGCAGCAACCGTGGCAATCGAGTTCTTCAATAGATACTACGGTTTAAATGTGAACGTCGACGAGCTTGTCCGTAAAGCTCAGGAGCTGGAGGAGGGGTTAAAGCAGTTGGAAAGTCTTGGAAAAAAGCTTGAAGAAAGTAGTAAAAGAGGGCTTCCAGGAACATACTACATTTAAGTGTAACTGTTAATTATCGTAGACCGAAAATCGTGCTTTTGGCTTCTATTTTCCATTAAAGTACCTCCTTTGATCGATGCGGCTAGCAGATGTTGACGGATGGTGTTACTTAACAAAAAGTAGTGAAGCTATAGTTCCCACGATTCTGTCGAAGCAAGGCTCTTTGTCAACTTCGTTGGGCAAGCATTTTATTATCCTGTATTTTATCCCTAATTTCTTCAATTCAAATTCAAGCTTCTTTCCCGTATCTATACCCCATCTTTCATCATCCCAGCAGACTACTAGGGCAGTTATTGTGGGGAGATTTCTTCGTATAAACTCTATTGTAAGATGAATCGCATCGTCGGCTATGTTTTCTGTAATTGTATAGGGGCCTTCATATTGTGATAAAGGGTATGAGTCGTCGATGTGTATGGGTATGAGACCGAATAACGGTGCGTAAACTAGTATTTCGACTTTGTTTGCTAGCTGTCTGTATTCTTCGAGCAGTCTTTTATAGAATCGTGCTATGGGGCCGAACCTATGGAATGGTTTTTCCATGGTTTCCGGTAAGAGTAAAGCTACCTTTTTCCCTTTTAAAGGGTAATCGCCAAGAATCTTCTTTCTGTGTCGGTATACTTCTACACGGTTTTTAGATAAATTATCTAGAAAGAATATGCCGGTGATTTTTCCACGTGTGAGGGGGGAGTGTTCCTCTATATATGGCAGGTATTTTTCTATTTTCAAAATTGCACGTTTAAGCTTTGGATGGCTACTTACACGGTGTTCGACTAGGTTCCAGAGGTCTCCTTCGATTATGGCTTGTTTTATAGTATTTATTTCCGAAAGCAGGGCATACAAGTTATGTTGGGCTAGGAGCCTTACCTCCTCCTCTTTCGGCATATCTTTTAGATCGTTTGGTGAGTGTTTTCTACAGGTGGGGCAGTTGCAGGGAAAGTATTTTAGGTCTTCTATTCGGTAGGTTCCCCAGGGGGTCATGTATCTCCCTTTTTCAGCATAAAGTATGTATGAAGCGGAGTCGAATGTATCGACACCGAGTGCCACCATTAAGGCCAAGAGCATTGGATGGCCTGCACCGAACAGATGTAGGGGTTTTGATACGGGTAGGTTTACTTTAGCAGTTAAGACAAGCTGGATAAGTTCATCGAAAATGTATTGTTCCATGATTTGGGTGGGTCCTCCTATTCCATAGATTTCGAAGGGTAATTGGCTCAGTTGCCGCGCCGAATACTCAACTAGATCATAGTGTCTACCTCCCTGCACCGGGGCAAGTAGGAGCATGTCTTCTCTTTCACGGATAGCTAGGGCTCTTCGGGCTCGACGTATTGTTTCTTCCACTTCTAGAACCGCCTGTTCTCTACTTGTATGGTATCGGGTTGGTATGTCAAGTATTATGCAGATGTCTGAACCTATTTTCTCTTGGTATTTTATGATCTCTTCGGGTGAAACATCTACATAACCGTATTCCATGAGTTGATATGCTCCAGAGTCCGTCATCACGGGGGATTCTACTCCAAGAATTTTATGAACACCGATTTCTTCTCCGTATTCCCCGTACCTTCTAAGTATTATAAACGAGTTTGTCATCAGCAGGTTAAAGCCCATTTCGAGTATTTCGGATGGAGATATGATTTGTTTAAGCGGATTTATTACTGGTGCGAATGCTGGCGTCTCTATTTTTCCATGAGGTGTTTCTATTACACCTATTCTACCTAGAACATCTTTTTCCTTGACTTCGAAAAAAGCTTTATCAGACATTTTAATCTAGCTTAATAACTCTCATGCTACACCTTTTTCTTCGAGAAACTGGTCGAATAACCTTTTTATCCTCTCGGCTATTGGGCCCACCCCTTCTACTCCATGTTCTGTGACCCTTATTTTGTCCATAACCACTACTACTCTAGCATCCTCAACGTACTTCACCATTTTAGGGAAGTATTTTTCAAGTATTGTGGCGAACTCCCTTAAATCGAGTGGAGGTTTTTGGATGAATATTTTTGCTATTATATGACCGTAGATTATTAATCGAGGATATTCCTCACCCTTTTTCCCTTTAGCCTGTGCTAAGCAAAGGTCTTTTCCAGATGCATCGAAGCCCACCAATAGGCCCGTATATTCCTCACCTGTTGTAGTTACGACTGTGACTTCCTTATTTAAGAGGGAATTTATCTCTATGTTAAAGCGCCGGGTGGCCGTACTCAGGCTCAATTCAGACAACCTCGCAACTGATATTCGATTTTAAACCTCACAAATAAGATTTAAATCTTCCGTAATTTATACTCTCTAGTAAATCCTTCAAGCAAGTGGATGAACCATGTTTGAAGTTAAATTTAGTATCGAGAGGTCGGAGCCCTCCCCCCTGCCAGAGGTCACTATATTTTATCTTCGTAGTGAAAAAGGTGATATTGAAGCATCTCTCGACATGGCTGAAAGAATTTTAAATGATCTAGGAGAAACATGGAATAAAGGTGATACTCTGGTGATTCGCTTGGAAACCAGCGAGGCTGAAAAATTCTATGAAAACGAAGTATACGCTACTGGTAGAGTTTATCATAAAGAAAGTAATGGAAATATAAAGTATTTTATATCTATAGGTGGTTTTCAATTAATTATAACCTCTGGAAAGGAGGTTCCATTCCTAGAGGAGGCTCTTAACTCTGGTAGGAAAATCTATATTTCAATTAGACGTATAAAATAAAGTGAGTTTAATGTTGACGCACAGCCAGTTAATTAAACTAAACAGGTGGGCCAAAGAAGTACACGGTAAAATAATCTTCTACTTTGAGGGACATACATTCACGCTGGTCCTCGATGGAGTTATACATGCAGAGGACACTACAGGTCGCCGGGCCTCGTGGTCCACCGCCTTTGGGCCACAGAGTCCAAGCGACGTCATCTCATCCTACAAGGTACGTAAAATAGTTGTAAGGATCGAGGATAATGAATTGACGTTTAAATCCATGAAGGAGTTCATGGAATACGCCTCCAAAATACTCTAGATTTCATGAAAGAAGCCCGGGAATGGGCCCGGGGGGATTTGAACCCCCGGCCTCTCGGTTATCAGCCGAGCGCTCCACCAGGCTGAGCTACGGGCCCTCCGTAAACGTAGAACTCCTAGAATTATATAAGGATTGCTAGCTAAAGATTCAGAGGAAAGCCCCTCCAGACGCTAACACCAGAGTAAATAATATAAGGAGGTTGGCTCAGTAATGGTAATGGGTCCGCAACCTCCGGCGGCCCAGCTGGATCAAGCCAGGCGTACAGCCTGGAGATGAATGGCTGGCCTCCGGTTGCGGATACACACTCAAGTTCATGATGCGGGCCCAACCAACTCCACCCCTGCAGGGGGCGGAGCGTTGGGCCTTAGGTGGGTTTATGTGCCACGCAAACCAGAACCACGCGACCTTAAACGACAACCCGACTCCCGACGAAATGCGGCCGTAACTCCGGTTGATCCTGCCGGACCCGACTGCTATCGGGGTGGGGCTAAGCCATGCAAGTCTTGGGTCCCAGGCCATGGTGGGGCCCGGCGTACGGCTCAGTAGCACGTGGCTAACCTACCCTCGGGAGGGGGATAACCTCGGGAAAGCTCCATAAAGCAAGTCTTTATGGAGCCCCGAAACTGAGGTTAATACCCCATAGGGGAGAACACCTGGAATGGGTTCTCCCTGAAAGGGATGCAACGCCATGCCCGTTGCATCCGCCCGAGGATGGGGCTGCGGCCTATCAGGTAGTTGGCGGGGTAACGGCCCGCCAAGCCGATAACGGGTAGGGGCCGTGAGAGCGGGAGCCCCGAGATGGGCACTGAGACAAGGGCCCAGGCCCTACGGGGCGCAGCAGGCGCGAAACCTCCGCAATGCGGGAAACCGTGACGGGGTCACCCCGAGTGCCACCCGCTGAGGGTGGCTTTTCCTCGGTCTAAAAAGCCGAGGGAATAAGCGGGGGGCAAGTCTGGTGTCAGCCGCCGCGGTAATACCAGCCCCGCGAGAGGGGGAGCCCCTACTATAATGGGGCTCCCTTCGCGACTGGTCGGGATGTTTACTGGGCCTAAAGCGTCCGTAGCCGGCCCGGCAAGTCCTCCCTGAAATCCACGGGCTCAACCCGTGGGCTGGGGAGGATACTGTCGGGCTAGGAGGTGGGAGAGGCCGAGGGTACTTCCGGGGTAGGGGCGAAATCCGTTAATCCCGGAAGGACCACCAGTGGCGAAGGCGCTCGGCTGGAACACGCTCGACGGTGAGGGACGAAAGCTGGGGGAGCAAAGGGGATTAGATACCCCCGTAGTCCCAGCTGTAAACGATGCGGGCTAGGTGTT
>Ga0180301_10000290_pt1 | contig 38589 bp, 36 predicted proteins | sample GuaBasSediGuay16_FD_121797 | JGI IMG/M metagenome (GOLD analysis project Ga0180301, IMG submission 121797) | Subseafloor sediment microbial communities from Guaymas Basin, Gulf of California, Mexico - Guay16, Core 4569-2, 12-15 cm | ecosystem: Environmental > Aquatic > Marine > Hydrothermal... | reverse complement strand
ATACTATACTATTGGAGATAAATAATTTAAAATCTATAATAGAAAGTAATATAGACAACATGAAAACACTAAAGCATAGTTATGAAAGACTTAGAGGCGAGCTCTTCAAATTGAAGAAATTTTACAACAAATATATTGGCACTAAATCGTATTTAGAGTCTAGAATAAACTCAATTTTACTAGAATGTAGTAAGCTTCTGAATAAACATATTTCATCTCCAGAAGAGCTATTTAAAGAACATGAAAAACTATGTGACAGAAGAATGAAGATTATTGAAGAGAAATCTTCCCTTTTAGGGCTACTTGAGTCTATAGAAAGCTCAATAAAGCTTCTCAGGGATGCTAAGTCCACGTGTCCTCTCTGCGGAACTACTCTTCCAGATGAGAAAAAAGTTCAGTTACTCTCTAAATATGAAAACGATTTAAAGCTATATAGGCGTAAACTTGACTTGCTTGCAAAGGAAGAGAGAAAGATCACATATCTATTAGACAAGCTAGAAAGTACTCTTAATCAAATACAGCAGCTAAATACCAATCTAATTAACTTAAATACCCAAGTAAAGGAACTGCACAACGAGATTTCAGCGACAGAGAAGAAAGTATGCAGTCTGAAAGAAGAACTTGAGATAATAGAGGGGCATGTCATAACGAAGTTGAAGGAAAGCAAAGTGTCTTATCTATTTTCAGAAAAAGACATCGATAGAATATATAGGAAGATAAACTATGTGCTTGCTAAAGTAGAAAAAATTCAAGCAACTTTACGCAGTGTATCTAGCTTATCTAAGCAGAAAACATCTCTCTTAAGTGAACTTGACAATTTAATGCCATTTGAACAAATGTACTTTAGTATCGAGAAAAAGCTCAGTGAAGCCGAAAAAGCTTTAAAGGAAGTAGAAGATAAGCTCGAGCTCCTGCGTAATGACGAGACAAGAATTCTTTCGAATATCAAGTACTATGAGACAAAGCTCGCGGAAATTGAAAAGTATGAAAAAGAGTTGCCGCTTCTAGAGAAGAAGCTTAAAGAAGTTTCAAGAAAGAAGAAAATATACGAAGTTCTCGTCAATAGAGTATTTAGCGACAAAGGTCTTCCTTCAGCGCTGCTGAGAGCTTATACTGAGAAAATAGAGAACAAAGTCAATACTATATTGTCAGATATACTGTCTTCAGATTACAGGATACGTGTAAAAGTATCTAAAGATGGTGGAGTTGACTTAGAGTGTGCTCGAAGAGACTTCCTTGGAGTATTTAAGCCGAGACCTCTTGAAACATTTAGTGGAGGAGAATCTACAGCTCTAGGATTCGCGCTCAGACTAGCATTCTCAGAAATACTGGCCGAAGAACACGGTGCTAGAGTGAACATGCTCATTATAGATGAGGGATTTTCTCAGCTAGACAGAGAACATAGAGAAGCCTTAGTTGAGTTACTTAAGAAGCTTGTTAACGCAGGTATATACGATCAGATAATAGCTATAAGCCACATTGACGATGTAATGGATTACTTTGATGAAAGAATAAGAGTTTACAGAGATGACAAAGAATATACTAGAATATCTGTTGAATCAGGGCCGCTATCTTATTAAACGCTTTAACTTTTTCGCCATTTCTTCATAGTACTTTATGTCGTCTGGCGTTAGGCTTGCCTGAACTCTCTTTAGAGCTTCTTCGAAGTGCTTCGTTGAAACTTTCTTTACTTTCGGTAGCTTCTCTGCTATCGTTTCACGAAGAGCAAGCATTGCTGCTTCTCTACATACGGCCGCAATATCTGCACCTGTATAGTACTCCGTTCTTTTAGCTAGCTCCTTTAAGTCTACATCTTCTGCTAGCGGCATTTTTCTTGTATGGACTTTGAATATCTCGTATCTCGCTTCTTCGTCAGGCGGCGGCACATATATTATTCGATCAAATCTTCCAGGCCTCAGTAGTGCTGGATCAATTATGTCTGGCCTGTTTGTCGCAGCAATAACTACTACGTTTCTTAGAGGAGCTATACCATCCATTTCGGCTAAGAGCTGGTTGACTATTCTGTCTGTTACACCGCTGTCTCCGTACCGCATACCTCTCATGGGCGCTATCGAGTCTATTTCATCGAAGAATACCACACATGGTGCAGCCATACGTGCTTTTCTGAAGACTTCTCTTACGGCTTTTTCGCTCTCACCGACCCATTTACTCAGTATCTCGGGTCCTCTCACAGCAACAAAGTTCGCTCCGCTCTCAGTAGCTACTGCTTTAGCCAATAGTGTTTTGCCAGTGCCAGGAGGCCCAAATAAAAGAACACCTTTAGGTGGCTCAATACCTACTTCATTAAAGTAGTGAGGATATTTCAGCGGCCACTCTACTATCTCTCTTAATTCTTGCTTAACTTTCTCTAGTCCACCAATGTCGCTCCACCTGACTTCAGGTACCTCGACTATAACTTCTCTGAGAACAGAGGGCTGAACATATTTAAGTGCTTCCATGAAGTCTGCTCTTGTCACTTGAAGCTGCTCCAGTACTTCAGCCGGTATTGTAGGCTTCTCTAAGTCAATCATACCTTTAGATATAGCCCGTCTAAGAGCAGCCATTGCTGCTTCTCTGCAGAGAGCTGCTAAGTCTGCTCCTGTATAGCCGTGAGTCATTTCAGCTATCTCGTCTAAGTTTACATCATCTGCTAGAGGCATGTTACGTGTGTGCACTAGAAGTATTTCTTTACGCGCTCTTTTGTCAGGCATACCTATAGCTATTTCTCTGTCGAATCTTCCGGGTCTTCTTAAGGCAGGGTCAACGGCATCAGGTCTATTTGTCGCAGCAATAACAATGACGTTTCCTCTTTCTCTGAGCCCATCCATTAGCGTTAGTAGCTGTGCTACTACTCTTTTCTCTACTTCTCCTGTTACTTCTTCTCTCTTAGGTGCAATAGCATCAATCTCGTCAATAAATATGATAGCAGGAGCGTTCTCTTCTGCCTCCTTAAATATTTCTCTTAGTCTGGCTTCTGATTCTCCGTAGAACTTGCTCATTATCTCGGGGCCATTAATAGCAATAAAATAGGCTCCAGCTTCATTTGCTACTGCTTTAGCCAACAGTGTTTTACCACAGCCAGGAGGACCGTGAAGAAGTACTCCTTTAGGCGGCTCAATACCTAACCGCCTGAATAGCTCAGGGTGCTTTAATGGAAGCTCTACGATCTCTCTTATTCTCTGCTTAGCCTCCTCTAAGTCACCGATATCCTCATATGTTATTTTGGGCACGGCTAGCTCTGTTTCTCTGACAGGCTCTTCTCTTATTACAACATTTGTTGCTTCGCTCACCCATGCTACTGGCGCCGGCTGTACTGCTGTAACTATAAAGCGTAGCACTCCGCCGTAGTAAGGTATTTCTACAATATTTCCGCGCACTACCGGCTTATGTAATAGGTACTTTATCTTGATATACTCTGCAAAGGACTCGTCGAATCTAATAGGCTCTGTTGGAGCTAAGACTACGCGTACAGCCTCGCTAATTCTAGCCTTCTTTACTTCTACTACATCTCCAATAGAAACTCCAGCATTTTTTCTAAGATGACCATCCATTCTTATTATGTCTCGCCCCTCGTCTTCAGGGTAAGCCTGCCTAACTTGAGCATAAGTAACTTTCCTTCCAATAATTTCGACGAAATCACCATTATCTACGCCGAGAATCCTCATGTGCTTACTGCTAATCCTAACAATCATTCTACCTACATCTCTCGGCTTAGCTTCCGCTACTTTAAGCAAAACTTTCTTCTCCTTAGAACTCATTATTAAACCCAAATACTCTTGTTATTAATAAATTTAAATTTTACTCAAAAAGATGATTTGGAGCAACATTGTCCAAAAACCTTATTTTGTGAAAACATGAAATCTTCTTAACTAAAGTGAGCAAAAAAACCTTAAATAATTCCCTTCAACTAGTTCTATGAATGAGGTCTGAAGAATTTAACTACTTACTTTTAGTGCCTATAGCTCTCGTAGTAGTGTTAGATATAGTAGTACTAATTCTGACAAAAGGGTTTAAACACTACACCGAGCTAGACTTCCCGGGCGCGGGCATAATAGCCTTCGCCTTGAGTATGTTGGCTACAGGCCTCGCTGTTCTTTCATATAAAATGGCTCGAGATGAAGAAGAATTCTCGTTCAGTGGGGGAAAAGTCTACACAGCACTAAAAATAATAGCTCTAGGGCTCCTAATATACTCCGCTCTCTCCTTCGCGCTAGTTATAGTTTTCTGCTTTTTTTCATTTTAACGTATAGACTCTACTATAGCTCTTAGCTTCTGCACTTCGCTCTCCTTCTCTCTAAGCCTCTCCTTAAGCTCCCTGTTTTCTCTCTCCAGCTGGGCAACTTTTTCTTTAAGCTCCTCAATAAGCCTTAGCTTCTCAGCTAGACTTCTCTCCCTAGAATCAAGCTCAGCCTTACGAGCCTCCAATCTCTCCCTCAGCTCAGCTAAAGCAGACTCTTTCGCCGCTAAAGCCCTATGGTACCCTGTAAGCTCTCTTTCCTTCTCAAGAAGTCTTTTCTCCCACTCAATAAGCCTTTTTTCTTCTTCGAGCAATTTCTCTCTTAAAGGCTCTATTTCTTCTCTAAGCTTTCTCTCTTCTTCATCAATGCTGGCCTTGAGCTTGTTTAAATATTCTTCCTTAGCCTTTATTTCCTTCTCAAGCTTATTCATCTCGTCGCGAAGTCCTTCTAGGTAAGCCTCCCACTTCTTAAGCTTAATTTCTTTTTCAGCAAGTTCTTTCTCCTTGAGACTAACCTGCTCAAGCTTCTTGTAAAGCTCGTCATATTTAGCTTTAAGCTCCTCCTCTCTTCTGCCAAGATTCTCAGCTATCTTGTCTATACGAGCCATTTTTTCTTCAAGTTCCTTTGCACGCCTATCTAAGTTCTCTTTCTCAAGCCTCAAGTTCTCTTTAAGAGCATCTAGCTTCTCCTTAAGGCTAAGCAGCTGGTACTCATACTCCTTAAGCTTCTTTTCCTTCTCACTTAACTCCCCCTCTTTCTTAGCTAACTCCTCTTCCCTAGCCTTTAATGTAGCCTCTCTTTGATTTATTTCATTTAAAATAGAGGCAAGCGCCTCACTTAGAGCTTCCCTAATATCAGAAGGCACTTTCTTGAGAATACTCCTAGTATCTGTTATCAGCTCCTGTGTACTAGCTATAAGAGACTGTACCTCACTAAAAGACTTCTCAACTACTCCCCCAATATTCCCTAAGGCCTCTTCTAGAGAACTCTTCGCCGTGTTCACAGTATTTTCAGCGCTTCGAATAATGTCGTCTACTCTGCTAAATACTTCCTGTAACTCTTCTACTGCCCTAGCATTATAGCGCTGCATTTCATCGACTGCCGCCAACTTCTCCTCTAGGAGAGAAGTCTTCTCATGAAGATTCTTTGACATCTCGTCGATCTCTTTCATCTTCTCCTCAAGCGCAGAAATCCTCTCTCCAAGAACAGATGCCGCCTTATCCATACCCTCGTTAAACTTAACTACAAGATCTTCAGCCCTCTTAGCCAGCTCCTCGGCAGACCTAATAACTAAATCGACTTGCTCCTTAACCTGAGCACCCACATTACCTACACTAGCCTCTAAGCTCTTCCTAAGAGTCTCTATTACAGAAATATACTCGTTTAAAACACTCTTATACTGCTCCAGCGTCGAGGTAGTCCTCTTGTCAAACTCTCTGAACGCCTCTCTCAGAACAGCTACCTCCTTAGCTAAGGCATCTAGCTGCGTTCTAATAAGTGTTATATTCTCCTCGAGAAGTTTCGAAGGTGCCTTTCTTAGAATCGGCATGCCCCTCGTATTTAAAGCCCTTAGAATACTAATTAAAACTTACCTCTGCTCATACAGCATGTGAGACTGAATATTACTCATGTGATACTTGTCTAATACGCTTCTCTAAACTAGCAAGACGCACCGACAAGTCGGTCACGAGCAATTCTAGCTCATGTATTTTAGACATCGTTTCAGCGAGCTCTCTATTTACAGTAGAAGATAGCTCATTTACAGTCAAACCAAGCTCCTCTACCTTAGACCGCAGAGATAGAACATCCCCCTTAACCTCATTAACAGCCTCCATCGTAACAGCAACCTGGTCCCCGAAACTCCTCTTAATCAATGTCAACTCATCTAACATCTTCGAGTACATTTCTTCAAGCTTACCTACAGCCTTATTCAAGTTAGTAGCAAACTCGCCAATAATATCAGTCACATTCTTAGGCAACTTATCCGAAAGCTCTTTCGAGACAACATTTACTTCCTCCAGCCGCTTCTTCAGCTCATCAGAAACGTTAACTAAAAGAATAGTCTTCTCATCAACTAGCTTCGCTACACTATCCAAAGCCTTCTCAAGATCACTGACCCTCTCAGACAACATTTCTACAGAAACCTTCAAGCTAGATATACCATTATAAAGCGTCTTAATTATTTCAGGCAAAGCCTCAATAACAGCCACTATATCCGTCGTATCCCTCCTCTTATACCCATAGCCCATAAATAATCCTAGAGCTTCTCCACTTAAATACTTACTAAGCTAAAACACCTCCCTAATACAGTCCACGAACAGACAGAAAACCGCCAAGAGAAAAACTAATAAATAGGTTAGCGCACATACATACTGCCCGGTGTCCCGGCCATAGTAGGGGGGACCCACCCGGTCTCATGCCGAACCCGGAAGTGAAACCCCTTAACGCCGCCTTAGTACTGCGGTCCGAGAGGCCGCGGGAAAGGGCGGTGCCGGGAGCCGGGCTCCTTCTTCTCTTAGCAAGACTGCACTTTCCTGAAGCATTGATACATTTTTGCCAAGCTAGTGAAAAACTTGTATTCTTTCAATCTCAGTAGACATGATTGGCTTATTTTAAATTCTCTGGTATTATCTAAGCTTCATGTAATTGCTAAAATTAGTTAAATATGGAGTTCCTTCAGAAGAACTCGTTTAGAGAATCTTTGCGTGAGAGCTGTATTCTTTTAGCTTCATAAGTAAAAGTATTTATGTGGGTTTTGTTGAAGGTATGTGATTGCTATGAGAGTTGTTCGTCACGAGGAGAGGGTAGAGATACCGGAGAATGTTAAAGTAGAGATAGATGGTAAGAAGGTTACTGTAGAGGGGCCTTTAGGGAAGATTACTAAGGACTTTTCGCACGCTAAAGTGTTTATCAGGAAGGAGGGCAATGAAATAGTTGTTGAAACATTCTTTGCTAGGAAAAAGGAGTACGCTGTGGTCAAGACTATTGCTTCTCATATAAAGAACATGATTACAGGAGTTACTAGAGGCTATAGATACAAAATGAAAGTAGTGTATGCGCACTTCCCTATGAACATTACGGTTGATGAAAATAAGAAGCTAGTTATTATAGAGAACTTTCTAGGAAGAAAAGAAACTAGGTACGCTAAAATTGTGGGTGACGTGAAGGTGACTGTTCAGAAAGACGACGTTATAGTTGAAGGAATAGATATCGACTGTGTTGCGCAGACTTGCGCGAATATCCATTTGGCGACACACTTAACGGGCGACGAGAAGCTTTGTCCTCACGGACGTGAAGGCGGTCCCGGTGTACTAGACGGTATATACCTGTATGCAAAAGAACATATAAAGTAAGGGCTTACTTCTTGTAGCGCTTGGGTCTAAGATTGTAGCTTCGACATCTTCTGCATCTTTCTGCGCTGTAGGGGTTTTTAGCGCCGCATTTGCGGCATATTTTTACTTTGAAGTGGTGTTCTAGTGCTAAGTTTAGTTTAAATGGGTCTGTTAGCGGCATGGTTTCTCGAAAACTACTTAATGAACTTAATATAAAGTTTTCGTTTAAGGCTTTTTGAGTTTCAAAGAGATTTAAGTGTGGACACAGATGTATTTAAGGGATATGTGATTGGTGTAAGAGGCTTGCTGAACGCGGTAAATAGTCTGTTTGTTAGGCTTCAGCGATGGAAACAGGGTATTCCTGCGGGGTCTGCACATATCTATAATTTGCTGGCTACAAGGCTGCTTGAAAGAGAGTACGAGTACGTTATTGAGGAAATTAGGAAAGCTGGCCAGCGTCTGAGAATACTTGTTGAGGTAGGCTGCGGTACAGGTAAATTGCTTGTCAAAGTTGCTGAGTCGATTGATGCCGCTGTTGCTGTCGGATTAGATATTTCCTGCGCAATGGCTAGAATTGCTAAGAGTAATATTGCTAAAAGCGGAGTCTACGCGAAAATCAATGTAGTAGTCGGCGACGCGCATAGACTTCCGTTTAGAGAGAAGTCAGTAGACTTTATTGTAAGCACAGGTACTTTACATCATTTAAGAACACCGGAAGTCTTTTTCCGAGAGTGTTCTTCAGTACTTGCTCCGGGAGGTGAGGCGTGGATATATGAGTTATCACATGATGCTGAAAGCGAAGACTTTAAGAAGATGGCTGAAGTCCTCAGAAAGCCGAGGTTTCTAGTAAAGCTTGTTTTAGCAATGCATGGGCTGCCTAGGCGTGAGTATGAGAGCGGTATATTAAGAAAGCGCTTGTATCTTCTGGTTCGAGTTACAAGCTAGATTATATTGGAGCATTAATTAAGTTGACTATATTTTCAGCGTAATACTAAATAGTGGTTATTGATTGTGAAAAAAGGTGAAGTTATGAGAATAGTTATCAAGGTTAGCGGACACTTGATATCTCGCCGCGAAGAAGTTTTTGACGGCCGTAAGCTTCTGGAGTACGCAGACTGTATAAAAATTCTGCTTGAAAAAGGACACCGAGTAGTGGCAGTAGTAGGGGGAGGCTATTTAGCTAGAGCTGCCTTAACGGTTACTAGGCGAGTAGATGTCAGTGAGTCTATTAGAGATCTTATTGGAATAGAGGCTGCGAGACTGAACGCGAAAATACTGGCTTCTCTACTATACCCTCATGCTCCTCTCAAAATACCGTCTTCTGTAAACGAAGTTATCGACTTGATTCAAGTAAGTAGAGCTGTTTGCGTGGGAGGTTTTCAGCCCGGTCAGTCGACAACTGCTGTGGCGGCTCTCTGCGCAGAGGCAATAGGAGCAGACTTGCTGCTTATAACAACTGATGTCGAGGGAGTGTATGACAGAGACCCCAAGAAATTTCCTGACGCTAAACTTCTAAAGGAAGTTTCAGTCGAAACTCTAGAAAAGATACTAGCTGGTGGAGAAAGCCTTGCCGGAACCTATAAGCTATTTGATAAAGTAGCTCTCATAATTATTTCTAGGTCCAGAATTCCTGCTAGAGTCGTTAAAGGCGATAAAGAGACTATTTTAGGAGTAGTCGAGGGCAGAGATTACGGTACATTAATAGTCTGCAAGTAAAATGGTGCGCCGGCCGGGATTTGAACCCGGGTCACCGGCGTTCTACGAGCCTGAGAGGCGCATGGCAGGCCGACGTCCTACCAGGCTAGACTACCGGCGCAATTTAAGTTCTACTTAAATGAAAAATAAGCTTTTCGGTTTTTATAATGTAGTCCGCTTATATTGAAGGTAAACTTAATTAGGGTGAACTCCGGCATATGTGCGGACAATGAAATTACCTTTCATAGATACTGTTGTTGTCGCCGAGAAAAATTCTGTTGCAAGGAATATCGCCCTCTTCTTAGCTGAAAGTATTATTAAAACTATTAAAATTAGAGATGTCCCCTTATACTTTTTTAGAAAAAATTCGAAGCTATGGGTTTCTATTGGACTACGCGGACACTTAATGGACTATGACTTCTCGGAAGAATACCGTAGATGGACGAGCACTCATCCAAGAAATCTTTTCTTCATAACTCCTGTTAGAATAATAAGAGAAGAAAGCAAGATCTTCGTATATATCTTGCGTGAATTAGCTAAACGCACTAATAGAGTTATTCTCGCTCTCGATGCGGACCCCGAGGGAGAAAGTATATGTTTTGAAGTAATGGAAATAATGAAGAAAGTCAATCCGAGAATAAAGTTTGAGAGAATATGGTTTTCTGCAGTAACAAAACAGGATATTTTAAACGCTTTAAAGAACCCAAGACAGCCCGATCCACTGCTTGCCCAGAAGTGTTTTTCAAGAATGATGCTTGACCTGATTATTGGAGCCTCGTTTACTAGGTTTATTACGCTTGCTATTAGGCGTAGAGCAACTAAACTTCTCCCCGCCAAAAGATTTCTCAGCTACGGTCCTTGCCAGTCTCCCGTGCTTTTCTTAGTTGTTCAAAGAGCTTTAGAAAGAGAAAAATTTGTTAAGAAAAAGTACCATACTATTGAAGCTATATTCAGCATAAACGGAAAAAGAGTTAAATTTAAATACTATAAGGAGAAAATAGAAAATAGAGACGAAGCAAAAAAGATTTTAGATGAAATACTTAAGCAAGGATACGGAATAGTTTCGAAGGCAGAATATGTTAAAAGAACTGTTTCTCCGCCAATACCCCTCAATACTGTTGAAATGGAAAGAAGAGCGAGCCGCTTCCTGAATATTAGAGCGAGACAGTGCATGGATCTAGCTGAGGCTCTCTACAGGAACGGACTGATCTCATATCCCAGAACAGATACCACGATATATCCTCCTTCACTTAACTTGAAGAGACTAGCTTCGATGTTTAGTAACCACGAGTTATATGGAAGCTATGTTAGAAGAAGAATTCTCTCGAGACCCAGTATAGTTCCTACAAGAGGACGTGACGACGATAAGGCTCATCCCCCTATATATCCTGCTAAGAGTGTAGGATTACAGTTCGTTAAGAAGAAATTCGGAGAAAAAGGAGCGAAACTCTATGACTTTATAGTGAGACACTTCTTGGCTACCTTAAGTCCTCCTGCTCAAATAGAAAGGCAAGAAATAGTCATTGCTGTAGGCAAACACATGTTTACGGTGAATGGGCTAAAAATACTAGACTTAGGATTTTACGAAATCTATCCTTATGAAAAGCCTTCGGAAAAAATTCTGCCTTATGTATCCAGGGGAACTAAAGTAAGACTTATTTCAGCAAAGATTGTTGAGAAAGAAACAAAGCCTCCGCCTTACTTAAGCGAATCTGAGTTACTGAGACTTATGAGAAAATACGGTATAGGCACAGATGCTACTATGCAGGATCATTTACAAACTAATATAGAGCGAGGATACTTCTACATTCGCAATAAACAGTGCATACCAACACCTTTAGGAAAAACTATAGCTGTAGCACTTCACTCAATAGTACCTGAATTAGTCTCACCCGAAGTAAGAGGCTCTATTGAAAAAGAACTCTCGCTTATAGCCTCCGGTATCAAGAGAAGCGAAGAAGTCGTAGAAAGCGTCAAGAAGAGATTTCTTGAATACTTTGATAGACTAATAGCAGCTGAAGAAAAATTTGCTCGAGAAGTTGCAGAATCGCTAAAAAACATGAGAGACTACTGGGGCGACTTAACTAAAAGGAAGCGCCGTTAAATGATATTGTTTTCTTTAAGCTTGTGAAGCGCGTCTAAAACAACTTTTCTAATTAAGAATCTACTCGAAGCCCTTCCGGTAGTAACTGTAGCCTGCCATATACTTCCCTTCTCAATAACTAGCCTTAGTATTTCAGCACCTCTTCCCCTCACTAAGTCATATTTAAGTGCTAGCAAAGCTATATCTTTAGAAGATAAGTCTTTATACTTCACTTCGACACTAATATTTCTACAGAAAAGATTTAGTATTTTAAACTCTATTATGGTGATCCAGTCAGAGGAGCTTAAAGAAGGATATATTTCCTTCAGTTCTTCGAGAAGCTCATCAATGCTCAGAAAACCATCTTTAATAGCGTCGTTTAACGATAACTGATATACCCTTTTATAGCTTATTTTCCTTACTTCAGCTTCAGCAAAGAGGCTATTTCCGCCGAATATCCTCATATATTTCGAAAAAATCTTCCTCCTACCTCTTCTAATAGTAGTCGACTTTATACCGTCAGCTATTAAATCTAGATATTTTCTCTTAAATCTAATTTCCATGTACTGCTCGTATCTGCTCTGAGACATTGGACTACCTCAAGTAGAAAAATTAAAGAGAATAAAAGTATTACGATTATTTGGAGCGATGAGGCTCCTGCGCCCATAGCGATAGATGAGCGATGCTAGGCCCACCGAGCCGCTAGATGATGAAGGAAGAGACGATCGGATATATGAAGAACCCACCCTTGTCTGATAGTTTTATTATAAATTTTATTTTAACTGAATCCTTCTTGCTTTATTAACACAGTTGGTATTAGGATTATTATCAGCGCTATTAACACTACTGCTAGAATCCAGTAGTATAGGTTTGTTTCACCCCCTGTTATGTGGAGTTTAAGAGAAAGCATCGTACTTCCTTGTGCGCTCTTTATATAAAGTACTACGTTATGATTCCCTATATGCTTTATGGGATATATTCTTACTACTATAGTATCGTCTTGAATTTTTACCTCACCATTTATTCCAATTAACTGAGCCTTTATTTCATTTGTTTTTTCAAGAAGCTTTACTGTATATATAACTTCACTATTTTGCTTAATCCATTTTTCTGTACTGTTTATATAGATTCTTGGATGTACTCTACTTAAATAGAGTTTTAGGATACTAGTGTTGGCTAATGCGGCAACAACAGTGTCTTCTGAGAGCGCCATATCTAGTATTTTTTCACCAAAGGATAGTACGCAATAGGGCTCGCCTGAACTAATATCGTATAGATATATGTTGTCGTCGACACCTTGCAGAGCTATTAAATTGCCATAAATACTGGCTTTTACTGTAAATACGGGTATCTGCGTAGTTGTCAATATTCTATTTTCTTTAACAGAGTACACTACCAGCTTTCTGTTAGAAGAAACTAACGCTATCACATCTTGGTAAACTGAAAGTGCCATAACATCGCCTATTTTCTCTGAGAATACTACTTTTCCATCAGAAGAGAAAACAGTTATATTCTGCCACACTATTATCACCCTCTCGTTGACTACAAGGACATTTGATACTGGTAGAGACATCGTTCGAGATAACCATAAGAAAGTAGATGTTCGTGCCAGTGGATATTTCCATAGAGCTTTTCCTGTCCAATCAAATACTAGAAATGTTCCATTAGCTAGCCTGGTAACTATGAGCTTGCTTGACCCTGTCCAGACTTCTATTTCAACATCTCCCAAGAGCTTTTTAGATAGATCCCATTCAACTGTCTTACTGCTTATATTGTATACAGTTAAATGTGTTCCGTTAGAAAAGGCGAGCATATCTCCAGCAATAGCTGCACCGCAGAAAAGTTCAGTTACTTTTTTGAAGAGAGTTTTTCCAGTAAGTAAGTCTAGTATAATAAATCTTCCATCGCGTAGATACATAAGCACTTTGCCGTCTTCGATTTTATACCAGTGCATAGGTACAGGTAATTCTTGACGCCATATCCAAGACCCATTAAGATCAGCCAAGCCTATTGAAGTATCTTCTACAACGAAGACTAAGTTGCTATTTATCATTTCTAATGTTCTGACATCTTTAGCCGTGAGCGGCTCACTATAGCATGGTATAATTAAATACGTGGTAGCAATAAGAGCTATTAAATAGAGTATACCAACCTTTCCCCTTATCATGATTTCGAGGACTACTATAAGTGGTGTCTATTTATATTTTAACTCCGAGCTTAACACTAAGCTTAAAATAACGCGGTAAAAAGAATCATTAAAATGGAAATTAGGAAAAGTGAGTTAAAGAAAATTCTTTCACTAATAAAGGGACCAGAAAAGCCGTCTTTAAGGCTAGAGCAGTATGAAACTCCTGTTCAGCTCGCAAGCGATCTACTTTGGGTTGCAGCAACTACATTCGATGACATAGCAAGCAGAAAAGTCGTGGACTTAGGCTGCGGGTCCGGAAGACTTGCAGTAGGTGCTACCTTATTAGGGGCATCCTATGTTATCGGAGTAGATATAGACAAAAGACAAATTTTATTGGCCAAAAACTATTCTAAAAAATTCGGCGTATTCCATAAAGTAGATTTCGTGGTAGCCGATGTAGCTCACTTCGCTTTAGCTAGAAAAGTAGACACAGTTGTACAGAACCCTCCCTTTGGAGTACACAGAAGAGGCATAGACATAGTGTTCCTAAAGACAGCTCTCTCTTTAGCAAACACCGTATATACTATTCACAAAGCTTCAACGGCCTCGTATATTGAAAGCAAAGTACCTTCCTTAGGAGGAAAAATTTCACACAAAGCTATTGGACTTATTACAATACCGAGAATGCACTCACACCATAAAGAAAAAATACATAAAGTCAAGGTAATTATATATAGGATTAAAAGCATCAAGTAACACCTAATAAAATACAATTAGAGAAAAATTTAATTATGGGGTGCTTGTAGGTTATTTTGCCCCGGTGGTGTAGCCCGGTCAAACATTCCGGCCTCTCGAGCTCTTCACGCAGAGACTGGGCGGGTCCCCTCTATAGCCGGAGAACCCGGGTTCAAAACTCGGAGGACACACACCCTCCGAGGGAAAATCCCGGCCGGGGCACCATTTTTGGCAAAATTAAATTGCTCTACAAATATTTTCAATTAATGCTTTTAACTATGTAAGATATTGGGCCCCAATTCCAAATGCTATTATTAAGGTAAGTATTTATCAGAACTAAGTAATTATTCCTAAAGTGAGAAAAACTATTGCCGAAAGAATATTTCACATAAGGTATGCCATAAGAGAACTCGTTCCTTTAGCTAAGCAATTAGAAGCCCGAGGAGAAAAAATCATTTACTTAAATATCGGCGACCCCTTAAAATACGACTTTGATACCCCTGGTCACATAAAAGAAGCTTTGCACAAAGCAGTTTTAGAGAAACACAATTACTATTCCCTCTCCCAAGGAGACCCTGAGTTGAGGGAAGCAATTGCCTATAAAGAAAAAACTTGGCATGGAGTTGAGATAGACCCTTCAGACATAGTTGTTACTCAAGGTGTCTCCGAAGCTATAGGCTTTGTATGTGCAGTCCTCCTTAACCCTGGCGATGAACTTCTCGTACCTGAACCGAGCTACCCTTTGTATAATGTATATCCTCAGCTATATGGCGCAAAGTCTGTTGTATACCAGTGTTCCGAAGAAAACGACTGGCAGCCTGACATAGACGACATAAGGGAAAAAATTACAGGTAAAACTAAGGGGATAGTAATAATCAATCCTAATAATCCTACAGGAGCACTGTATGAGGAAAAAACTGTAAAAGAGATACTAGATGTAGCCGCAGAACACTCTCTTGTAGTAATCTCAGATGAAATATATGATGGAATTGTTTTTGAAGGAACATTCAAGAGCACTGCTTCGCTCACCAAAGATACACCAGTAATAGTTCTAAATGGTTTTTCGAAGACATTTCTCATGACTGGCTGGAGGCTAGGGTACCTCTATATCCGCGACCCTACGGAAAAATATAGAGAAGACCTTCTTCAAGCATTCATTAAAATGGCTCGCTGTAGACTATGCGCTGCAACGCCTATACAAAAAGCTGCTGTAGCAGCTCTTAGAGGACCATTAGATCATTTAACAGAAATGATCAAGAAGCTAAAAGAGCGAAGAGACTATGTTTTCAAGAGAATCAAGGAAAATAGTTATTTAAGTTCAGTTAAGCCTAAGTCCGCCTTCTATATTTTCCCTAGAATAGACGTCCAAGGAACCTGGAAAAATGACAGAGACTTCGCGGAAAAACTACTTTTAGAAGAAAAAGTGCTTATAGTACATGGTTCAGGCTTCGGAAAAGTAGGCAAAAACCACTTTAGGGCAGTGTTTCTACCGCCAACACCTATTCTGGAGGAAGCATTTAATCGAATAGAAGCATTCATTAAGAAACATAAAAAACAATAATTATTTTTAGTTAATTAAATACATAAAACATAAAGAAAGTTTATATACTAGACTAAGGTGTGTTTTCTTGCGGGGGTGCCCGAGCCAGGTCAAAGGGGGTGGACTGAGGACGGGCTCCTTTGCCCGGCAGACCTCCACTGGCGTAGGCCTGCGTGGGTTCAAATCCCACCCCCCGCACCACTTCTCTTAGACTCCTTTTCCCGACTTTAAATACCAGTAATTAACTGACTGCCTTTAAAAGAAACCAAAGTATTCTCCACTGTAAGTAAAGATACAACTTTATATACTCCCTCGTATTCATTTTCTCTTGCGGGGGTGCCCGAGCCAGGTCAAAGGGGCGGGACTCAAGACCCTTCCCTTTCCCTGGGATATCCCGTGGCGTAGGCCGGCGTGGGTTCAAATCCCACCCCCCGCACTACTTTTTGCATTAGCTGAGTTAAGTATACAAGCTTAATATTGTAGCCTTTGAGAGTTATCGCGTACTTAAATATCATATAGCATACTGGACAAGATACGATTAAGTAATCCGTGCTGGAGGGAATTATTTCGGTTTCTATTTTTTCTGATGCAGCTTCAATAGCTATATCGGGAGCATATATGAAAACTCCTCCACCAGCGCCACAGCAAGTAGAATACTTCCCACTGAGTAGTGAATTTACTACCTTTAGTCCTGGTATTTTTTCTAAAATCTTTTTGGTTGAATCATACTGAAGTTTTCTCACAAGTGCGCAAGGCTCATGGTAATATACTGATACACTACTTTTAGCAAAGGCTTTATTGAAAAGAATGTCAGTATACTTAGCTAAATAGTCTGATATATGGAGTATTTTTTCTGAAATAATGTGAGGCAAGTATCTTTTGAAAACGTATAGACATTCAGGACACAGTGTAATTATGTATTCATATTTTTCAGAAGAAAGTATCCTCTTTACTTTGTTTAAATTCTTCTTAAAGTCGTCTATAAAGCCTAACACTTCTAATGGAGCTCCACAGCAAAGATCTTCATCTACTTCTTCGAATGATATATTTAGATAAGATAAAATATCCTCGGCACTTTTCTTTACTTCAGGTACTCTTATTCTAGCAGTACATCCTGCCCAGAGTCCTATCATCATGTCACCTCCTGTAGGGTGCGCCCATAGACGCTATGTATTTTCTCGTCAAAAATGCCTCGAAAGGAACTTTGTTTTCTTGAGCAAGCATTTGTCTAGCCTTAAGAATCATTCTAGGAACATCAATATTTAGTGGGCAAATCTCTTTACACCTTTCACAGAGTGTACATAAGTAAACTAGCGGGGCTGCTTTATCAACTCCTCCCGCAATATGTGTTGTCCATACGGCCCCTATGCCTCCCATATACTTGTAGCCAAAGTATCCTGCCAAGACTCTATATATGGGGCAAAAGTACATGCAGGCGCCGCATCTCAAACAATAGAGAGCTTCCTTAAATACGGGGTCTCTCGATAAATTGATACGCCCGTTATCCAGTAAGATTACATGGAGTTCTTTAGGACCTTGAGCACCAACTACAACATTTTTCTCTATGTCTCCCGTTTTACTGAGGCCGCTTATTATAGATAAATAGGACGGCATTTCATAGCCAGCATACCTCCAAATAACCTTACATACTTGAAACGCATCATCAAGTAACGGAACTATTTTCTCAACCCCGGCCAAAACTACGTGTATTCGAGATAAACTCGATACAAGTCTAATATTTCCTTCATTTTCAATCAAGAAAATAGACCCAGTTTCAGCATCAATTACATTTGCTCCAGTAATACCTACGTCGGCGTTTAAGTACTTACTTCTAAGGATATTCCTTATTTTCTTTACAAGAACTTGAGGACCAGCAGGTATTTTTTCGCCAGTAAGTTCTTCTAAGAGTTTAGCTACTTCTTCTCTTTTAACATGGATAGCCGGAGCAGTAATATGCATTGGTCTGCTCCTTAAGTGCTGTACAATGAACTCTCCTACATCAGTTTCGATAACTTTACAACCCTTCTTTAAAAGAAATTCGTTAAGAGATATTTCCTCAGATGTAAGAGACTTGGCCTTTACTACTAGACTTCCGCCAGGAATTATTTTATCAAATATTTTCAGCGCTTCTTCAGATGACTTAGCAAAATAGACACTTATACCTTTGTTTTCCATAACTTCAATAGTTGTCTTTACCAAATTCTCTAAGTGCTCTATTGAAAATTCCTTTATTGCCCTAACAACTTTTCTTAAGTTTTCTACTTTCTTTGTCTTACTAAAAAACGATTCGATATATGACCTTGAAGCTCTCCTCAAAGCCTCTCTTAAGTCTCTACTGGCCGCAATTTTAGACAACTGCTGGTATACTTTCTCAAATTCGCTCACGACGCCCTTTTATCAAGCATATTTTAGAGATAAATAACTACTCTTACTTTGAAATTTTCACACCTAGAATTTCGCTAACAATTTTTACAGAATCTAAATGCAGATATTTAACTACAGGACATTCCTCTGGAGACGCCCACTTACACAAATTACATTTGACGCATACACTCTCGCTATAAATAGTCTTAATTATCAAGTCGAGATTCCTCAAGTTATCTATCGGAATAACTATTACTCCTTTATTTGTAATCTCTATCTGTTTATTCAACACTATATACTTCTCCCTATAATCTACTTGAAAGTACTCCGATAGTCTATCGGCTATGAGTTTTAAATTCGGCTCAACAATATCCCGTAAAATTATCCTTAGCGAAGACCCCTCAATACCTACACTTGCTCTACTCGAGAGAACTTTCAGTATAATTTCACGAGCTTTTATACCGCGCTTGCTTAAAGCGGCCTCCACTTCAGGAGGAAATTTGTACCTCCACCTCCATAAAGCCATAGAAACCCATTCCTTAGGCAACTTTATTTTATTAGCCTGTTTTCTCAGAAAAGTCTCCCAGAGCTTACATTCAGACCGTTGAGCCACAGCTCTGAGCTCAGGCAATTTAAGCATAGGACACACATAGCAGCCTATTCTATCAAATCCCTGATAATAAAGGGGATTAACTAGAATACCTTCTTTGACTAAATATATGAAGACTTCCAGTGCGCACCAGTCGTGAATAGGCGACACTACTTTCTCTATATTGTGCAGAGTTAACGAAGAAGAAACTGGCGAAAGAAGAGCTCTAGAAATAGACTCGTACTTTCTTTGACCTGTAATGCTTACTTTCCAGCCTTTTTTTGAAAAAACTTTTGCCATAGGTGCTAACTTAAGTACACGCGTACACCACCTATAGTCTCTTGCCTGCACTCCAAAAACCTTAATATACTTCCAGAAAGACTCCACTGGCTTAGCTACTGTTAAATTTAAGCCAAGTACGTTACATACTTTCTCGACCATCTCCTTGTTCTCAATAAAATCTACCCCCGTATCCACGTATACAACATTTTTTACTCCGCTTTTTGCAGCAAGAGAAAGCACCGCCGAACTATCTTTACCACCTGAAGCCGTCACAGCACTTCCCACAGAGTATTCTTTGATAAGCTCTACAGCCTCGCTTTCGAGCTCCTCCAACTTTTCTTCATTAGCTTTCACGGCCTTTTTTAAATCACTATAAGATTTTACTTCTGGCAAAGAGGATACTGCACGCCAAACCTTAATTATTCTTAAACCTCCCCTCTCAAGAACCTTAGCCAAGCCCTGCATTTTTCCGCTTCGAGACTCTACAGCCACGTAGCCCTCATCAGGTACATCTCCTTCGATTATTTCGCTCCTTTCAATAAACTGAAACTTCTTCAGATAGTCAGACTTAACAACAGCATACTTCTTTCCCTCCTCAATAAGAAGCGCTGCTCCTCTATATTCAGGTCTAAACACCCAAGATAACTTACCTAAATCAAATATTCTAGTTCCTATGGTATAGCCGCCTACTATAATCTCATCAGCTGCATCAGCATACTCAACTTTATTTAGTAAAATCAGAGACCTGCCAGGCAGTAGTCTCTCAGCTATCCTGCCTCCATACTCTTTTACCAAAAGACTTTTAATTTTCTTCAAATCTTTCTCAAAAGCCGGCCTAACATCCTTAGGAGCAACAGCAATTACTTCTCTAGCTCGTTCTCCGCAAATAGTACAGACACTGGCTCTTAATACTGGAACACAACAGCGGTCACACCACTTAAGGTTAACCGATATTTCCTTCAAGAACTCCGTAGCTTTCTTACCCTTAATTCGCATTTCAACCACAGTCAGAAGCTTACCCGCCTCTTCATCGATTCTTGGGCCATCGGTTCATCATCCTTGTTCTTTCTCTCCAGGACTGTATTAAAAACTTTTTCGTTTTATACTGAAGTTCCTTCAGTTTTTCTAGTGCTTCATCAAGCCTACGCTCACTGAGAAGATTCAAAATGATATTAGAGTCCTCTTTAAAGTGCGGTGGTAAAAGTTGCTTTATAGCAAGCACTATAGAGACAGCTCTCGAGTAATCTCCTTTAAGCAAAGTATTTATTGCTGTTTTAAACAGATCTCTTATATTTTGAAAATAAAGCCAATATGCAGCTCTCAAATCATCTAAGTTTTCCGACACAGCGCTATATAAGGGAGAATCTTTACCAATAACTAAGTATACTCGACCCCACTCTGTGTCAAAACTCACTATCTTTCTCTTACCTTCAACTATGTCCTTCAAGTAGCTACTCTGCGTAGGAGATAGTTCCTCTACAAGCCTATCTTCGAGAATAACTTTGACATCTTCTTCAAAGAGCTTTTCTTCTAATTCAGCTAGTATTTTTCTTTCTTCGCTGGAAAACTCAGTACCAAAATTTCTCGCCTTAATATAGTAAACATATCTTTCTACAAGCGATTTTAAATTTCTTTCAATCATTCTAATCTAAACCACGGCAAACCTATATATCTGTTAGCAACATCAGAGCTCTACTCGGCTTAAAACTTTTCTTCCATAGGTAGGATACTCCTCTACAAGAAAACACCGAAAACCATGCTTCTTCAGCTCATCGACTAAATCATAGTAATCCGGATCTACCTCAAGACACTTTCTAGGCAAATTCAAGTACGGAGCTTCACCTATCACCCTTTCAACTAGTAGTGCAGCTGCGCTTAGTTCGAGCTCTGGAGGAGGTATTAAAACCAACTTAACTAAAGTACCTTCATCAGTTACTTTCTCATGCGGTCTCCTAACTCTTTTCGCCGTGCGTATTAACCTATTTTTATACTGGACTGAATCTTTAATAAAAGCAGGACAGTAATGCATATTGAGTTTTGAGACGTTTTTCTCGGCCCACTTGAGTGCCTCCATTGCAGTCTCGTGGCTTCCTTCTACTGCAGAGAAAGACCCTTCCTTGAGCTTAAATCCTCTCATTTGAAGCAAGAAACTATTACTCTCGCTAAACTCAAGCTCGTTCATATTCATGAAGAAAACACCACTTTCGTCTAGAAATCGAATCATCTTCTTTATTTCATTTAAATAGCCCGGAATAACAGGAATTTCTACCCCTATATCACAGTTCTTTATTTTCTCGACTAACTTTTTCATAATTTTCCATTCAGAAGGATTATCTAGCATAAGATGTATCCTCAACTCATCTAGTCCTGCTTCAGCAAGAGACTTAATTTTATCTAAGTTAAACGCCGGAGAAATAGCAGTATAGAGATGAATATGAAAGTCTTCTCCAAATACTTCCTTCATTAATTTAATGTAACCTAGAGTCCGCTCGAATACGAGCAACGGGTTTCCGCCAGTAATTCCCGCCCCCTCAGCACCTTGACTCTCAACCTCCTCTACTATGTCGTCAAATTTTTTCACGGACCTTTCATTAACATAAATAACGTCTCTACCCTTTTTCTCCCTAGAAAGAGGACAGTACCAGCATCGCTTATCACAGAGACCAGTTATCAAAAGAACTAGTTTAAGACCATGCATGCAAAGCTCGCAGCCTCGAGGAAGATCTCCTAAAAGAAAAGACCCCGCCCAAGTTCTTAAAACACGCCTCATTTTCCTTGACCTTGATAAATTAATAAAAATCAGCAAAGGGCCCTACGGGCATCAATAACCCGACCAGAAACCTCATCACTGTGATGTAGCTACTTGGCCTCTTTCTTAAATCTTTCTATCGCCTCTTCAATCATTTTCTCCGCTACTTCACGTGGCTTGAACTCTCTGACTTTAACCCACTTTCCTTTCTCTAGCTCCTTGTAGTGTTCAAAGAAGTGCTTAATCTTGTTTAACTCGGCTTCGGGTACGTCGGATATATCTTTTATACCATCGAAGCGGGGATCTATCTTTGATACAGGAACAGCTATGATTTTATTGTCTATACCTTCCTCGTCTTCCATTTCAAGAACTCCTATAGGCCTGCACCTGATAACCGTTCCTGGATAGAGCGGCTCATGAGATAAAACAAGGACGTCGACGGGGTCTCCGTCCTCCATCAGTGTCTGAGGCACTATTCCGTAATTGAATGGATAAATCATAGCTGTGTAAAGAATTCTGTCGACCATAATTGCTCCTGTTTTTTCATCTATTTCGTACTTAATGTAGGACCCCTTGGGTATTTCTATGATCACATAGATGTCAGATGGAGGGTTCTTCCCCGAAGGAAGACTCTTGAGAGACATATTTTGACTAATTCTTCGTAGAATATATTCTTTACCTAAGGCTTGAACTACAGCTCTTAGAGTATAGAACTTATTTACAAAAGGTTTAAATTACTCGTTTTAATGTGAAAAACGGGTGAAGAAATGTCTAAAGACCAAGCAATAGGAGTTCTATTAGTCATAGTATCTATTGCAGTAATGCTGTTCTACGGCTGGGGACTCTTCTTAGCTGAAAAATGGATATCAGAACTTCTCCTTAAACTAACCGCGCTTATTGCCGTCTACGCCGTCTTCGGAATTCTAGCTTGGATAGGTTATACTTTAGCAACTACTCCTCCGCCACCTTCTATAGAGGAAATAGAAAAGGAACTTGAAAAAGAAGTAAAAGAACTCGAAGAAAAGGAGAAGAAGGAGGAAGCAGAATCAGCTGAGAAGAGCAGCTGAAGTTTTGTAGAATTTGTGGTAGTCTCCCATATATTTCTGTAAATACATGTACGCCTCCATAATATTTAATACAGGTTTATGAAAATTCGAGTAATCATCAATGGGTATTCTGGGACAAGCTGCGATCACAAAGACTTCTATACCGCCATAAGGTATTAAAGCCTCAGGAGTTATTTCGCGGAGCGCCAGTAACATTACTTCTTTTCCTGTATTTTCTAAAGCTTCTTTCAGCTTGAGTGCTTGAGCTAAATGCATTTGTCCGCTTTTAAGGCCAATTACTATTCCTACTTTTCTAGCATCCTTCAACTTAGATATAGCATACCACCGAATAGCTAAGATCCTCTTTACTTCACTGGAAATATCTTTAGCATCCCCTCTATAGGGATCAGCCACTATAACTCTCTTGCCTGTAAATAAAGCCACTCCGAGAGCATGAAAAATACCTCCGCTTATCACAATAAATCCGTCTACACAGTCTGCTATAGACAAAGCCGTCGTCACATCACATCCTATGACTTGTCCTCTCTTAAGCACTCCCCGAGGATCTTCACCTACGAAAACCTGGAGACCTCTTTCTCGCAGAATATTTTCTGCTTTAGGGAGCTCTTTAAGATGCTGTACTGAAACACAAAGCCCCACCTTCTTTAACCCGACTTCCTTAGCTACTTCTGCAGCCCTTATTACGGCTCTCCCTACATCAAGTTTGCTATATGCCTCAATAAAGAGAACTGGAATGGAGAATCTTTGAGGAGAACTAGAGTGACCTATATGAACAATAACATCTACTCCAAGTCTCTTCGCTTCGTCTTCTGCAACATCGCAGAACCCATAGCACGGATCTGCTGACACTATACAGGTGCAGTCAGCTTTAGACTCCACAACGTTGCAGATCCCTTCAGCATACTGCTTTAGCCCATCAGCCAGCTGAATAAGCACAGTCTTAGCTTTTCTCTCCTTAATAAAGTTAATTATTCTATCTAACTCGAAATCGTAGGCCATTCTAACACTACATCTAGCCTACTCGCTAATATTTTCCGCGCACACCACATTAAGCTACCTAGTGCTGTCTTCTGAGAGAAAAAGTCAAGAAAAGCTGAAGTTTATGGCTATAGAGAAACAAATATAAACTAGGTGTCATCATCATCACGGTGACCTCGTGAGCTCACGCGAGACTAAGACCATATTATGGTTTGAAGAACTTAGAAAAGAAGACGTCCCCTTAGTAGGAGGCAAGTGTGCAAACCTCGGCGAAATGATTAACGCCGGAATACCTGTACCTCCAGGCTTCGCTGTAAGTGCTTACGCTTACAAAAGATTCATAGAAGAAACAGGAATTAAAGACAAAATATATGAAATAATAAGAGAAACAATAACTGATAAAAGCAATCCAAAGCTCTACGAGGAAGCAAGCAAGAAGATAAGAAAACTAATTGAAGAAACACCAATGCCAAAAGATATAGAAGAAGACATAAGAAAAGCTTACCGCGAACTATGCAAACGTCTCAAAATGAAAGTAGTTCCTGTCGCCGTTAGAAGCAGCGCTACCGCCGAAGACCTTCCAGATGCAAGCTTCGCCGGACAACAAGAAACATACCTAAACGTATGGGGCGAAGACGAAGTAATAGATAAAGTCAAGAAATGCTGGTCAAGTCTCTTCACTCCAAGAGCAATATTCTACAGAGAGCAGAAGGGATTCGCTCACGAGAAAGTCTTGATCAGCGTAGCTGTACAGAAAATGGTCAACTCCAGGTCAGCCGGAGTAATGTTCACACTCCACCCAGTTACAGGAGACAGAACAAAAATAGTCATTGAGGGCTCTTGGGGTCTCGGAGAAGCAGTCGTAAGCGGAGCAGTAACACCCGACGAATGGGTAGTAGACAAAAACACACTCGAAATTGTCGAGAGAAGAATCGTCGAAAAGAAAGTAGAGTACATTAGAGATCCCAAGACAGGAAAGACAATACATGCTGAAGTACCACCACAAAGAAGAAAACAGCCATGCCTAACTGACGAAGAAGTAAAGTACTTAGCAAAACTAGGCATTAAGATAGAGCAGCACTATGGCAGACCTCAGGACATAGAGTGGGCAATAGACAGAGACCTACCATTCCCAGAAAACGTATTCATTGTACAAAGCAGACCAGAAACAGTATGGAGCGTAAAAGAGGCAGCAGCTCCCGAAGCTGCTCCAACAGCAGTCGTAACTGAGAAGAGAGTCATTGTTAAAGGTCTACCAGCTAGCCCAGGCATCGCCGCAGGCAAAGCAAAAGTCTGTCTATCCGTCGAAGATGCGGCCAAACTAATGCAGAAAGGAGACATTCTGGTAACAACTATGACAAACCCCGACTGGGTACCCTACATGAGACTAGCCTCAGCAATCGTTACAGACGAAGGAGGAATGACATGCCACGCCGCAATAGTAAGCAGAGAGCTAGGCATACCATGTATTGTTGGTACACAGAATGCAACTAAAGTAATGAAAACAGGACAAGAATATACAGTAGACGCTAAAACAGGAGTAGTATATGAAGGAATAGTCCAAGAACTACTTGCACCAAAGAAAGAAGAAAAGAAGGAAGAAAAACTACCGCCAATAGAAATCATAATCAAGCCGCCTACAGGCACCAAGATATACATGAACCTAGGCGTACCAGAGAAAATAGAAGAATACAAGAATCTACCATTCGACGGAATAGGCTTAATGAGAGTAGAGTTCATTATGGCTGATTACATTGGCGAGCACCCACTATACCTAATTGAAACAGGACAGCACGAGAAATTCGTAGACAAAATGGCTGAAGGAATAGCAATGGTAGCTAGAGCAATCTACCCAAGACCAGTAGTAGTAAGATTCAGCGACTTCAAGACAAACGAATACAGACAGCTCAAGGGCGGAGAGAAGTACGAGCCAGAAGAACACAACCCAATGATCGGATGGAGAGGAGTAAGCAGATACATCAGCCCACAGTACGAAAAAGCATTTAGACTAGAAGTCAGAGCCATTAAGAGAGTAAGAGAAGACTACGGCCTCAAGAACGTATGGGTAATGGCACCATTCGTAAGAACACTATGGGAAGCAGAAAGATTCATCAAGCTACTTAAAGAAGAAGGCCTTGAAAGCGGAAGAGACTTTAAAGTATGGGCCATGGCCGAAGTACCCTCAGTAATATTCCTAGCAGATAAATTCGCAAAATACTTCGACGGATTCAGCATAGGAAGCAATGACCTAACACAGCTAACACTAGGAACAGACAGAGACAGCGCAATATTACCCAAAATAGATCCAAGATACTTCGACGAAAGAGACCCTGCAGTAAAAAGAGCAATAGCACACTTAATAAAAGCAGCGCACAACTCACCCTACGGCTACCGCACTGTCTCAATATGCGGTCAGGCCCCATCAGTATACCCAGACTTCTGTGAATTCTTAGTTAGATGCGGAATCGACAGCATAAGCGTCAACCCAGATGTTGTAGTAAAGACAAGACACCTAGTAGCATCCATTGAGAGAAGAATTCTTCTAGAGAAAGCACTAGGTATTGGACGTAAAGACGAGAACCTCGAGTGGACGCTCTTCAACAAGAAAATACCCAAGGCTAGACCACGTAGAATCGACTACTTCGAAGAAGAGGAATATTATTGAGCCGCTATAGAGTAGAGCCTTATTTATAATTTTTTATTCTATTAAAATATTTTAGTTTATTTAAACAAACAGCAGTATCTCACTGAGTCTTACAGTAGTTTTCTTCAGATTTAGTAGAAAGAAATATAGCTCTGATTAGAGAGAAAATATAGTCGGTGCTTAATGTAAATTTACTGCCTCTACTTTGCTTCTTTACAGGCTTACTTGCAGGCTTCATGGGTGAGATGTTTAGAATTGGAGGAGGTTCTATAAGAACGTCACTATTAATACTTTCAGGCATACCCCTTTGAGTACTTTTGCAATAAATCTGGCTGTAGTTCCATTTTCATCGTTAGTTGGGGCGCTAACTCATAGGAAGAATATTGATATAAAAACAGGTGCATACATCATTGTAGGTGGGAGCATAGGTTTGCTTGCTGGCACTTTACTTGTAGGAATAATTTCTAGAGTAATTTTGGCTATACTCTTTCTCTTAAGTTCAGTAGCAACAGTACTAGAGATGTATTTTTACAAGCTTGCTCCAAGGATCTACAAGAGAATAAATCCTTCCCCTTAGTGGTATCACTTGGAGCTTTTATATTGAACTTAATTGCCGAGATAAAAGATGCAAACGGCGGCTTGCTTTTTCCGCCTTTTTCTAAAAATGATGAAATTAGATGCCCGTAAAGCTATTGCAACTTCTCTTTTCTCAACGGTATTTATGGCCACGGTTGCAGTATGCGTTTACTGGTACCGTGGAAATGTCATGCAGATACCAGCAATTTCGACTATAATAGATGCTATGATAGGTGCAAGAATAGGAGGAAGAATCTCTTTAAAGACAAAGCCGAAATACCTGCAAACGCTTCTTACAATTCTAATCCTAGCTATTATATCTACTCTTAAAATTATTAAAATACTTTGATATTTAATTAAGCTAATTGCTATATTTTTAGAATTCAATAAATATTTTAGCGTAGCATAACTCTAGTAAGAGACCCCCTAATCGTTTTTCCTTAAGTAGAGTGAAAAGCGTAGATATTGCTGAACGCTGGAGACTGTCACATACGAAGAAGATTCTTAATGCAGTGGAAGCAATATTCTTGTTATTAATAATTAGCTGTAAGCAAAAATAGAGCACGAAAATATTCAAGCATATATTCCTATAAATTTATACTTTTTTCTTCACATAATATTTATATGCGAAAAATTACCAAGTTTCTTGAACTTACTGCAGCAGTGTTGACTTATCTTGCAGTCATAGCACTTCTTTTCACACATATAGATATAACAGCAAAAGTTTTTAAGCTCTCTATTTTAATTAAGATACTGTTAATGATACTAATAGACGGCCCATTAATAGTTTTATTTATCTACAGTTTGAATATATATTATTCAGTAGACGAGTAACGTTTTTATAGAATATAAAACTTTATGGAGAAGACCTTGCGTTATTTTAGATAAATTTAAAATCGAGAAGAGTTCCTCTCTTCTGTGCGTGTACTAGTTACTGGTGCTTGTGGCTTTATAGGATCATGGTTATGTGAGGAATTAACCAAGAGAGGATACAAAGTGAGAGCGCTCGATGTAAGGGATCCTCCAAAGTACTTGAAAGACCTTAGATTAGAGTTCTTTAAAGTAGATATTAGTAAAGAGCCTTTAGATTTAGTAGTTAGGAATGTTGATTGCGTGGTTCACTTAGCTGCATTAATTAGTGCTGAGGAAAGCGTTGTCGTGCCTAAGAGATATCATGAGGTTAATGTTTCTGGCACACTTAATCTGCTTATAGCTATGGAGAGACAGTTTATTAAGAAAATTATTTTTGCTTCATCGGCGGCCGTTTACGGCGAACCTGTAAAGCTTCCCATCGAGGAGGATCATCCACTAAGACCTAAGAATCCCTATGGCGCGACTAAAGTAGCTTGCGAAGCATATATTCATGCATTTAGCTCAAGTTGTGATATGAAAGGAGTTATTTTAAGACTTTTCAATGTATATGGTCCTCGTCAGAGCGGAGAATATGCCGGAGTAATTTCTATCTTTATTTCAAGAGCTTTAAGAAACCAGCCCTTGATTATTCACGGCGATGGCAATCAAGTACGGGACTTTATATACATTAGAGACGTTGTTTTAGCTATCGTCAAGGCCATTGAAAGAGACTTCGACTTACCTGTAGTGACTGTAAATATCGGTACTGGAAAGCCTACTAAGATTATCGAGCTTGCGAGACTTGTTTTAAAGCTTACAGAGAAAGAAGACCTTCTGATTCAATATGAGAAACCAAGGCCTGGCGATATTAGAGAAAGTTATGCTTCAATAAAGCTCGCAAAAGAGCTTTTAAGGTGGAAGCCCAGAACTCCATTAGAGAAAGGTTTACTGAACACCATTAAATGGTTTAGAAAGCGACTTGAGTAAAGCATTAAGCATATATCTGCTTTTAGTGCAAAAGGTTTGTGAAGATAGGAATTATCGGTGTAGGCAGAGTAGGGTCTGCGACTACCTTTTCTCTGCTAAGAGAAGAATACGTTGAGGAACTACATTTAATGGACGTAGTTCCTCAAGTTCTCCACGCAGTAGCAGAGGAGCTAAGACATGCTGCAGCCGCTCTTCGAAGAGATGTAGAGATATTCGAATACGAAAAAGCGGAAGAAATTTCTGGCGTCGACTTATTTATTATAACAGCCGGTATTCCGAGGAAGACAGCCAAGGTAAGTAGAAGAGAATTAGCAGGTAAAAACGCTAAAATAATGAAAGAGTTAGCCGAAACTCTGCCTTCCAGGAATCCGGGAGCTAAATATATTATTGTAACAAATCCTGTTGACGCTATGGCTTCTGTATTCAAGAAGTTCTCGAAAGAAGACTTCGTAATAAGCACAGGTAACGCCCTGGATACTGCTAGATTCAAAGCCGAAATAGCATATCACCTTAAAGTACCAGTAACAAGTGTAGAGTGTTACGTTGTAGGCGAGCACGGAGACTCTATGGTTCCCCTATGGTCTTCTGTTAGAATAGATGGTTTACCTCTCGAAGACTACTTGGAGAAGACCGGTAAGACAATAGATAAGAAGCTAGTTTCAGAGAGAGTGAAAACAGCTGGTGGAAGAATAATCTCGAGTATCGGCAGAACATCCTATGGTCCTGCAGGAGCATTTACCGAGGTTGTCAGAAGTATAGCTCTTAATGAGAGAAAAATACTTTCCATAGCTACATCATATCACGACCCAAGTATAACTGAGGACCCTGTTCACGTAAGTTGGCCAGTGGTAGTTGGAAGAAATATAGGTCCAAGAATAGAGATCGAAATAACTGAAGAAGAAAAAGCGGCATTTAAGGACGCTGTTAAGGCTATATGGAATACTTATAAAAATGCTTTAGACTATTTAACTAAAGAACAATAATATTTGCAGCACTCCCTAACGACACAAATAGAACATTTAGGTTTTCTTGCCCGGCATATCTTTCTACCGTACTCGATTAAACCTAAGTGAATTATTTTAAAATCATATTTAGCAAAATACTTCTCTATTTTCTGCCTTATATATTCATAATCTCTACGTCCATCTGATAGGCTTGTTCTAAAAGCTATACGAGCTATGTGAACATCTACAGGCATTACATGCCTATTAAAGGAAAATAATAGTATAACGTCTACAGTTTTGTAGCTTATTCCAGGTATTTGAAGTAGTATTTTTCTCGCTTCATCTGTCGGTATATCTCTGATAAAGTCTAGATTACCGTTAAAGTTCTTGAGAATGTATTCGCAAGCCTTTTTTATTCTATTAGTCTTTACTTTCTGTAAACCTGAAACCTTTATAGCCTCTTCTATTACTTCTGAAGGTGTTTTAACTATTGTCTCGGCATTTATCTCTATTACTTGCTTTAAATTATTATACGCTTTAATAGTGTTTATGCTTGTAGTTTTATGTGAAAGAATAGTTAAAACTAAAAGGTCGATCGGACTTAAGCTAGACAATTTTCTAGCAGTCTCTTCTACAGACTCTCTGTAGTTCTCATAGATATATTGTGCCAAGAGCTTAGCTAGGGTCACTGCATTAAAAAATACTGTGCGTTTAAGAATTTTCTGAAGAATAGTGTCTCGAAGAGCTTATATTCAGTGTTACTGTTTAGAGTTACATGTCCTTTGATCCCTATAAGGCGTACGAACATGTAAAAAACTTAGCTTACCCTAGGTTTACTGGCACTGACGGCGAAAAAAGAGCCAGAGAGTATATAGTTAGTACTCTTAAAGAATATGGCTGCGAAGTAAAGGAAGAAGCCTTTGAAGTACATACATACGAGATAAAGAAAGCAGAATTCGAGGTAATTGCCCCCTTTAGGGAAAAAGTGGAGTGCGCTGGAGTAGGTTTTACTGGATGTACTCCCGAGGAAGGTATTGAAGCTGACTTAAAATATATTGAAGATGGAGGTAGGAGATTTTGGCCTCAAGGCGAAGGCCATATTCTTCTTCTCGCTACTTCAGTCAACTTGGAGTTATACAAAGACCTTATAAAACTCAAGCCGGCAGCTATAGTTTCTTCAGAAGAATCTCCTGCACGCAAGCCTTCACATGTAGAAATACCCTATGAGTGGAAGAGACATGGAACATGCCCTATAGTTAAGATCACATACGATACTTGCTTTAGGCTAGTTAGGTCGGGAGCTAAACGAGCTAGAGTAGTCTTACTTCAGAGAGAATTTAAGACTACATCATACAATATTATCGCGGAGAAAATAGGCAGTAAGTACCCCGATGAAATAATCTTGTTATGCGCACACTATGATAGCGTTTACGGTGTAGTAGGTGCTCTAGATAATGCTGGTGGAACAGCTATACTTCTTGAGCTCGCTAGAGTACTTTCAAAAATCGATACTAAAAGAACTATTAGAATAGCCTTCTTCGCTGCTGAAGAATTGGGACTAAGGGGCTCATTGACTTATACCGAGCAGCACAAAGATGAGTTGGAGAAGATAAAGCTAGTAGTGAATTTTGACGTCCATGGAGCTAGTATCGGCAGAACCTCAGCTATAGCTACTGGACCGGAAAGCATGAAGAACTATATTGAGGCTCTTTCTAAAGAACTAGGCATAAGAGTAAGTGTTGCACACGATATAATGAGCTCTGATGGAACACCTTTCGCAGACAAAGGAATTCCTGCATTAAATATTTTCCGCTCAACTGGAAGAGGCATATATGCGCATACAGTTGACGACGATCTACGTTATATAGGACCTGAAGGATTTTTAGCGCCAGGCATACTAGCAGAGGAATTCATAAAAAGAATGATTAACGCGGAAGAAATACCCTTCAAGAGAGAAATTCCAGAAAACATTAGAAAGAAAATAGATGAATACTTCGAGAAAAGACTAGGTATAAGAGAAAAGAAGAAAAAAGAGCATTAAAGAAAGACTTATTTACACCTACTCGTTGATTAAAAGGGATGATGGAAGCCGCTCCAGTCTAGACAGATGAAGACCTCACGACGAGCTGACCTTTGCTAGTATTTTCTTCTATATTATTTAAAAACGATAAAGGTTATTCTGTATTAGATAAATAAGCATAAATTCCTATATGAATTATTAAATTCCATGTATTTTTTACAAGCCATTTACTTTATCATAATTTTTTCGGCAATATTTTTATATTTAACATTTTTCTTGTTTTTATTATGATATATAACTATTTTATTTTATAACCATATTATATGTGTATGAAATAAAGCTTAAATATCCTTTCGACAGTAGCTTAACAACAATTCGACTATTGACAAAGGGTGTCATTATGGCTCTTAAGATGGTAATGCCTGAAAAACTAAATATCTCGGGCAGTATTAAAGCAAACAGTGCATTGAAGGTAAATGCCGTACTGCGGATATTGTCCGACGAATCATCTTCCAACAAAAGTAGGATTTTCAAAGGTTTTATAGAACTTGTTCCACAGGAGGATTCTACTGTAGTAAGAATTAGAACTGAGAAAAAAGTATACGAACTTAAAATCGAAGAATATCCTTAGACTTAACTAAGGTGATTTAATGAGAAAAAGGTTCAAAGTTTTTCTTGGAGACCGAGTTATAGATGTTGAGATAGAGTATTCTCTTACTGGCTCTACATTCAGTTCTAAATCACTTATCAGACCGAAGAGTTTTTCCAATAAATTTAAAGGATTTCTTAAACAAAGGCCCTCCGGGATATCGTCCAGAAAGTGTGTTGTCTCACCTATTTCTGGCAAAGTTATTTTGATTAAGGTAAAGGAAGGATCTTTTGTTAAGAAAGGAGATGTTATCGCGGTTCTCGAATCTATGAAAACTAAAGTTGAAATATACTCTCACAAAGATGGTGTAGTCAAAAAAATTCTCGTCAGGGAAGGAGACTTTATTAAAAGCGGCTCTGCTGTAGCAGAGATAGGGTGACTAAAGTGGAAATACGGAAAGTGCTCATTGCTAATAGGGGCGAGATAGCTGTACGTATTATCAAGAGTCTTAGAACTATAGGTATTCGAAGCGTAGCTATATACTCAAGTGCAGATAAAAGTTCACTACACGTATTGTTGGCTGACGAGGCTTACTGTATTGGCCCACCCGATCCGTTGCAAAGCTACCTGAATATTGAGGCAATAGTCAAGGTAGCTAAAAAAGCAGAAGTTGACGCAGTCCATCCGGGATACGGTTTTTTGTCACAGAATCCCAAGTTTGCTGAGCGCTTAGAAGAGGAAGGGATAATTTTCATAGGGCCTCCGTCGAAAGTTCACCTTTTTTCAGGCGATAAAGTAGGTGCAAGAGCTTTTCTCAAAGAAAACTCTATTCCTGTTATTCCCGGGACATTTAAGCCTGTGACTAATATAGAGGAGGGGATCGAAGTAGCTGAAAAAATAGGGTACCCAGTAATATTGAAGCCTAGATTCGGCGGCGGTGGAACCGGAATGTTCATTTGCAACAACAGAGAAGAACTAGAGGAAAACTTTAAGATAGCCTCTAAGCTGGCGTCCTCGGCTTTTGGCTGCAGCGAACTATATCTGGAAAGATATTTTCCTTCCGCAAGACATATAGAAGTCCAAATACTTGCAGATAGATTCGGCAACGTCATACACTTATTTGAAAGAGAATGCAGCATCCAGAGAAGATTTCAGAAAGTTTTAGAAGAATCTCCTTCACCTGCACTAGACGATGATCTAAGAATAAAAATATGTGAAACTGCTGTCAGAATTGCTAAGCTAATAAATTATGTCAGTGCAGGAACAGTGGAATTCTTGTATGTTCCCGAGACACAGCAGTTCTTCTTTATGGAACTGAACTCTAGAATACAGGTAGAGCATCCTGTAACTGAAATGATCACAGGCGTGGATATAGTAAAAGAGCAGATCAAAATAGCTTCAGAGAGGCCTCTCAGCTATGCTCAAGAAGATATTCGTGCAAGAGGATGCGCAATTGAAGTAAGAGTTTACGCAGAAGACCCTGAAAGTGACTTTACGCCGTCGCCCGGTCTTATAGAAGAATACCTTCCACCCAAGGGCCCTTGGATACGTGTAGACGACTGCGTTTACCCCGGATATGAAATTCCCCCATACTATGACCCACTTGTAGCCAAAGTCATAGCTTGGGGAGAGACTAGAACTGAAGCAATTAATCGCCTAAAAATAGCTCTTGAAGAATACGTAATTAAAGGCATTAAGACAAATATACCGCTTCTCTACGCCATACTTTGTGACAAAGATTTTGTCAGCGGAAACTACTGTACAACATTTTTAAAAACTAAAAAGATTAAGCCAATAAATATCGGTAAAATCGAAATAAGAGAGAGAAGAATTGAAATAGAATATAGAACAGGGGTCTCACCTTGGGTTCTCTCAGGGAGAATATATTAGCCGGTAAAACAATTGTAGTAAAACTTGGAGGGTCGGCAATAACTGTTAAGGGAGAAAAGCCTATTCTCAGGACTAGTGTTATAGAGAACATAGCAGAAGAAATATCCTCGGTAATCACTTCAAACAATATCAACTTAGTGCTTATCCATGGTGCAGGATCTTTTGGACACCCTCAGGCAGCAAAATGGGTTAAATTAGCTAATAGAAAGTCACTAGTAGAAATATCTGAGACAAAAGAGTATGTAGAAAGACTTGATAACATAATTTTACGTTATTTAAGACTCAAGAACATTCCTGCATTCCCACTGCATCCTTCTACTATTCTTAGAACTGTTGATGAAAAACTGGCTTACATAAATCTATATCCAGTGCTGCACTTACTACTAAATGGTTATATTCCACTATTGCACGGAGACATCGTACTCGATTATAGTCGCGGTTTTGCAGTAGTTTCCGGCGATACTCTTGCAAGAATAATAGCTATTTCACTTAAAGCTAAGTATTTAGTTTACGGGATGGACGTTGATGGAATATTTGTTAATAACAAGTTAATCAGAAAAATTACCACAAGAGAAATAAGCAAGCTTTCAGTAAATAAAGTCGGCTGCAAAAATATTGACGTTACTGGTGGAATACTTCTGAAATTGAAAGAAGCAGTTCGTGCAGCATCACGAGGAGTAAAAGTAGTGTTTGTAAATATTACTGTAAAAAATAGGCTTAAGTCTGTACTACAAGGGTACTTAGAAGATATTCCATGTACTGTTTTAAGTCGCTAGCTTTATTTACAGCATAGTGGTGAGACATGATAAGTGCCTCCAGGTATTTTGATGGATTTCCTACATCTATCCATATAGCATCACTTACCTCTAGCGCATATACTTGAAGATTCCAGTTTAAGAGAAGCTCTATTGCACTAGTTAACTCAAGCTCTCCTCTGGGACTCGGCTTTATGAACTGAAGCGCTTTGAAAACTATTGGCAAAAATACGTATATAGAGGTATTCGCGAGATTAGAAGGAGGCTCTTTAGGCTTTTCTATAATATCTTTCACTATATACACACCTTTCGCTACTTCCTCTCCTTTAATTACTCCATAGAGCCTAGGTTCTCGAACTTTTTTAACAACTAGTGCACAGGATATTTCATGAGAACTGAAAAAATCTATGAGCTCTTTCATGTATGGTCGGTTTGTAAGTAACAAATTATCGCCTGCACAGACAACAAAAGGCTCGTCTTCAGCAAACTTACGAGCTCTCAAAAGCGCTTCACCTGTTCCGCGAGGCTTGGGCTGATTTATCCATACTATTGTAGAATCTTCTATTTTCTCATAGAAGTTCTGTAACATTTCAGCTAAGCTCTCTTTCCCTTTTGATTCAAGAAACTCCAGGAAATCCCAGTCTGGAGTAAAATGGTCTTCAACAGCTCTTTTACCTCTCCCTACAATAAAGCAAAATTCTCTTATACCTGCATCATAAAGTTGCTCGAATATTACTTGAAGCACTGGTTTTAGCAAGACCATATCCCCTTCTCTTACATAAAGCGGAAGCATTTCTTTAGGCAATTCCTTTGTTATGGGGAGTAGCCTTGTACCTAATCCTGCTGCAAGTATGACAGCCTTTCTCACCGCCATGCCTAATCACTAATATTTTCTAGCCTAAATTACTTAAATTAATTGTCTTCACTTGCCCCGATTTTCCGTTAATTTTCGCTTAAAAACATTTAGACAAACAATTGGGAGAAAAGATAAATTAGCAAATTTATTATTCAATTGATGGTTGAAATAGCGATGCTGCCTCTACCATTAGTAGCTACTATAGTAGACATATTCTCGGCAATTATAGCAATCTGTATAGCTTACTACGCTTATAGGATTTACAAATTAACTGCACTAAAAAGTATAATGTTTCTCTATGCAGGCTTTCTGCTACTAGGAACTATTTTTACCATTAGGGGTGCCGTCGCGCTTCTTGCATTCCTTACTCCACGAAGAATAGAGTTTATTTTGTTTAAGAACCTTGGACTAATTTACACTATTGGAATTTCATTATCGTATCTTCTTATTGCTATAAGCTACTCTTCTGAAGAAATGGAAAAGGCTGTTCAAGCAGTTATATTCTTTCTAATAAATCCTCTCTCAGAAATAATTTCATGTACTATTCTACTTTACATAATCTTTAGAATGATAACAGGTAGCAGACCTTCTCTACTTATCTTCACGGGATTTGTGCTCTTATTTCTCCATCATTTTATTGGATTAATGTTTCTTTGCTTTAGAAACTTTTCATTTTACCTACTTTCGAGGCTTATTCAATTAGCTGCCTTTACAATAATATCAATACAATTGTATAGAGTAGGTAGAGAAAAATGAGGAAAGGTAGACGTTCTAAGCTTGAAATATATGCTTCAATAATTGAAGCAGTTAAAAAAGAAAAAAAGTGTCGTATTACTAAAATACTACTTTACGCGAATTTATCATATGATAGATTGACTAGGTATTTATCGGATTTAGAAAAAGCAGGATTAGTTAAAAAGGAGTATGATGAAAGAGGAACCTATTACCATGTGACAGAAAAAGGTGAAGAGTTTCTCAAAGAATATCAAAGAATCGTGAAGTTCATAAAGTCATTTGGTCTAAAACTTTGATTAGCAGAAAATTTTATTTAGTCTATTGTCGTAATATGTTTCAACAATTAACGAAGTGAGAGCATGAAGCCTCTACGTGAAGTTGGCATAGCGGGTTACGGTGTGTATATACCGATGTACCGCATTAAAGCCAAAGAAATAGCTAGAGTATGGAAAAGAACCGGAAAGTTGCCCATTGAGGAAAAAAGTGTAGTAGGATTAGACGAAGACTCTGCTACCATGGCTGTAGAAGCAGCTTTAAATGCTCTCAAAAGAGCTCGAATAGATCCAAGCAGCATAGGAGCTATTCGGCTCGGCACCGAAAGTAAACCCTATGCAGTTAAACCAACTGCCACCATTGTGGCTGAAGCTATAGGGGCATCGCCTAAAGTAGCTGCCGCTGACTTAGAATTCGCCTGCAAAGCTGGCACAGAAGCCATGGAATCATGTATAGCTCTCGTGGCAAGCAGTATGGTTCGATACGCACTAGCCATCGGCGTAGATACTGCTCAAGGACGCCCAAGAGATGAACTAGAGTATACTGCCGGCTGTGGCGCAGCCGCGTATATCTTTTCTCTCAAATCCAGCGAAACTTTAGCCTACATTGAAGCCTCTCTATCATATGCTACAGATACACCTGATTTCTGGAGACGGCCTAGCGAAGTGTATCCTCAACATGCACAGAGATTTACAGGTGCTCCAGCATACTTCCACCATATTATTTCAGCAGCAAAGATGCTTATGGATGAACTAGGACTAAAGCCATCCGACTTTAAGTACGCTGTTTTCCACCAGCCAAACCTAAAATTCCCTATATCAGTAGGGCTTAAACTTGGTTTTAAGAAAGAGCAAATACTGCCGGGGATAGTTGCAAATGTTATAGGAAATACTTATGCCGCGTCCTCTCTCATGGGTCTAGCCTCTGTTCTCGATAAAGCTACATCGGGAGACCGTATTCTTCTAGTCTCATACGGCTCTGGCGCAGGCAGCGACGCATTTAGTATAGTTGTTCAAGACGCTATTGAAGAGAAACGCAATTTAGCTCCTCTCGTATCAGATTACATCAATAGAAGAAAATACATCAACTATTCTACATATCTTTATTTCAGAGGAAAAATAAATATGTAAAATGGGGGTAATTATGGAAAAACCCGTTATTATTGGTATTGGGTATACACGTATAGGAGAACACTGGGAGAAATCTCTTAGAGAGTTAGCCGTCGAGGCAGCCTTAATGGCACTGGACAATGCTGGAGTAAATCGAGTTGACGCTATTTACGTGAGTAATATGATGAGCGGTGCTCTTCAAGAACAGGAACACTTGGGATCTCTTATAGCAACATGTCTCGGTTTAAAGGGTACTCCTGCATGTAAAATAGAGGCTGCTTGCGCTTCAGGAGGAATGGGTATTCATCAAGCTTTTCTAGCAGTTGCTTCCGGATACTATGACACAGTGCTGGTTGTAGGTGTAGAAAAAATGACCGATAAGTTAACGAGCGAGGTGACATTTGCTCTCGCTATGGCAGAAGACCGTGAATATGTTGTTTCTACTGGCGCTACATTTGTAGGGCTAAATGCTCTTCTCTACAGACTATACTTAACGAAATTTAATGTCGATCAGAAGTCTATAGCTAAGTTCCCTGTTATCGCTCACGAAAATGCTCTTAATGCTCCGCATGCTCAGCT
>Ga0180301_10000289_pt1 | contig 38608 bp, 32 predicted proteins | sample GuaBasSediGuay16_FD_121797 | JGI IMG/M metagenome (GOLD analysis project Ga0180301, IMG submission 121797) | Subseafloor sediment microbial communities from Guaymas Basin, Gulf of California, Mexico - Guay16, Core 4569-2, 12-15 cm | ecosystem: Environmental > Aquatic > Marine > Hydrothermal... | reverse complement strand
TGACCGTCTTGGTGGCACACTCTCAGGCTTTTTAGGCTTCAACGGGAAATGCGTGGAGGCTAAATCTACGGCTCCTAGGGGTGTCTAAAATGTAACAAAACAAATTTCGGAAGTACTGTATATTATTGCCGCAACGATAAACTCAGGTCTCCTAGACAATTCGTAGAGGTTTGCTAGTCCGCTCATTATCAATATCACTGATAGGGATCCAAGTATGAGCACGAGTATATTGGCAATGTATATTGGAAGAAGTATTGTTATTTTAATCCTTGTTGCTATCTGTATTAGGAAGAAAAATGAGAGCTGAGAGATGCTTAGAAATATTCCTCCCACCCGAAGAGTATTCTCGCTGAGTTCGATCCCAAACTTGTAGAGGCCTATACCGAAGAAGAAAACAATGATAATACTCAGTGCAAATAGAGGGTTATATGAGAGAGCCACAAATGATATTTCGATTTCAGCTCCGTGGATGAGGGCAGATCCCACAGTGAACATATATATGTGTTGGATCCATATAGGATAGCCAAAGATGAACATAGAAATGAAGATAAGACTTAGATTTCTTATATCCCTTATTGTCATCATAAGGGAAACCCAAATATTAGCTTTGAGTAGATCATCGCATGATAACTAATACAATATGCATATTAAAAGGGAGTGATACATAGGAGTACATAGAATACACTTTCAATGCTTCCTCCATTCCTGTGAGTAGTTTCTTGCGTTTTCAGGTAGCGGTCTCTTCGCTTCAAGACATACTTTCATAATTTTGTACTACTTAGCATCATAAAATCGGTTTCGTTAGCCAATTTTGGGTATTCCCTGTTTTTGTTGTTGGCCTTATGATGGTGATGCTCTCTCCTTGGCTTTTCTTTCTTCCTCTGACAATTTCGCATGTTAAAAAGCGTATAATTTTGGTAGCAAGTTCTAGCTCAAGAAGAAGGTCATCGGCGCAACAATACAAATAAGGATTTCCCGTCAGATTCCTACTCCACTTTAATCCATAAGCTATAGAAATCTATGCCTAGTATATCTGAGTTTTCCTTGTTGAAGGACTTGTCTACATATGGTTTCACCAATTTAGATTTTTTGAGGACACGTATCGAAAAATGCATCAACTTTTTAATTTTTATTGTCCACCAATATAAATAGTATTGGTAATTAATATTTACCAGTGATATAAATGTCTATGGAAATAATTGTCGAACAGAATCCATGGTGGGAGAACCCTGAAGCAATAGATATGGATCCATTTGTTAAAGCCTATGATGAATCCTTAGTCAAGTGGCATCCAAATATTCTAGATGATATAGACCCTGGGCGGAATATTGTTTATTCTCTCCGAGGACCTAGACAGGTAGGAAAAACAACTCTGTTAAAACTCATGATTCGCTGCCTCATAGAGAAAGGGGTTGATCCTCGCAGTATACTCTACATATCATGTGAGAGTCTAAGTTCATGGAAGGAGTTCAGGGATGTCTTAAAAGCGTTTTTTTCTATGAGTACAGAGACAAGAACATATTTATTTCTCGATGAAGTAACAGCAATATCGGATTGGTCTAGACCAGTAAAGTACCTTTATGACGTTGGGATCCTTAGAAATAGTTTCGTAATATTGTCAGGCTCGCATGCAATAGACTTATTGACAGGTGTAGAGCGTTTGGTTGGTCGCAGAGGAGAATACGTGAAAACACCAGACTTTGTACTTTTACCCATGACTTTTGGAGAATACATCCGTGCTGTAGACCCTAAACTCTACCAAAACCTAATTTCTGGAGACCCCCTTGATAGCCTCATGATACATCATAAGGCCGTGAAGCATCACTATGAGAACTACATCAAAGCGGGAGGCTTCCCTCAAGCACAGGATTCATTGTTAAAATTAGGGCATGTGAAGTTCCATATCATCCGCGAATTCGTGAACTATATTAGACAAGACATCACCAAGGGTGGCCTTAGCTTAGAATTAGCAATACAGATCCTCAGAAAGATGCTTGCTATATTCCCAGGAACGATAAGTTGGCGAGCAATCGCAAGTGAAATAGGATACTCACATGTTTCAGTAAGTTCACATGCCGAGAAAATCAGGGCATTATTTCTCGTGGAATACTTATATCCACCAAAAACGGAGGAAAGATTCTTAGTCCCAGACCTAAAAAAAGATAAGAAGATAGTCTTCATAGACCCCTTCATAATCTATGCATTGCACTATTGGTTCTATGGAACGACATCGATAAGCAGAATGTGGCGGAAGTGGGTTTATGACCCGCAGGGAAGAGGACGACTTCTGGAGGCATTGGTTCTAAGACACCTAATTTATTGGGTGTATGGAAGCACTCTAAAGGAAGAGATTCTGGATAGTATCTTCTACTTCAGAAAAAATGATAAGGAAATTGACTTCATCGCCATAAAGGGAGATATAGCTCTGATAGTGGAAAGCAAAAAGCGGAAGAAGTTTATTAGAAGCCTTACAACGGCGGAAGCGCTAGTTAGGCCAAGGAGAGCAATAAAAATATTGACAACGGAAGGTGAACTTGAGAAGAAGCCACAATTTATAGTAATGCCAGTACCATATCTCCTATTTTTACTCTCAACAGACAAGATTACCAAAAAATTCTTGAAGACACTCTAAACATAATATGGATCAGATATTCATATCTTAGTAGAACTCATCGAGAAACCAGAAATGAGAAGAGCAAACAATGCTATTAAGATTCTACGCTTATTTATCCCGAGTTGGAATCTTAGTGTGTTGGTTTTGTTATAGGTATATTTTTAGTGCTTCTTCTATCCTAGCTAGTAGGTTCTTTATGTTTTCGGATAGTAGTCCTCTTGTTTTGAGGCTTTCTCCTATGTTTTTTGTGCTGTTTAGTATTAAGGCTGCCTCGGTTCTCGGGATCTCTATACCCGCTAGGAAGAGTTCGTTTATTGATGTTGCGATGAAGGATAGAATGCCCTCGATATGGTTGATCACGTTTCCTAGTCTTGTTGGTGATAATGTTTCTACATGTTTTTCTACTCTGATCATTATTGCTGGGTACACATCGGAGACTATATCCTCCTTCCTGATTTTTGAGGCGAAAAACACTGTCCATAAGCCAAGTAGTGCGTGAGGCAGAAATCTCTTATGGTAACTTGTCTCTTCTTCCCCTGGGACTCTCTGCTCGATCAGTTTGGTTATATATTCGATTATTTCCTCCCTCTTTGCGCTCTGATAGTATTTTCCTATGACTCTCCAAGGACTTCTTGGGGCTGCTTGAGAGTAGCCACCGAATATGCCTAGATCCGCTATGGTGCTATCCCACGTTCTTCTTAGATCGTTGAGAACTATAAGGAGTTTTTCCCTCAGGTTTCTAGGAATACGAGATAGATCTACCATCTCATCGAAACTGAGGAACTTATTCGGGAACGGTGTCATTGTGAATAGTTTATCTATGTCCGATGGGAAGAAGAACAGTGGGAAAATAAGATCCTTTTTTATGAGTGATATAAGTGATTTTATTGTTTCTAGCCCTGAGAGTCCATAGCTCTGAGAAACCGCGAGTATCTGTCTAGCCAAGATAGCTTTGTTTTCTAGGAAAGCCAGCATAAGTTTTTTCTCTGAGGGAGATAGCTTTCTAAGATTATCCATCGCCGCTAGGATATACCTTTTGAGCTCCTCCATCTGGACAACCACTATCATCTGTAAGATTCCCTGAATTTCTATTATATAGATTATTTTATGTTTGTGAGTAGTATCATAGGTGTTTTTTATGAAACTGATATATCATGGGCATTCCTGCTTTGAGATCGTAGGAGAAGAGGAGCCAAAATCCATTGTCTTTGATCCATATGGTAGCGGGACAGGCGACTTAAGGTTAGATATAAGTGCTGATCTAGCCCTATGTTCCCACGACCATTTCGACCATAACAACTGTAGCGTTGCTAGGTCATGTCTTATAGGGTATAGAGGTGATAAGGAGGTCGGCTCCGCTAAGATTAAGGGTGTAGAAACAGCACACGACCCCAAAGGCGGTGCTCTTAGAGGAAGGAATACTGTGTATGTTGTTAGGTATGGTGGCAAAATATTTGTTCACCTAGGGGATCTAGGCCATGTTCTGAGTGAAGAGCAGGTGAAGGAGATACTTAGTTTCGGCCGACCTGATATTCTGCTTATACCTGTGGGCGGTGTATATACAATAGGACCAGACGAAGCCATGAAGGTGATAGAACAGCTTAACCCAAGGATAGCGGTTCCCATGCATTATAAGCACGAAAAACTGAATCCAAATATCTTTGGTAGGCTTCATACACTTGATGATTTTCTGGGGAGGTGGCGAGGAGAAGTAATAAGAGTAGATAGTAATGAATGGGAAATACCAGAGGAATTGCCAGAGAAAACAAAAGTTCTTGTTCTAAGATATCCATAGTTCTCTCTAGTCAGTCCTCAGCAATGCTCTTCTTCTTTTCTATAGCATACTGCAGAAGCTGTTTTGCTATTGTTTTTGTTTCGGAGCTCCGCATTAGTTGCATTAGCCTCTCGATCATCCTAGTTGCTCTCTTAGCGTCTATCTCAGCGAGGCGATTAATCACAAGCTGGAATTTTCTTAAACCCTCTCTCTCATTTATCCTAATAAGAGTCTCAACTATGCCCTCAACGATATCTGCTTTTTCTCTCCATTCATAGCCCTCTATGAGCTCCTCAGCATACAGCAGTAGCTGTCTACTCCAGTTAGGAAAGCCCCTAGATATCTTAGAAGCTATGCTAACTATCTCCGATGCCCTCTCAATAGGATTAGCTATCTTCTCAGCCCTATTAATGAGACTTCGGATAAGACTCTTCACACGGTCTGTGTTTAGGAGAGATAAGCTCGGAAGTAGTTCGACGATCTGATGTCTCCTAAGCCCCCTGAGATACGGCACTATTATGAAGCTATACTGCTCATCTATCTTTGAGGAGAAATAGCTCTGTAGCTCGGCGCAGACCTCTAAGGCCTCCGAGTATCTCCCCTCGCTCATTAGTTCGCGCATAAGAATAGATGTAAGTTCATATGCCAATGGTATATCGAGCTGAGCAAGCTTCTTTATTATGTAGATAGAATTCGAAATGTTTCTTGTTGAGACACCAACAACCGGGCTTTTTTCAGATTTTATTATGCTGGATGCATAGAAGGGATCCACATAAATAACGGAGCTACGCGTAGCAGATATAAGCTTATAGTAGTCGTCCTCCGATATACGCTTCTCTTCATAGACACGATAAACCCATTTCTCCGCACGCATAAAAACATCGAGGCTCTCAACCACAAGCTTGCTTTCCTCGAGAAAATCTTTGTAGTGCTCAGCCCAATCCTTTCTGCGAATCGCCGCATACATAAGGGAATCCATAAACCTAGACGCTAGAGCAGTGTTAACCGAAAACATATATGGTAGGGATAAGGACAGATACCTAATGCTGTCCACAGCATAATCCTCCTTAATCCTTAGGCTCTCCTCCAGATATCTCCTAGCAGTCTTCCTACTCTCAGAATCACCAAAAGCCTTCACAAGATGATACGCAAGCTTTGCGAGCAGAACGGAGCGGTTGAGCTTTCCAAATACATTATCAATCTTCTCTTTAATATACATGAACAAGTCATCTGATTCCCCAAGATCCTTAGCGGCCAATGCCCGAGCAACATACATACCATGCTCCAAAGATTTGGGATCCTCTGCGTCTATCTGTATTGAACTAACAAAGCGATCTCCTAAACGTGTTAATCCACACAGATATGAGGCCCTGATAATAAGCATATACGCATAGTTCTGCGCTTGGAAATCTGGAATTGCTATGACACTATTAAATGACCTAATCAAAAGATCCCTACCAACATCGCCAAGGAGGTTAGTGGTGCAGTCCTTCCTAGAAACATTGCTAAGTGTGTAGGGCACAAAAAATGCGAAATCCCAGCTTCTCCCCCTAGATAGTATTCCAAAGAACTCCCTTATCACTCTTAATGATCCTTGGTCGTCCTCAACGAAGTCGAGATTACCTATAAGCTTTATCGCTATGGCATCACTTATCTTTCCGTATAATAACATTTCCTTTCTGAGGATCTCAAGATATCTTCTTATAGCTGGGTCCCGACGCAGTATGAACACCAATGAAACTATGAGTAAAACATTTTAGTTAAACTTTGTTAAACATTCTGCTTAATATATTATGCGAATAATACTTAATTTAATATTAACGGTCTGTATTATGCTATTTTTTATGGAGATAAACATACTGTTTGATGTAATCTACCTAGAACATTATTTCAGTCTGGAAGCTGATTAAGAATGGCGAATCTGAGCCCAGATATCGTCGCTCGGATATTATGTGCTTTGTTAAATAGGAGTTGTAATGAGTTAAATGGCGAATTCTACATATCATTGACCCGTGATAGGGAGCATATGATTGTGGTTAAGGAGACTAGCGGTCGTATTATTGTGGAGAATTTTATTCCGGGGATCTCTAAGGGGTATCTTGATTATCTTTCCAGAATCCTTGTGGATTATCCCGAGGTGCGTAGTGGTTTTTCTGATGGGAAACCAGTGTTGATAGTTGATAAGAATGCTGATTCTGAGCGTATAAGAGGCGCTCTCATAAGGATCTATGAGAGTTTTGCTTATGATAGACCTGGTGATGCTCTAAAATTGTTTGGTGGGTTCATAATCCGTTTTCTTGGCCAAAAATTCTCGGTTGTTCTAAGTAGAGATAGGGCGGTGGGTTTATTTTCGGAGAACTATGTCTCCCTTCCAGATGAAACCGGATGGTTTTTCTCGCATCTTGGAATGGACAACATGTATCTTCCGATTCTCAGCTGGAAACATGATGGCTCCATCTTAGCATATGTCCCAGGCGCTGATGGTTCCCTCAAAGTGTTTAATGTGTCCGAATTCTTCAGAAAGCTTCAAGAACTCTTCATCAAAGCAGGAATAAGTATGAGGATCAAAGATGAGACCGAACTATTCCAGCAATTACACGAGATCGAGGGGAACATTGAGCTTATAGAAACAGCTCTGAAAGGAAAAACAATACCGTTCATGTCCCAGGCAGCAAAGCTGGATCCAAAATTGAGCGGTCTCCTGGAAGAGGTAAAAGGAGGTTTGGAGCAGATAAAGAAGATGGTAACCCTCTCGAAACTAATAGAACAAAGAGTAGTTATGAGGAAAGCAATAAAGCTAGCTAGGATGATCCTAGGCGGAGAAAAAGGCGTTGTCTCCATAGCGACAAGAAAAGTCTCAAAACTCGGAGCTGGATACGCCGTGTACATAAGTAAGGAGGAAGCAAAAGCACTAAGACTAGCAGACAAAGTAACCGTGAAGGTTGTGATAGAAGAAGGACAAAAACCAAAAATAGTGATCCAATAGGAATATATTGAATATATTGTAAGTATTGGCAGGAATCTTATTATTGCGCTGGTTGTTAATGAGCGTATACCTCTACACATGGCGAATACTAAGAAAATTAGGGAATGAGCTATCTCGACAAAAAATAGTGAGTAAGATTTTATCATAGGAGAACTATTCGCCGAAGACTTTTTCGAACTCCTCTGCGACTTCCTCCTCAATAGCTTCCTCTTCCCGCCCAATGGCTCTCATAAGTGGTTTTATTTCAAGTTTCTCCTCCAACCATGCTTTTATCTCACTTAGCTCCTCCTCCACTCCGCTCCATGCCTCTAGGAGGTCGCCATATCTTGACTCAATCTCTCTGTGTATTTTTTCAAGATTTTTGATGAGTCTGGGGTAAACCCTCTTTAGGAAGACCCACATTATTGTTTTACTGCCTCTATGTAGGAGCACTGGAACCTCTCCCGAGAGCACTAAGCTACTAAGCTCCCTACCCACGATCTCGCTTGTGAGTGTGTGTATTCCCATAAGCCCAGAGCTTATTAGATTTATGTCGTATCTCGTCTTGAAGTCTTCGGGCACTGCAAGCATTAATGTTCCCCCTAGATCGGATAGCCCGATGGAGACTATATCTCTTTTCCAATTCCTAAACATACCATAGGAGCGTGCCCAAAATAGGAATATTGATAATATGATGACGATTACTAAGTACCAATCGGGCGATTTTGGAAGCAAAATGTCGGCGGAGTCGGGTATTCCGTCACCATCGGTATCGCTTTTAGAAGGATCTGTTCCTCGGACTTTTACTTCTGTGTAGTCATCTAACCCGTCCCCATCCGTATCTTTTTTCTTTGGGTCGGCACCATAATTGATATCTTCCCAGTCACTGAGACCATCACCATCAGTATCAGTATTAGTAGCGTTTGTCCCGTAGACAAAGATCTCGTCATAGTCGCTAAGGCCATCACCATCAGTATCAGCGCGGAGAGGGTTTGTCCCCATTTCGACTTCTAGACCATCTAATATACCGTCTCCATCGCTATCGTTATTGTCTGGATAAGTACCATATATTCTCTCCTCATAATCGCTTAGTTTGTCGTCATCAGTATCATTGTCGAGAATCGAGGTTCCAATGCCATATTCTTCACCATCCCTCAATCCATCATCATCGGTATCGGGATCCACAGAGTCACTCCCAATGGTGATCTCCTGTGCGTCGCTTAATCCGTCACCATCAGTATCTGTACGTGTAGGATCTATACCAAGTTCGATTTCCTGTGCGTCGCTTAATCCGTCACCATCAGTATCGTTGCTAAGAGGATCTGTTGTTCTTGTTCCTATGCCCTCTATGTATATACCCAATACCTCCTCGCCATCCTCCAAACCATCATCATCACTATCGCTATCCAGAGGATTAGTACCAATTATTGTCTCCTTACTATCACTTAAACCATCATCATCGCTATCACTAAGCTGAGGGTTTGTATTGATGTTTATCTCTTCATAGTCGCTTAATCCATCGTTGTCAGTATCTGAAGTTGTTGGGTCGGTAAGATATATGTATATCTCAGCATAATCATCAAGATTATCTCCATCAGTATCATTTGAGAACGGATCGGTTTGCCTTAGACCAATACCAGTTATGTTGACGCCGTAAACCTCGTAGCCATCGATAACACCATCGCCATCAGTGTCGTTTAGTAGCGGATTTGTTCTATATTCAAAGATCTCATCGTAGTCAGATATAGAATCATAATCAGTGTCCCGTAACCTGGGATTCGTTCCATAGACATATATCTCATCGTAGTCAGATATCAGATCCTTATCGGTATCCGTACTTGTAGGGTCAAGATTATTCAGGCTTTCATAACCATCGCTAAGAAGATCATCATCAGTATCGTTATCCGTTGGATCTGTCTCTACACGACCAACACCACTGATAACAAATCCATGAATCTCGTCATAGTCGGATATCCCATCGAGGTCAGTATCATCCTTTAGAGGATCTGTACCATATTTTATCACCTCATCATAATCCGTTAGGTTATCTCCGTCAGAATCACTATTAAAAGGATCAGTATTATACTGTATCTCATCCGAATCGATTAGATTATCATTATCGGGGTCAGAGTCCCTCGGATCTGTATCATATTCAACGACCTCCTCATAGTCTGTTAACTCATCATTATCAGTATCTGGGTCTGTTGGATCAGTGCCGGCTGTGACCTCCATGCCGTCCAGAAGACCATCGTCATCTGTATCATTATCGAGAGGATCTGTCTCGATATCTGTTATGTTTAAAGCTGGTATTTCGAATCCATAGATCTCCTTATAATCCGATAGGCCATCGGAGTCTGTATCGTCACTTAGAGGATCAGTGCCATATCTCACGATTTCTTCATAGTCGGTGATATTATCATTATCCGTATCATTATTAAATGGATCTGTTCCATACAGAATTTCATCAGAATCAAAGAGACTATCATTGTCTGAGTCGGGGTTTGTTGGATCGGTACCATATTCCATTAATTCCTCATAGTCTGTTAACTCATCATTGTCTGTATCTGGGTTTGTCGGGTCTATGCCTCTCTCGACCTCTAACCCATCAATTAGATTATCATCGTCGGTGTCATTATTGAGCGGATCCGTCCTTATATGTGTCTTATTCAAAGTTGGTATGCTAAGCCCATAGATCTCCTCTCGATCCGTGAGACCGTCACTATCCGTGTCATTTAGATTAGGGTCTGTTCCATAGTCCTTTATCTCAGTTCCATCTGTTATGTTGTCGCCATCAGTATCTGGGTTGAGAGCATTGGTCTTATAGTATAGAATCTCCTCCCCATCGCTTAGTCCATCACTATCAGTATCAATAACCAGTGGATCCGTCCCATATACATTTACTTCGTCACCATCCGTTATATTGTCCTTATCAGTATCTCTGAATAGAGGGTTTGTTCCTAATGAGACCTCTTCTCCATCTCCAAGACCATCACCATCAGTATCTGTTCTGTGCGGATTAGAGCCTCTAATAAAGGTCTCTTCGTAATCTGATAGACCATCACCATCAGTGTCATTTGTTGTTGGGTTTAGCTTCTGGATTGCCTCTCTCTTATCCGATATATTATCATTATCCGTGTCGAATAACGTAGCATTGGGATATGCTATATAGCTATTGTTTGTTGTGTTCACCCAATAGTCCACTCCTGAGAATATTTCTTTGTAATCACTCAAGCCATCATGATCGGTGTCGGGAGATGTAGGGTCCGTCCGGTAACCCTTCCGACCATCAACAAGATAGCTTCCAGTAACTTCCTGGTAGTCAGTAATATTATCCTTGTCAGTATCATTGATTAGTGGATCGGTCTTATATAGATTCGGTATGTTGCCATATTCTGGATATGTTTTGTTTGGTCTTATCTCCAACTCAAACTTGTCGTCTAAACCATCCTTATCAGTATCATTGCTTAGAGGATCCGTGCCGTACACATATTTTTCAGCTCCATCATTTATCCCGTCACCGATTCCAGAGTTATCGCTGTCGGGATTATCTGGCAGAGTACCAAATGTATTTATTTCCTCCCAGTTTCCTAAGTAGTCTCTATCCGTGTCTCTGAAGATGACAATTGGGTATAGCTGATTTTTCTCTGGCGATGGGATGTACGCAAAGCCATAGATATTCTCACTGGGACATATCAGCACATCTACTTTGGCTAGCGAGGGAGCTCCAACATCAAAATCATATGGGCCAAGCCAAACGTATGACTCTGAACCGCTAGCTGTTCCGTTAAAACGGAAGAGAATGTGAGAAAGAACATATGCACCTAAGGATCGGTTGTATTTTACCGCGATAAATGCTGTTTTGTTGTCATTATAGTTGAGATCTATGTTAATTATCCGTGTTGCTTGCCTAGAAGCGGATATGATTCCATGTTTAATCTCCTTCACTACGGGCTCCTTGTTTTCTGTGTCGTAAATCACATATGCCGTATGATATATTAGGAACTGCCTAAATTCTGTGTGGGCTTCAAATAGTGTTAGTAGGTTAAGGCTTGTAGAATTATTGTATGTTGTGAGGGCTATGTAGCCATATTCGGGTACCTCATCAAATACACCCATTAGCTCCGATGCGAAGAGAAAACCATCAATGCTGGCATTACCACCAGTTATGTTTAGGACAAAGTATCCTATTATATCTTGGTCGTAGTGAACATAGTATATAGGCGCAGCAACAAACGTTAGATTATCTATCATAATAGCATTAGATAGATATTTTGGCTTGTTGAGATACAGAAATGAGTCGTAGAGATGTATGCCCCTATAATGCAACCTATAGTGTATCGCATAGAGAACATATTCTGTTCCTGTTTCGTTGTAGTAGTAGCCGAGGCTAAGCACACACACAACCTTATCATTATCGCATGCTAGTCTCACGTTAATAATAAACATAGAATATCCATAGTAGTTGTCCATATAGTCTATAGCTTCGAAGCTTTGGTTCTCAACACTTACGTTTAGGTACTTAATTAGCAGGTATGCGGATAGCTTATATGGGACTCCAACTGCGTAGAATATTATTGCTAGGTATAAGGTCCTATTTGGGAGTATTACTGAATCCATATCCCTTACCAAAACATTATAGGTCTTGTTTATTTCGACGGTGTAGTTGGCAATCTCCTTATAGTAGACTCTTACTCTTCTCATTGATATGTTGAAATAGGAGATGTTGACCCTTATCAGGTGAAAGAAATATGTTCTATTTTCAGGGTCTAATGTGTCGTTATATGTTGCGACGATCAGATATATGTGTCCGTCGTCGTTAGGATCCTTTGTTGTTGTTAGGAATAGGATATTTTTGTAGCGATCTATTATCTCTGGCGACTTCATAACCCATCCATGAGTGGTCTTATTTTGAATAAGAACCTCCTCCTGAGAAACGCGGATTGATTTAGGAGCCTTACTAATTCTTTCTGTTACTTGCCTAGAAGTAGCTATGCCGACTCTAGTATTTCTCGATTTCTCGCTAGGTATTGTAGCATCGCGATTAGCATTTAAGGATAAGGAAAACATAAGTGAGTTCAGAATCAAAACCATTAGAATTAGAGATATTTTTTTCCTCAAGTAAGGCACCACAAACATTTTCTAACTCTATATCAAAAATCACGAATATATAGCGAAAAACTAGGAAGAAATCAGGATCCGAGGAGAAGATGTAAAGAAAAAAATTCATCACACCTAACTAATATGATTCTAATCTAGAATCCCTATTTGTTTTAAATATTCTTTTATTCTATCTACGAATCTTCTTGCTTGATCTACAGCATCTCTTATCTCCTCTTCCTCAAAAAACGCATATACATCATAGTCTGCGCTTTCTCTTATTTCCTTCAATCTTCGATAAATTCGTGCATATTCTTCTTCGATTTCTCCAGTCCTAGCGAAGTAGTACCCAAATAGAGATAATACTGTAGAATGTCTTCGAGTCCTTATTCCCTTAGTAAACAGTGCTGCTAAGGCTGCATAAAATGCAGCATAATATGCTCTATTTATGGCGTCTTCTAGGAATCCCTCATGGAGCATTCTTATAGCAACCTGTATTCTCTGCTGAGCTTTGCTGATTAGAAGCCTTACTTCATCCTCTTTGATACCCATAGTACCTTCCCTTCCTCCAGCACGCCTTGAATAAACCTATCGTTCATTAGTAGCCTATCTGGCTCCACATATACTATTGATATTGGGACAAAATATTTTAAAAATAGGTCATCGGCAATTTTACCAAAGAAATTTTTCGCCTCCTTCAAGTTCTTTGAAATGACTAGTATGTCAATATCACTGTCAATGTAAAAATCGCCTCGAGCTACGGAACCGAATAAAATAACCTTAACTATGCTGGAAGGAGCTTTTTTGCATGCCTCAATAAATTCTTCCAAGAGCTTTCTAATTAATTTTTGTGTAAGCATACATAAGGCCCCTTTCAGAGCAATATATTCCGTCCTCATAAAATAGATTTTGAGCATAAATAGATTCTACTATTTTCTAGTTGGTTTTTGTTATTATTCGATATCTTTTTATAAATGCAAATTCATTATTTTTCTCATACTATTTGCGAGTTGGTCTAAATTGGTGAGACAGTGGGTTGTCACTTTTGAGGGCCAAAAACCAGGCCCTGCTGATGATGTGGAAGTGGGTTTCGTCGATATAATAGAAATTCTTGGCGAGATACCTGTCCTAAAAAGAATGTTTCTTGATAGGTTACTAGAGCAAATTAAAGCAAGTGAAAATTATTATACTTGGAGTAACATAAAGAATGTGACGCCACCAGAAGAACTTGATTTGAGACTTGAACAATACTTCATTATTCTTGGTGTGGACAGGGGGGGCAGAAAATATGGTCTCCTGATGATATTAACTGGTGAGGGGATAATACTTGGTGGGATCTGGCCTACAGCTTTAGCCGATGCTATTAAGGAAGATAAAAAACTCCTAAATGCCCTTCTATTCACTCTTGTTGAAAAACCCGATTTTTGGGATGAGGTAGTCTTCGTATATGCGGAGACTCTAGGGAAAAAAGAGGAGGGATAACCCCTTGGGGGCCCCTTTTCTATTTTTTGGGCTTTTAGAATTTTATGATTCCGAGTCTAAGTAGGATGTTAGCTATCTTCATTTTGATTCTATATCCTAGTGGGGCTTTTTCCGCGGATGCTTTTATGCCTCTTGTCCGTGTATATGGGATCTCTCCTAAGAAGGTATGTTCTCGTTCTTTGCTTATGACATCCATATTCCTAAGAATATCGTTCATTGTCCCACTAAGCATAATTTTTCTGACAGGATTTTTTAGTTCTCCATTTTGTATGCGTACTGCTAGTGCTGGTACTGAGAATTTTCCGCTTGCTGGATCTGCCTGATGTACACCCATCACACTCTCTACCAAGAATCCATCTTGTACCTCTTCTACTATTTCGTCAAGAGCTTTTTCTTTTCCTCCGAATGTTATGAACCATGGTGATATTGTTGGTTCTATGGTTACTGGGTCTCTGACACCCCATATTGAATGTCTTACGGCATTTGCTGAGGGATCGAGATCTAATAGCTTAGCATGGTAGAAGTCATTTAGTATTGTTGTAAGCTTACCAGAGTTCACCAAAGGCCTACGTTTTGTTGGTACTCCCTCGAAATCAACTTTGGTTGGCATCAACGATTTTTCATTTAGTGGATCATCAAATATTGATATGCTTTTATTTGCGATTTCTTGGCCAAGGCTCTCCCTTGTATATGGACTCATACCCATCTTGATCCGGGATGCATCTATCTGCCCTATGAATATTGTTAGCATCATCCCTAGTGCTGATGGTGTGAATACGATTTCTGGTTCTCCAGAATAGCTTATCTCCTTGCAACCAATTATCCTTTCTGCCTTCTTCAGAATTTCCTCAAATATTTCGTCTACTTTGATATCTCTTTTCCTCTCAACAGTGTATTTGAATGTGTGGTTCGGCGGGATTTCTTTGGTTAGGGCGGATACTCCTATAACCACGGCATTTCCCTCCATTACGCTGTCTACTCCCTCGCTATTGAGAATTCTGTAGGAACCTTCAAAATATGCAAGTTCTCCGCTTATCAGAACAACTTTTTTCTCGCCCGAAAACATTCCTCTTAGCTCATCATATATTTTCCCTAGGTCATCGAGTTCTAAGCCCTTTATATCCTCACTAATAAAGCTTGAGGTTATGCTTTTGAAGTTAGGGAAACCAACATAGTTTGGGTCCTCGCCTTTAAGCTCCGCACTTTTAATTGCTGTCTTTATTGTTTTCCTTATAGATTCCTCGCTCAGATCGTAGGTGTATGAGAAGCTGATGTTTCTGTTTTTAGCAATCCTAAATGCTAGCCCCTCCGTCTCGGAGTATATTGGCTTCAATATATTCTTCTCAACAGAAAGACTCTTCATTACTGTTTTACCATAGAATACCTCAGCGGCGTCAGCCCCAAGCTCATTAGCAATTTCTAATGCTCTCTTAGCCATATCCATCCTAACCACCCACATGCATATTTTTAATTACTAACCATACTCCGGAAGCACCTACAGGTGCTAGTTGCCCCGATTTTCCACAGAAACCAGCTCCTATCTCTGGTCTATCATATTCCCTTCCAACAGCAACTATGTTTTTGAGAGCGATTAGGATGTTTCCCGAGATACTTGTGCTTGCCATCTGCTCCTTAATCTCGCCATCTTCGATTAGGTAGACTTCTTGTACTCCGAAGGTGAATACACCAGCCATTGGATTAACTTGTCCTCCCCGCCCATATTTCAGCAACAGCCCGTTTCTGAGCTCTCTTATAAGCTCGTCGTTGCTCATGGCTAGGTCTTCTCTTGCGGGTTCTATGAGTGTATTAGTCATTCTTACTATTACGGGATTCATCCAGTCCTGTGCTCTTCCATTTCCTGTGAATTCTAAGTCGAACTCGAAAGCTGTTTCTCTATTTGTTAGGAAGTTTCTGAAGATGCCTTCTCTTATTATGTATGTTTTGCCTCCACTCACACCCTCATCATCATATGGGATCCAGCCATATCCTTTTACCCCATTAACCTCGAATTTCTTGTGGTCCACCAGATTTATCAGAGGGCTAGCTATTCTCTTTCCTCTTCTACCCTGAAGTATTGTTTTCACTCTTAGAAGATCTGCTTCGGATGCATGTCCCAATGCTTCATGAGCCAATAAATGGTTTAAATCGCCATCAACAATGACATTATATTTGCCAGGCTTTACAGCTCTGGCCTGAGCACTGGTTTTAACTTTCTCTGCTGATTCTTCGTAGAGTTCTCGTAGGGGATCTGTATCCATCTGCTCCCAACCTCCTATTATTCCCCATGCTCTTCTGATGCTCGCTATTCTATCCTGGTATTTGTAACTGGCCGTTAAACGTACGTATGCGTAGGGTATCCTCATCAGTATTTCGGTGCCCTCGGAATTTCTTATATGTTTCTCAACTATGTTTTCACTGTAGTAGATCTCTCTGTTCTCTATGCCAGCCTCCACTAAGATTCTATCCAAGTCTCTGAGGAAGGAGATTTTTTCATCGATACTTATGTTTTCGAGTGGCTTCGTCGCAGTAACATAGACTTTGTCCTTTATTGCGGCTGTGGGCTTTAGATCCAATGTTTTTGCCCAAGGAAGTTTTATCTTAAATTTTATGTCTTTAGGTTCGGGCTTTTCACCTGCTAGGAAGACATATCCTATTTTTCCATTCTCAACGGCTCTTACCGAATATCCTGCTGAGCATGTTTCAAATAGTTTTTCAATTTTTTCTTTCTTAAGCTCTATTATCCGTGATGTGTGGGTCTCAAAACGTATGTCAAAACGCTTATATTTGGCCTCTAGATATGAGAATATTTTATCAATCAATCAGCATCACCAAGTAGATACTACAGCTATCTCTATTATTTATGATAAAAAACACGATGTGTTGTAAAATCAAGCTAATCCTATTCTTGGAGTTCTGGTATTATTCGAAATCGGAGAAGCTTCTGTGATTTGCTTCACGTATGCTAAAAAAGAAGTGTGATAATATTTAAAAGGGAGAAGAAAAGTTTAGCCCACAACAAATGGTGTTGTTGGGTCTCCGTCGAACTCCTGAGGCTTATCTACTCCAGTTTTAGGATATGCGTCATGCGCATATGCGAAGACGTCTTCTAGGGATACTGTTGGACCCCCTCCAAAGTATCCTATCCATGAGTACTCTAGGAAGTAGTATGTCCATAGACCATTCTCATGTTCTGGGTCGTCATATCCGTAGCCTTTCTCTGTGCATGTTGTTGTTAGGTATACATGCTCGCTGTTAGGCATATTCATGAGGTCATCTCCGAATCCTCCGCTGAAGCAGTGGTCTAGGAACACGAATATCTTAGCCGCCACAGCGTCGTCTAATATGTCCGCTAGTTCGTAGTCCCATAGATTTCCATCCTCACCATTTTCTCCTGCGGAGCAATCCCACATACATAGATATGAGTTCCCTCTCCTATCTCCTGATCCATGACCAGAGGATATGAAAGCAATTATGTCGTCCGCGTCCGCTGATTGGACCATGTCGAGTAGAGCTTGCTTAACATTGTATTCCGTGGCGAGGCCATCATATTTTGGATAGTTCTCTGGGTGGCTATCGCCAAGAACAACTAGGTAATCCCAGCCAAGACTATTTAGGAAATTATACCAATCCGATGCGTCTTCATCACAGTAGGAAAGATCCGAAATAGCTTTGTAGTCTGAAATTCCTACGATTACAGCATATCTAGTAACAACACCATCTCCTTCACCGCCCCCGGTCTCGCCTCCTCCTGTATCTCCACCTCCTCCACCGCCGTTATCCACGATCACTGTAATTTCATCGTAAACATTTGCTACTGCCGCCTTTATTGTGTGGAACCCATCACTATACTGTGTTGTATCCCAGTCATATGTGTATGCACGTGCCACACGAACTCCATCAATATAAATTGTTGGTGTTGATGATGCATCAACAGTTATTGTTACTACTCCAGACACAGTTTCTCCATCCTGCGGGTTCGTTATTGTTACGTATTTCGTAGCAGCACGAACAATGCTATGTGTTGTTTTGGCATTCATGCCTACTGTCGGTAGAAGCAGCATTGCTACGAGGATGCCCATTATCAGTAAAGATTTATTTCGAATCAAAGCTGACACCCAAAAATTATTTTTGTCTGGGAAGTAAAAATGGAAAAAATCATTTATAAATGAGCAATATTCGAAAAATTTTCTAAATTTGAAGAAATGTGTTAATATCTCTAATCGGCTTGAGAGCGTGGAGTATATTGTCTTCTCTCAGCAGTTTCTATTATGTTGTGGTTTTCTCTGCTTGGTTATAAGTATTTGTGATGCATAATTTATGGAGGCATTAACACTCATTGAGATTGGTTTGGTTATGGAGAATATTTTGCGAGTAACATTGAGACTACATAGAAATAGGTTCATTATTGTTGGGTTTGATAGTATTAACAAGGATTGTTTTGTGATATGTAAAGTATCTGCAGTTTTTATTAGGAGGAGATCTACACTAATGCGTCTCATTGAATTGGTGAGGAATTTCATTCTTAGACTATGTCTGATGGGTGGGAATTTATTTATACTTGCATTGAGAACTCAGGGGGTTTATAGTTTGCTGATTATCTTACATAAAGCATCTATTCTAGGAAGAAAACTCGATGAATGGTTAAGAAAGACTCTAGCGGCTCTGGAGAGTTTTATTAGTTTAGCGAATCTGAAGCTAGAATTTATTAGTAAGGATAGAATAGGAGACATTATTGGTATATTGATACATAAATTCGTTGGGATATCTCTAGTTGAGAACATAAAGTTTGAAAACGAATACTCGGTAGCAGGGCCGCCCAGCGGGAATGTGTTTGACCTAGACAACGCAACACTAGAAAGAATAGCATCGATAGTAAATGGAGATTTTATTGGAATAGAACTACCAAATTTTCCAGAAGGAACATTTCTGCTTTTTGGCGTAAATTTGGATACAATAAAACATGGTGTTAAGACAGTTCGAAATAAAACGCAGAGTCTCGCCAAACAGATATCTAATAGGCCAATTAGGGGGAGTAGAAATCTAGAAAAAGTGCTAAAATACAGGTTTAAAATCGCTCTTACATCAGGCCTAATATTCGCAGGAAATTCTATGGACAAGCAGGTATTGACCCAAGATATACGAGGGCTATATTATAAACTTCTTCAGATACCAAAATTTGTTTTTTCAGAATGCATAAGAGAAGGTAAAACCAGGGAAAGAATTATTCATGGAACAATACTAGATTTGCTACTGAATGCTAAATTCGATCTATGTGTTGAATCTAGAATAGGATATATAATGTACTTTGTATCTCTAATCCTATTATCTATATTCTTGATAAGAAGAAGGCTTAGTACAGTACCTTGTTTAGACATCTATGAACATGCAACCAGAGGAATCATTAATATTGGCTGGCAACTACAATGCGGTGAGAGAGCAGCACCATTCCGAATTAATATCGAAGATATACGCAAGCATATCTTGATACTAGGAAAAACTGGGACTGGGAAGTCAAGGCTTGCTCGGATAATCATCAATGAGATAATCCAGAGAAAACTGAGCAATGTATGGATATTCGATTTTCATAAAGAATATCTCGACCTAGCCGCCAAATATAATTTCCAGGTATATGAACCTGGAACCACAGCTCGGCCACTACAGATAAATATCTTTGATAGTCAATATGAGGAGAGAGAATCATACTCATCATTCTTAACAGCAGTTCTACTGGAAACAATAAAAATGCGGGGTGAGGAAATCACGGCACAAATGGAAAGGGCAATATCATATGCGACATGGATGACAGTAAACTCTCAGAATCCTTCCCCCCTAATATTTCTGAGGAACCTATTCGAGTGGTGCAAGGAGGTTGAGGAGACGCTTCCATCAGCAATCTACACTTTCTATGCCGTGACAAATAGACTGAAACCCTTCTTCTCAGGTGTAAGCAAGAATATTTTCTGGGTCGAAAGGAATAACATAGATATAGTAAATCTCGCAAACAAAAATGTTATATTCGATCTATCATATCTGTTTAAGAGAAATCTAAAAAACGAAATCTTTCTCCTAGTAAACATATTGTTACGATACATAGTTATGGCAATGTTTAGAAGAGAAAACCTACTACCAGAAGAGACCCCACCAAAACTGGTTCTCCTGGTAGAAGAGGGAAGATACTTGGTGCCCTGGCGGAAAATATCCACAACAATGAGTACAACGGCTGTTGAAGATTTTGCAACACTCGCCCGAAAATATGGCTTGGGACTAATAGTGGTAGCTCAATCCCCATATCTGATCAGCCAAGACATAGTCTCTAACTCAGGGACTCTCTTCCTAATGAACACAGAAATCCCAGAGAAAGAGTACCCAATAGTTGAGAACGAAGAACTCCGAAGGTACATACAGATGATGCCACCAAGACAGGCAATAGTAAAGCTGAGCACACAGCCATCACTGATACATGTAGAGATAAAAACATGTATGGTAGATAAAATAGCATCGATATCCATACCTCACCCACAGGCAGCTCCAGCAATACCGATAGACTTCGAAGAGTACATAAAAAGCTTAGTAGCACTGAACCACTAATACAAAGAAAAAACGCTCCACTCAAAAGTATGAATTTGATAGCACGCCTAAAAGAAGATATTACATTAATAAGATAAGATTAGTTAGAGTATCCTAGTGAAAAAAATGGTTCAACGCCTAGAAAACTTAAGATTTGAAGTAGAACTTAAACTAAAACTAGGAAACAAAACAATATTAGATTCGCTCTCAGCACAACTTTTGGAAAGCATCGAAGAAACAGGCACTATCCTAGGAGCATCAAGAAAGCTCGGAATGCCCTACTCAAAGGCATGGTTAATAATCAAGAAAATAGAAGAGTCCATAGGATCCCCCATCGTCGAGAAACACAGAGGAGGCGCCGAAAAAGGATATACTAGGCTAACAAAAACTGGGAAAGAACTGCTAAGGAGATATCTCAGCGAAATAGACAAACTTGGAATAAGAATGCAGAAACCAAAAATAACAATCAGGGAGCCCGACCTCACAGTGATTGGTAGTGACGACACACTACTTAGAGAATTCATAGATATGCTATCCAGAGATATGAACATAGAATATCATGCACTCGGCTCTCTAGTCGGTATATTACACATAGTTCTGGAAGATGCAGACATAGTAGTATCACATCTCTACGACCCCGACAAAGATGAGTACAACACATCATACATAAAAAAACTGGGACTCGACGATGCCATTAATGTCTACCGCGGATACATACGCACACTGGTGCTTGCAGCCAAGGACAATATATACGACATAGAGGAATGCCTCGCGAGAATTAGAAAAATAGCAACAAGAGGAGCCGGAAGTGGAACATTAATAATTGCGAAAAGAATAATAGCACAACATTGCATAAATAAACAAATAAGAATAATCCCGTGTAGAACCCATAGGGAGAGCACAATAAAAGTACTAACCGAAGAAGCGGATGCATGCATAACCCTAGAATATGAGGCAAAGAAAGCAAAACTGAGATATATACCAATAAAAGAGGAATTCTTCGACTTCATCATACCCAAACAAAAAACACAGTCAGCAAAAGTACTGAGATTCCTAGATTTTCTGAGAAAACACAAAGATGTTATCAATAGAACACCCGGATACAAAGTACCAAGGGAGTTCCTGAGAAAAATTCTCTGAATACCCATTAATCTAGGCCACCAACATACTATATATCCCGATATATTTATATTCTTTTACGTTATTAAAAAATTGATAACGAAGGAGAATATTCATGATCGCAAAAAAATATGCTATACCTCTAATAGTAGTTATCTTGGCCACAGCTATAGTATGCGTCTTTATCTTTCTACCTAAGAGAGAAACAATTAGGGTCTCAACAACAACAAGTCTATATGCTACGGGTCTCCTTGATGTTCTTGCAGATTGGTTTAAAGCAAAACATCCTGAAGTTGATATTCACTTCATAGCTGTCGGTAGCGGTGCGGCGCTGGAATTAGCAGCTAAGGGAGATGTTGACATGGTATTTGTTCATGCTCCATCCTTAGAATATGAGTATATTCAGCAGAGGGTTCTTGTGGAAGGAGTAATAATCGCATATAATAATTTTACCATAACTGGCCCGATGGAAGACCCGGCCGAGATACAGGGTCTAGATCCTATCACAGCGTTCAAGAGGATATATAGCGCATGTGAGGAAGGAAAAACAATCTTTGTGAGTAGAGGAGATAATTCTGGAACCCATACAAGAGAACTTCTGCTCTGGAAGCTTGCTGGTTTAAACCCACAAGGAAAGAAATGGTACATTGAAACTGGGACAGGAATGACAGAAACTTTGCTAACAACAAACGAAATGAGGGCATATACACTCTCTGATATGGGAACATATCTCAAACTAAAACGCGAAGGAAGGCTCCCAAATATAGAAAGCCTTGTGAGCTCTGGTAGAGAACTCATAAACATATATAGCGTCTACCTAGTAAACCACACAATGTTTCCCCATACAAAATATAATCTAGCAAAAGAATTTGCTCAATTTGTATCATCGGAAGAGGGACAAGAACTAATAGGCCAATTCGGAGTAGATGTGTTTGGAGAACCCCTATTCTACCCAGCACTCGACCGAAGAGACGAACTTAGGCAAATATGGGAGTGGTTTGCGGAGATAAGCTTAGAAGGCAGTACCACTATCAGACATATGAATTATACTATGAATATGAAGATCCTCCAGATTTATGCCGAGAAAACATTAGTACTTTAGTTAAGCCCACATAAAAACCATATACATTATGCCCACCGATAGAGGGTGAAGCCACTTGGAGGAAATCTTAGAGATAACGCTCAGATCTATAATAGTTTCCTTATCAGCAATACTTCTATCAGCAACATGGTCAATCCCAATCACACTTTTTCTTTCACGGCAAAAAACAAGAATCGCAAACATAATTATGAGCTTTTTTAATAGCCTAGTAGGGATCCCAACAGTAATTGTTGGTCTATTCCTCTACATGATCTTAAGTAGTTCGGGGCCACTTGGATTTCTAAGAATACTTTATACTCCCCACGCAATAATCATAGGACAATCACTACTAATAACTCCCTGGATTGTATCGCTGAGCTATGAGGTTTTCGTAAAAGCTAGAAATACCTACTGGGAACTAGCATTGGCCCTAGGCGCAGATTACTTCTCAGCAAATATGGTTATGCTCCGAGAAACACTACCAGACCTCCTAGTAATACTATTAATCGCTTTTTCACGGGCAGTAGGCGAACTGGGAGTAGCACTACTCGTGGGAGGAAATATAAGAGGATATACACGCGTCCTAACAACAACAATAGCACTAGCTGTTTCTAGGGGAGAGTTCGAATTTGCCTTAGCCTTAGGAGCAATGCTGGTATTCGTATTATTCATGATAGCTCTAACAATAAGGCTCATAAAGGCGTACAAAGAATGATACTACTCAAGGATGTATGGTACCTATATGGGGAGAAACCAGCAATCAAAGAAATAAACCTAACGCTAAAAGATGACATAACATACATAATAGGCCCAAACGGCTCTGGAAAAACAACACTTCTCAAGGTATCATCGCTGATATTCCGTCCGACGAGAGGAGAAGTGCTGTATAATGGAGAAAATCCTTGGAGAGATAAGAGAAAGCTCTTGAAACTAAGGAAAAAGGTCGTATATGTTCATGAAAAACCAATTTTACTGCGAGGAACAGTTATAGATAACGTGGCATTCCCTCTAGTTCTACGTGGCTATACACCTAGTGATGCGAAAGATAGAGCGAGGGAAATACTTAGGGAAATAGGACTGGAGAGTATTGAGAATAAAAGACGTAGAGAGTTATCAGCTGGCCAAGCACAGCTTGTATCTCTCTGCAGAGCCTTAATACTTGATGCTGAATACATATTCCTCGACGAACCAACAAACATGCTTGATATAGAGAACCGAGAAAAGATAATCGAGCTTATTGGAAAGAAAAAAGCAAAGAAAATAATTGCAACACATGATTTAGCACTCCCACTACAACTTACAGGAAGAATCTTACTAATCAAAGACGGTAAACTGTGGGGGGAGATCACGCTGGGTGAGTATAGATCTATGTTTCTAAATATACATTGATTAGAAGCATCATATGACTTCTACTTATAATCAGCTTTTTGGTATTTTTCTGATAAGTAAAAATTTTAGCATTTTTCTGGTGTTGAGATCTTGAAAGAGTACTTATTATTCCCTGGTTGTGCGGCTACAAGTCTTGTCCCCCACCTAGCCGATATATGGATGAGGCTTCTCCGAAGAGTATCGGATAAAGTGGATATATATGAGATCTGTTGCGGTCTTCCTTTACTTCTCATGGGAGATATTGATGGAGCAGCAAAGTGGTTCGATGAAAATCTTAGGCAGACCCTCGAAGGAAAAATTGTTGTAACTGGATGTCCTAGTTGCTATCGCATGCTAAAGCAACACATCATGGAGAAGTTAGGGGAGAACCCAAAGTATGAAGTAAAACACATTGTTGAGTTACTACATGAGAAAATAATATCCAAAAATATTGAGTTGCATAGCAGAGCTAAGCTGAAAGTCACATATCACGACCCATGCGAACTTTCCCGCCATATGGGAATCACAGAACTTCCAAGGGAGACCATAAGAAAAATCTCTGGCATATCCTATGTGGAGATGGATCAAAACAGGGAGCGAGCAACATGCTGTGGAGGGGGAGGCCTCATGCGTCTACTTTATCCACGGGTCTCACAGGAGATAGCTATCACGAAAATACGTAGAGAAATCCTTCCTCTCAATGTCGACGCCATAGTTACTGCATGTCCATTCTGCGAGTATACCCTTACTGAGGCAATTAAAAGTCTAAACCTAGAAGGTAAGCTTCGGGTCTTCGATATTGCGGAGCTCATCTTACATGTCCTAGGTGAGGACGACGGACATTGAAAAAAGAATATCTGAATACAAAAAGACGATATATCGAGCCCTGAGAGATAAGTTTTTGAGGATATCCCTGACAAGAACTGTAGATAACTACTGGAAAAACTGGGCTGAGATTATAGTGAACTTCCCTGACCTTCCAAAGAAGGCTGAGAGACTAAGAAAAATAAAGCTGGAGACAATAAGGGATCTATGGTACTATGTTGATAAGGCGCAAGAAAGACTTCAACAAAGAGGAATAAACACATATTCCGCCCGTAACGCTGAGGAGGCAAGAACAATAATTGGCGATCTATGTAAGGGAAAATTGGTTGTAAAATCGAAATCACTGACAACCGAGGAGATTAAACTAAACGAGTACCTTGAGAAATTAGGCGCCGAGGTATGGGAAACAGACCTCGGGGAACTCATAATACAGCTAGCAAAATCAAAACCAATGCACTTAGTCACACCCTCCATACACATACCGAAAGAGAAGGTAGCGGAAATATTCTCAAGAATTGCTGGAGAAGAGCTTCCTCTTGACCCAAAAGTATTGGTTGGATTCGCAAGGAGGTTCCTAAGAGAAAAATACTTTAAGGCCGATGTCGGAATAACAGGAGCAAACGTAGTAGCGGCGGACACAGGAAGCATATTTCTAGTTGAAAACGAAGGAAACATAAGATTCGTCAGCAACGCACCACCAATACATATAGCCGTGGTTGGGATCGAAAAAATAGTCCCAACATTCATAAATGCGGCACTATATGTCGATGTTTTAGCAAAATATGCAGGCTTTCTCGCTCCAAGCTATATATCTATAATCTCAGATGTCAGTAAAACAGGAGACATAGAGAAAATAAGAGTTGAGGGCGCTCACGGCCCAAGAGAGGTCCACGTAATATTCTTGGATAACGGAAGAAGCAAAATGTTGAGAGATGAGAGATTCATGGAAGCACTACTATGCATGAAATGTGGCGCGTGCCTATACGAATGCCCAGTATACCAGGTGGTCTGTGGATACTTCGGAGACTACTACTTTGGAGGAATAGGCGCGATATGGATGAGCTTCATAGACAGTATAGAGAAAACAGCCCCCTACATATACACATGTATGCTATGCGGGAAATGCCGGGAAATATGCCCTATGAAGATAAACACTCCAGAGATGATACTCACCCTCAGAGAAGAAGCATATAGATCTGGACTAATACCCAGAAAATTTGAAGACCTAAAACAAAAACTTATTCGGGACAGAAACATCTACAAATAGTGCAAGATAAAAGACATTTGAAAGCATCAAATGGGGATATCTACAGCAAAATTTTCTACAGTAAACAGCAAAAAATTCGATAAAATTGGGAAAAATGGTATTTCCTACTAAAACTTATAAACATTTGCAAATAAATTACGATTTCCTTTTTAAAGCATTTTTTACATATACAAATAGCAAAACCTTCTCTTGGTGTGAGGCATGTCCACAGCAGGAACCAGTAGAAAACTAATTGTTGTTGGGATAATCGTCATAATAATAATAGGTATTGTTGCGGCATATTTCCTACTAATGCCACCGGGAAAGAAAAAGCCAAGAATCAACATCTACTACAACGCAGGTAACGCGGCAAGAGAGAGAATAGCAACAATACTTGCAAGTGAATGGGGCAAACTGGGATTCGAGGTTGTAGTTCAGGCACAGGAATGGCCAGTATATCTGGACACTATAATGGACCCAGAGGCATTCGATGTATACATAATTGGTTGGGCACCAGACTACGTCGACCCAGACAACTATGCTACGCCAATGGCCTATGGAGGAACACAATTTAGCACACTAAAAACATATGAAGTTGCCTCAGCAAGTGATGTAGCAAACTACCTATCCGACGCAAAAGTATTTGAGGTCGAAGACGACTGGTATGTAGTGGTAGGTCCTAAGGGAACTGGTGCTACAGTGGATATTCCTGCTGGTAAAAAGATACTTGTTGTTCAGTACGAAGTTGATGAGGAGGCAACTCTCCCAGTAGGAGAATCAGTACCCTGGATTCACATAAACCCAGCTATGTATAGAAACACAACTCTCGATGCCTTGATTGTCGCTGGAGTAAGAGATCTAAACACAATTCATAGAAAAGCTATCTACCAAGCAGTACAGCAAATAACAAACTTCCAGGTTCCAATCATATGGTTAGCACAATTCATGATGGTCCATGGCCAATGGACTTGGGTTCATGGTTGGTACTACCACCCAGTCAAGCCCGTTAGATTCGACCTACTATGGGAAGATGCCGATGCTCCTAATGTTAAGATTGGAGATCTCGGAGGAGGTGTTGCTGGAACTCCTACAATGTCATACTATAATAATGAGTCCATCATTGGTATTGCTACAATTGGTTGGCCTGAAAGCTTTGATGGAGCTTTCACATATGAGACCTTTGGTTGGGAGCTTCTCTGGCTAATTGGTGATCAGGTAGTAACATATTGGAAGGAAGAAACAGAGTACGTTGATAAGGATCTAGCAGTTGCTTGGGCTGCAACACCAGACGCCATGACATACTACTTCGTGATTCGTGGTGATGTTAAAGCATATAACAGGTGGGTATCACAGATACAGGAAGAGTTTGGCACCACAACAGCGGAGCTCTATAATATATCAGCTCTCGACGTTCTATTCAGCATCTGGAGAGTTGGTTGGCTTGAGGGAGACCCATCTTGGATGGTCAATGCGTACATCGACATTAATGGATCTAAGGTGCTAAATGAGACCGAATTTGATAATTTGCTCCAAACAACACCACTAGTAGCTGAGTATAAAGGTGTCACTAAGGATGTACACAACCTATCGGAACTATTAGAGTTCTTTGGCTCTGAGGGTACCCCAACAGCAGGTGTTTTAGAGCTCAAGCTAACAACGCCATACCCAGCTATACTGGCTATTCTATCTGACGCATTCCTATCAGTAGTACCCATGAAGTATGTATTCGATGCTGCGGGCTGGGATTATGAGGCTGCTTTGGCAGACATTCAGTATGGAAAGAACATTGCAGCTCTGGCTAACTACATAAACAAGAGCCTTGGTGAGGAGGAGTTCTCCCACAGATTGTTGCACAAGTACCCAATAGCTACTGGACCATTCTACGTATACGATTATGTTGAGAACCAGCACATAATCTTGAAGAAGAACCCATACTACTGGAACGCGACACTATACACGGAGAATCCCAACTATGGAACAATAGACTATGTCATCTATGTGATTTACGATGAAACTGCTCCAAGACTATCGCTATACAAGGCTGGAGGCGTAGACTTCTGCTATGTCCCAGCGGAGAACATACCTGATGTTAACAACACTGTGTATCCAGACACAAACTACAAGATCATAATCAGAGTCGACCCCAATTTGCTCACATATGACATTGCATACATAGTTCTGAATACATATAAGTTCCCATTCAACATAACGCTTGTACGTCAAGCATTGACATGGGCTGTCCCATTCGAGACGATCTACAGTGAGGTCTACAACAACCTGACTGTCCCACTATATGGTGTAATTCCGAAGGGCATGCTGGGATACACTGAGAAGAACATAATTAAGTATACCTACAACATCACCAAGGCTCAGGAGCTTATCGAGAAGAGCGGTATATTCAAAACAACAACCACAGCGACGCTGTCAATACCACTAGTACCAGTACCAATAGCAGTCCTGCCAATAATCGTTAGAACAAAGAAGGAATAAACAAAAACTTTTCTCTCTTTTATTTCGATTTCTTTTTCTTTTTGCTACTCTAAGAACAAGATATTTTCTATGTCCTCTATTTTTATGTATGTTTTCTTTAAGTTTTATAGTATCTTATAATGCTGTTTTGTTGTGGGGTCTAACCATGTATGTTGTTGCCACAGTGGATTATGATATTGCGTATGAGATGGGAAAGATCTTTTGGTTTCCCTATCTGAGGATTGTTTATAGAGCCAATAAGCAGAGGGATATTCTCTTCAGTTGCTTTACTAGTGCTCATACTGAGGATCCTCTCGCTACGGTGTTGCTTGCTAGGAAAACGGATTTGCTGAGAATTGAGGAAACGAAGGACGTCTCTGATACTATCTCTGATTATATGGCTAATCCAGATGATGTGTTTAGGGATATTAGGAGTTCTTATGTGTCTGCGAAGAGGCTTCTTGAGAAGGATAGAGGGGAATTCTTAGATGAGATGAATCTAAACATTGATTGGTCTAGGTATAGAGCCATATTTCTTCCCTCACGTAGGATTCTTGACCGTGACAAACCTATATTCCGATACCTGATAGGAAATTTTGATGTTTCGGAGTACGCGGTGGCTGGCTTCATAAAATTTCTGATAGAGAAGGGTCTGGGAATAAATGATAGGATTCTTAGAGATGGTATCGAAATTATTAGTAGGGATGTTGTTTGGTACCCGATACTGCTTGGGAGGAACAACGATGTTTATGAGCCTGCATGGAAGCTTGAGAGAAGCGTGATATTGGAGTGGCTCTCAGAAAATAATAAATTCTTTAAGTCCCTTCTAGGTGAACTGAGACGCAGAGTAAAATAGAATTCTTGAAGGTAAGTCTTGAGAAGCTTTCTAAGTCGTCATCTATTCTAGGAGCGGGCTATCTGGCCTATGCGATCCTGCCTGTTGTTGGCGAAATATACTTTGAGTATACTTATGATGGCTTCCTCTTAGGGAATAAAACTGTCTCGGAAGTTCTATTTAGCTTTGTTGTTTTCAACATATTATTTGTACTTGGCTTAGTAGTTCTGGCTTCAACTCTCTTCTTCTTTTTAATGTATACTGAGAGGATTCTTAGTGTTTTTAGGTGGAGAACCTCAAAAACGACGCTAAGTATACTTCGTCTGTTTTTCTTAGTGATAACAGTAGCGACATCAATAGCTATAATTGTTCTCCTACCTAGAAATATTGAGGCGCTAGGAAGAACATTACTGGAAGGTTCTAGTGGTACGGAAGGCGACTTAGGGTTAATGCTCCTAGATTTTCTTATAGGTCTAGACACGCTATCATTTGGAGCGATATCGTTCATCATTTCGGTCATAATGCTTGAATTCCATAACCGAATTGGATTCTTCAAGGTTTCTAGGGTGGCCTACCAACTTTATTTTGTCGCTAGTATTGTCTATATAATTGAACTGATAAAACCGGTTTTTCTGTCGGTTCTTCTCTACCCGCTCTCATGTCTACTTATTAGGAGACGTCTACATAGACTTGCAAGCGTATTAGGCCGAAGAAAATAGTTTTCTGAGTCCTATTTATTTTAATTGAATGTTAATAGTTTAGTATATAAAGCATATTTGCTTTTTTCATTACGATACCATTGTGGTGTATGCATATGGCTGGTTTAGGCCGCTATCTTGTTAGGAGAGCCATAACGTTTATCCCAACGATTATAGGAATAACACTCCTAACATTTGCAATAGCTTTCTACACCCCAGCGAATCCTGCTAGGGCATGGGCTGGCGGAGAGAGGGCGAGACCAGAAGTTGTTGAGCGTATAAGGGAGATGTATCATCTTGATGAACCTTTCTGGGTGCAGTACTATTACTTTATGCGGCATATCCTATCGGGGAATATGTATTCTCCAGTTACCCACAATAATGTTATAGAGGAGTGGATGAATGGCTTCATAATAACTGCTAACATAGCTGTTATGGCGATGATATTCACAATAGCTCTTGGAATACCGTTAGGCATAATAGCAGCTCTGAAGAAGGATACCGCTATTGATAATGCTGTCCGTGTATTAGCGCTGATCGGATACTCAACTCCAAGCTTCTGGATAGCATACATCTTCCTCTGGATCTTCTACGATACCCTACATTGGATAACACTTGTTGGTGTTCCGAGGCCATCCCAACTAATAACTGGTATCTTCCTCATAGACGCCCTAATACTCGGCGAATACAACATATTGAACGCAATGGTGTCGAGACTAATTCTACCATCATTCATACTTGCATTTATATCCTTTGGAGGTCTAGCTAGGTATGTCAGAAACACAATGCTTGACGTTCTCTCAGCCGACTACATATTATACGCTAAAGCTAGGGGTCTGCCGAGCTTTCGGGTCTGGAAACATGCTCTAAAGAACTCTCTGATACCCGTGGTAACAATAGTGATGTTTATGTTTGCTGGTCTTCTCTCGGGAGCAATAATAACTGAGACTGTTTTCCAGCTTCCAGGTATTGGACTTAAATATATGATAGCTATAAACAATCTTGATATTCCATCTATAATCCTATATACTTTGATGACCGGCTTATTTGTAGTCGTTACAAGCTTGCTTGTGGACATATTATATGCGATGATAGACCCAAGGATAAGATTCTAGGGAGGGGAATAGAAGTGGGGGTACTTTGGATAAAGATTGCTAAGCGCTTAGATAAACTCACAGATAAGCTTGTCGATGGATATGCGGCTTTTAGAGAGCTTATTTCCCCTGGATGGAAGGATAGGAATAGGTCAAGGATTAGCGAATTAAAACTCATGCTGAGGGCATTTAATAGGTCTCCCCTCGCATGGGTAGGACTTATACTTGTACTCATATTCGTGCTCATTGGGATATTTGGGCCTCTCGTCGCACCCGAGCCATACTGGGATGTTTATAGGTACCCCAAAAATATGCCTCCTGGATGGGTCGACTCAAACGGTGTATATCACATATTTGGTACTGATTACTATGGACGAGATCTATTCTCAATGATTCTGTGGGGAGCACGTATCTCTCTTATCATTGGAATACTAGTAATAGTCCTTGGTGTTCCTCTAGGAATAATCCTTGGGCTCGTATCAGCGTACTATGGAGGGAAAGTCGATGAGGTCATAATGAGGATAGTGGACATATTCTATTCGTTCCCAGCTTTGGTGTTGGCTATTGCTCTATCGGCAACACTACCATCGAGAATAGACATACTGCTAACTCAGGTTCCAATTTTAAAAAGTTTCTTGATAGGGTTATTTGGGATAAGACCGGAGCATGGAGGATATTTAGCAACAACAGTCGCAATAATCGTAGCTATGGCCATTGTTTGGTGGCCTGGATATACTCGTATGATAAGGGCTGTAGCTCTATCTGAGCGTGAAAAAGTGTATGTTGAAGCTGCAAGGGCCCTTGGTCTCTCTGACACCACCATAATGTTCAAACATATCCTACCAAACGTAATATCAATACTACTTGTTATGATAACCATAGATCTTGGATCCATAATTATTCTCGAGGCGGCACTATCATTCCTAGGACTCGGACCACAGCCCCCTCTCCCAGAGATAGGTAGGCTTATAAGTGATGGTAGGGCATATTGGCCGACAGCGTGGTGGCTAATAATAATTCCAGGAGCTTTTCTATTCATTGTCGGTTTGGGATGGAATCTTCTTGGTGATGGTCTAAGAGATATTTTCGATCCTAAGACTAGGAGAAGCATAGAGTTCGGAATCAAGGAGAGGCCCATCATGATACACGATGTCATTGGGCTACTAGGAAACATAACTATTATTGCTGGCTTTGTTACAGTAGCAGTAGTATTTGGTGATGCTCCAGGAATGGTTATACTCTCAGCACCACTACTACTACTATTCGTTGTCTGGAAAGGTCTGAACGCCATAAGGACCCTAGGGAAATTCTATGTTGGACATATAGCAGGGATAGCATCATATCTCTGGTCGATAAAGACCCTATCAATATTCTTACCCTCATTGTTCCCAGGCGGACTAATAGTCCTAGCTGGAGTTATTCTCAGCATGATCTCTGAGGAGATAGGTAAGAGGAGGGGAGTCATATGAGTGAGCCGATACTCAGGGTTGAGGATCTAAGAGTATATTTCTATACATATGCAGGCGTAGTTAAAGCTGTTGAAGGAGTATCATTCGAGGTATACTCCGGGGAGGTCGTTGGACTTATCGGCGAGACTGGATGTGGAAAAACAGTGACGAGTAGAGCTCTAACAAGACTAATACCAGATCCAGGAAGGATTGAGGGTGGGAGAGTCCTATTCAGGATAAATTCGGAGTGGGTTGACCTACTAAAATTGCCGGATAGCGAACTAAGGAAAATTCGGGGAAGTCTGATATCATACATATTCCAGGACCCATCAAGCGCACTAGACCCACTATACACTGCTGGGTATCAAGTGGCGGAAACAATAATTGCACATAACAAGGTTGGTTGGAAGGAAGCATGGCTTAAAGCGATAGATGCGCTAAGAAGCGTTCTTATACCAGATCCGGAGGCACGTGTAAAGAACTATCCTCATGAGCTGTCTGGAGGGATGAAGCAGAGAGTTGTTATCGGTACTTCGATTGTTAATGAGCCAAAACTCCTCATTGCTGATGAACCAACAACTAATGTTGATGTCACGATACAGGCTCAGATAATAGATCTGCTACATCAGCTGAAGAATTTGAGGCGGACATCCATAATGCTTATAACCCACAATATGGGTCTCATCGCTGAGATGGCTGATAGAGTTGCCGTTATGTACGCGGGTAGGATAGCTGAGATAGCAGATGTATACACACTGTTTGAGGAACCACTGCATCCATACACACAGGGCCTCATAAGATGTGTCCCTGACCCAACCAAAGAGATAAAGGAGCTTTACCCCATCCCTGGAACAGTTCCAGACCTAATAAACCCTCCCAAGGGATGTAGGTTCTGGCCGAGATGTTCTAAAGCCATGGATATCTGTAAGAGGGAAGTCCCTCCACGTGTGGAGGTTTCTAAAGGGCATTTTGTTGAGTGTTGGTTATATGCGGGTGGTGGACATGAGTAAGCCTTTGATATCTGTTAGGAATCTGAAGAAGTATTTTCCCGTTAGACGCTTCCTGTTCGCTAAGGATTATGTCAAAGCTGTTGATGGAGTATCATTCGACATATACGAGGGAGAGATGTTCGGTGTCGTCGGGGAATCTGGATGTGGAAAAACAACACTTGGAAGAACAATACTCTTGCTTATACCGCCTACTGCTGGTGAAATATACTATCGTGGGGAAAATATCCTTGAGTATGACAAGGAGAAGCTAAAGGAGTTCAGGAGAAGAGCGCAGATAGTATTTCAAGATCCATACTCCTCCCTTGACCCGAGACAAACAATATTTGATATTATTATTGAGGGGCCACGCTACCATGGGATTGATGTAGGCGATCCAGAGGAGTTCGTAGTTTCTTTGCTTAGGAAGGTTGGGTTAGAAGAGTATCATCTGTATAGATATCCACATGAGTTCTCTGGTGGGCAGAAGCAGAGAATAGCTATTGCTAGGGCTCTGGCTATGAACCCCGAGTTCATCGTGTTTGATGAGCCTACAAGTGCTTTGGATGTGAGCGTTCAAGCAAGCATACTTAATATGATAAAGCAACTGCAAAAAGAATTTAATCTGACGGGGATGTTTATCTCTCACGACCTTGCTGTAGTCAAATTTATGAGTCGGAGAATAGGAGTTATGTATGTTGGTAGGATCGTAGAGATAGGAGATTCCGATGAGCTGTTCAAAGAACAGCTTCACCCATATACAAGGGCGTTATTCTCGGCGATACCGATTCCTAATCCTCGCGTCACAAGGTCGAAGAAAAAGATGATTGTGAAAGGTGAGCCTCCATCACCGATACATCTTCCTAGGGGATGTAGATTCTATCCTAGATGCCCATACGCTATGCCTATATGCAGAACCAGGGAGCCAGACCTTATGGAAATAGATAAGAATAGGCATGTTGCATGTTGGCTATATGGGTGAGAGGAATGGAGAGAAGAATATTTGATATCCTCCCTAAGAAGACGTTTGGTATAGCGCTCATATTCAGCTCAGTACTATTCATTTTCTCGACGCTGCTATACCTATTCACTAGAACGCCAAACGTTGTTGCTATTATTGTGGTGTCTTTGATAACGTACACAAATACGCTTACTGCACTATTCGTCTGGTCTGAGAAACTGCGGAGAAATTCACTTCCATACATAGTGTTGCTTATTATCCTTGTTGCTGTGTCTGTGGGAATGTTGGTGTTTGAGATATACTACCTGCTTGCAAGAAAATTTGTTGCTGAGATCGTTGAGCCTGGCTATGCCACATTGGGACTACTAATACTGTTAATCCTAGGATATTTTGCAAATCAAATTGTGGAGAAGATAACCCCAGAGCTATACTGGAGGGTTGGAAGGTTCCTTGGTGAGGACTACATAAATGTTGTTTATGTGTCGGCATTCGCCATGATTGGCCCAGCAATAGCGTTCTTTGGGGTGACCTCACTTGACCCATATATGGGATTTCTAACACTGCTAATAGCCTTTATGCCTATTCCTGGGAAGATAAGGAACATAAGAATGTATCTGAGACGTGAGGAGATTGCGAAAACTATGGAGGAGACAATAAGAAAATGGTTGCTTAGTATTCCAGCGATAAAGGACGTGCCAGAGATAAAGGTATATTCTCTTGGCCCGCTAGCTTTTGCTGAGTTCAGGGTAATGGTATCGGAACTTATTAGGGATCGACTAGAAGTGTTGGGTGATTCGATAAGAGTGCCGATAGTAGATATGATCGGTAATCTGGTTGGGATCCATGCATACTTAAGCACAACTAGGGATACACAAGTGCTTGTCGGGATACCTGCGGAGGATAGTAAAGTTAGCAGTAGACTTGCTGGAAAATGTGTTGTTGTTAGGGTCGATCTAAGCAAATTGGAAGTTATAGGAACTGAGAGAGTTGAGTTATCGGATCTAAAAGAAGAGGATGAAATTCTGAGAAGCTTAATCTCGAAGAGACTGGATGTTCTGTGTCTGAGAGAAGTTGATAAGAAAATTAAGAATTATCTGGATGGTTGGTTCATAATTCCCATGCAGATAGAAAGTGACACAGTAGATGCCGCGCAGAAGGAACTCATAGAAAACCTCAGGAAGCTCATAGAATAACCTTTTCAACTTTTATACTTTTTGGCTTTCGACCAATTCTTTTTCTGAAAGATGCTGAAAATGGTTGGAGGCACAAATATTACGCGGAGGGTTATTAGATTTATCATCGATCTGGGTTTCTCTGAGCTTGCAGACTTATTTGAGAAACAGCCATTTAGTCTGCTAAGATTTGTTTTTAGGTCAGCTATTGGAGAGTTTCCAGAATATTATTGGAGACGTGTCATATACGACATATTTCCCAATTTTAGATGGGAGTTAGAGAAGCTCATAAAGCTTGTGGAGAAAAGAAATGATCTGAGAGCGATTATTGCTGACTTTATCGCGGAGCATATAGCAAGTACTATTCGTGGACCCTCCACAAAATTACCTTTTAAACTTCCAAACGAGGGGCTCATAGTTGATGTGGGATCTGGCTACTTAACGGGGTTATCAGGAGACATAGTTAAATATGCTCTTTGGAAAGGAGAGATAATAGTATATCTAATTGATAATGGTTTGGGTCCCTCGATGGTCATCCCGAGGGTTCTTAAGAGGATAGGCGCATCGAAAAACATAGTGTTCATGCATGTTGACATCGAATCAGTATCTAGCGTAGATGATGCTCAGCTTATCACATTTCTTCATACCCTCCATGAAATCACTAACAGACTCTTCGAAACCGAACTCATGCGCTCATTCGGCGAGGCAAAAATGGATTGGAACATTCTAGCTAAGGAACTACCAAAACTTAGGACGATCATAAATAAGATCCACAGCATCCTAGGGGATCATGGACGTATTGTGGTTGTAGATAAGAAAATAGATGATTACGATGCCGATTTCGTAGGGATGCTCATCAACGATTTATTCGACATTATAAGAACGGAATATCTAGATGAGAGAAGATTCTTAGTGGAAGCGAAAAAACAAAGATTAGCTTTATAATGATAATTTATCTTATCTGATGTGTATCCTGGGAATTAGGTGAGGTCTTAGTTTTGGAGGAAGGCATGAGGGTAGACATTGTGAAGAGGGATTCTCATCGTATGGAGATAGCCGTATATATGGGCAACAAACTAATGTATAAACACACCATCGAGCTAAACCCGGAGGTTTTTAGTGAGGAGGAAGCAGAAGCCGTTATGAGGATGTGGAGTCAGGTTATTCAAGCACAGATATACATGATGAGTGAGGGAAGGAGATTTGCCGAGAAGCTTCTAAGAAGCCTATTTGAGGACGAGGACGAAGACGAGGAATTCTCCTAGTATTATTCTTAGTTATAAACTCACTTTCAATTGTTTTTTCCCGGGGGTTATATGGTCACTATAGAGCATGTCGTTGATTTGGTAAATAAGCATAACGTTTGGCGGGGGAAGGAATGTATTAACCTTGTTGCATCAGAAAACGTTATGTCCCCCCTAGCAAAGAGGCTCTACGCATCTGACTTCATGCATAGATACAACGAGCACTTCGAAAAGAGCCATTATCAAGGAACAAAGTACTGCATGAAGATTGAAGAAATCGTTGAGAGAATTTTTGGGGAACGATTTAACACAGATAAGGTTGAGCCTAGACCTCTAAGTGGGGGACAAGCAAACCTCATCGTCCTAGCAGCATTAACATCACCAGGGGACACCATAATCTCTGTAGGACTAACCTCTGGGGCCCATGTGTCGCACACAAAATTTGGTGTTGTTGGAGTTCTGCGTTTGGAAGAGAAAGTAGCGGTTAACAATGAGGATTTAACAATAGATGTTGATGCGACAGCGAAGCTTATCAGAGAGAGCAATCCGAAAGTTATAATTCTCGGGCGATCATTAGTTCTTTTTCCAGAACCCATCAAGGAGCTCAGAGAGGAGATTGGTTGGGACATACCGATTCTATACGATGTTGCACATGTATTTGGATTAATCTATGCTGGGAAATTCCAGGAACCTTTTGAGGATGGAGCAGATATAATCACGACATCAACACACAAGACTTTTCCAGGGCCGCAAGGAGGGATGATAATTGCGAAGAAGGATTTCCCAGATAAACTATGGAAGAAGATATATTATACTACTTTCCCCCGGATTAGTGTATAATCATCACATACATAGACTACCAGCACTCGCAGTCACAGCATTAGAGATGAATGCTTATGGCAAAGAATATGCTACGCAGATCATTAAGAATGCAAAGAAGCTTGCGGAGGAGCTGTATGATAGGGGACTCAAAGTTCTGTGTGCTGATAGGGGGTTCACAGAGACCCACCAAATACTAGTAGATGTTAGGGATTATGGGGGAGGGGCTAAAGTGGCTGAGATTCTCGAGGATAACAACATAATTGTTACCAAGGTAGCATTACCCTGGGACACACCGAAAGATGCTACTGAAAACCCAAGTGGGATACGCATTGGTGTACAAGAAATGACACGGTATGGCATGAAGGAGGAGCATATGGTCACATTAGCTGAATTCTTCGATAGAATACTGAATAGGAGAGAGAATGTAAGGCGGGAGGTAACAGTCTTCAGAAAGAACTTTCAGAAGGTTCATTACTGCTTCAATAATATTTAAACCCTGTTCTTAGCAGGACAGGACACTATGAGTATTTGTAGGCGTAATTTTTTAATAATAGGCTCCTATAGGTAGGATTAGTCATCGTAGTCTTATATATTTTAAACGATGTTTTTCTGATAATATATTAGGTGAAGATAAATATATCTGAGCAAACCTAAGGGTTTGGTCAACAAGCATATTAGAAGTGACCATAGGTGCAAAAAGATAAGAGCCTAATTGGGATGTGTGATGAGCGATCCTCTAAG
>Ga0180301_10000288_pt1 | contig 38741 bp, 31 predicted proteins | sample GuaBasSediGuay16_FD_121797 | JGI IMG/M metagenome (GOLD analysis project Ga0180301, IMG submission 121797) | Subseafloor sediment microbial communities from Guaymas Basin, Gulf of California, Mexico - Guay16, Core 4569-2, 12-15 cm | ecosystem: Environmental > Aquatic > Marine > Hydrothermal... | reverse complement strand
TCATAATTTTATCGGGAACGAAGACCGGATGCTCCTCTGTGCCTACATTACGAGTTTCTACGGCAATATTTTTAAGTAACGTACCGGTCATTTCTGATAGGCTTTCTCGAAAGAGACGCTCTATGCTTTCTTTAATAGTATCGATATTGGAGCTTCTACCCATGAGCTCAACTTTAGCTGCATTTTCTTTGATAAGAGCCTTAATCTCTTCTATCTCTTTTTGTACTCCAGCTACGGCCTGCTCAGCGGGAGCACGCTTGCCTGTATTTTTGTTAGTGGGACGAAGATATTTCTTAATGTTTCCAACCATTTACTTAAAAACCTCTGCCTTGAGAAGCTCTATTTCATTGCGTAGAGCTTCAATGTCTATCTTCATATCGGAGATATCCTTTTGTTTTATAAGCAGAATTTGGTTTAATGCTTCCACAGAGGCAACATTTTGTAGTGCAACCTGGATACTGTTGACTACTTCCTCTAAAAGCTCAACTCGCTGCTCAAGAGAGTCTATAGTAGTTGACACTTTGTGTCCTCCTTATCGATTATCGGTATATCTGGGCTGGCCACCCCAATCCTCTTCGTCAAACTCCTCCAGCATCATATCTTCACCATCGAGAGTTACACGGGGTTTATCACTAAAAGACTTATGTTTTTCAACGACATTTGCTCCAAAATAAGTAGCCCAAATAAACATAATGACTGTTACAAATGCCTCTACGGGCAAAAGACTGAAAGTTAAAGGTTGAACCAGTAGAGTAAGAGCTAAGGATACCACTGCTGGCAATACTAGTAGGGCGATAAAGATAATGGTCAAATACCAGGCTGTGCGATATTTACGACTCGACCAGTCTGCGATCTTCTGTCGTGCCAATAATGGCTTGTTTTTTCTCATATTTTCCTCTCTTTGTTTACAGAAATGATTTTCCCAGTACCCCAAGAACCATTGTTAGAAACAAGAACATGACTGCTTTGAGATTTTTGACCTTGGTTTCAACCGTAGCAAGCCGCTGTAGCTTGTCCTTGTCGTTGTCAAGGATTTTATCAAGTTTCTTATTTTGAGCTAAATTACATTCCTTCTGATCTTTCAAGGCCTGATTCAACATCTCAAGAAGAGCTTCCATCCTGGCTAGCCGCTCATGAATTTCAATCTTATCATTATCTCTTGCCGGCATAACAAAACCTTAATACCTCCTTCAAAAAAAAAGCTAACATGCCCTCAGAAGCCATAGGATTCGATCTGAGAGCATTTGTTAAAAATAGGCCTCCTGGTACTCATTATATAATTGAATGCCGTCAGAGGCAAAACCTGGCCCTCTGAGCGGGTTTTTATATACTATAAAGAGGAAATAAGCGAGAGTTATCGCTTTTTTACCTTTAGGATAACATCGAAATCAAATTTATTACGATATGACTCAAGCTGGACTATCTCAAGTCTATTTGGAAAACAGTTGCTTACAATTCCTTTGATTGTAGAGGGCCACCAGTCAAACTTGTGATCAGAATTTGCCTTTGGAGTACCAACACGAGGGTAATAGTCTGCATGTGGTATTAGCATAGCAATAAATCCTTCATGTTTTACTACTCTAGTCCACTCCCTGAGACACCCAACGGGATCCCACATATCTTCTATCACGTGGCCACCATATACATAGTCAAGCGAGCCATCAGCAAAAAAACCTAACCTACTTCCATCATGAACTATATTTGGCCCCCACGGACATTTATTGAAGCCCTTTCTGTCTATACCGATTGTGGCTAGGGTAATCTTATTTCTCTGGCACCCAATATCCAAACCAATTCCCTTGCATACATGAATTACAGTTGACATAGAGCGTCGCCTACCGAAGAGATTAGGTGCCGTACCACCATCTGGTGCTATTCCTTGAGTTTGCATTATATGCTCAAGTTCATTTAGACTTACGAGCCATTGCCTATCGGCATCAAGAGGAACTTTTTTTACTGTTGTTAGATCTATCATACTCAATTCCTATACCTTGAGATGATATTTATTCATCATATCCAACCACGTTTTCGGCAGTGCAGCTGTTAGATTAGGTAAACTATTTCTCCATGCTTCATGTCGCACCGGGTTAAACATTTTTTTAAAGATTTCTATCATTGGTGTTGCACTAACACCCAAGAACCCAGCAAGTTCACTAGCAACAGTTTGCTTATTTTCCGCCAACCTATGATACATCAACTCATAAAAATCCACCTTTAGATCTCTTTTATTGTTATCCCAAGCCTTCATGTATCTTAGCCAGTTATAAGGCTGAGTGATACAGGCATGTACATGCGGCTTGCGCCAAGGATGAATTATACGCATTTGCTCAGATGTAAGTCCTTCAGTTATTCCACGCCAGTAATTCCTAATTTGTGACTCTATTATGTCTCTTGGATCACGTACACAAAAAATTATTTTTTTTATCTCGGATTCACGACGAAGAGTCTGCTTTAGCTGAAAAACATATTCTGGCCACTTATCTCCATAGTATCGGATTTTTTTATGCTTAGAAGCAAAGTCATACAGTAGTGACAATATTTTTTCTACATTATCTAAATCAATAGCCAAAGATAAAAATTTTGACATATCTTCTTTTGAGACAAACGAAGAAGAGTAAATAGAATCAAGCTTATCTACGTCGACTGGTTCTGCTGTATGTAACCTATTGACTTTCTTCAAAAAATGTTTTTGCCAGTCTGGCTTAAAAGAATACATTTCAGAAGTAAACAAGATCTCTGGATGTGCTGACAACATCTTTGCCAGAATCGTAGTGCCAGATCTAAAGCAGCCACATGCAATTATCTTAGGAACACTATCAAACGTCATTAGTGATACCTCCGTAAATTAGCACCTATATCAACTAATACTTTATATTTAGGTGGGTTATTAGAGAAAAAAGTACCCAGAAACCTCCCTTCACCGTATTGACTATAATCATTTACTATCATTGGACAGCTTCTCCTCTACCGCTGCAATAACTGACTCTGGAGATATAGCCTCCATGCAAGCAGCACCAATGGCCCTAATAGATTTATTTTCTATAGCTGAATGCGAAGGACATATTCTGTCCTTGACTCGTGGTCTATCGCCACAATCTGCAGCGCATGTGATATTTGCATAGAGCGGCGTGACATTATTGTAATATTCACACCTTAATCTTGGATCTATATTGCCAAACAAAGCAACACAAGGGGTATTTGTCGCAGCAGCCACATGTAAAACACCAGTATCGGGCGTTACAACAACATCACTATATGCCACAAGAGCTAATATATCTCTTAGGTCCAGTTCCTGACAATCACGCAGTATGTCTTTTGGTATTGTTTGCTTAAATGAAGTGAAAGCTTTTGTAAAAGGATGACCATTCTGCCAAATAATGTTACTATTGCCGATTACGATAACGTTATATTTCTTGATTAGCGCCGATATAACAGCAATACTATGTTTTATTGGGTAGGTTCTATATGGTGATAGGGAGTTAAGCGTGTAGACTATGTTTTTCTTATACCTCATAGATGAAAATACTTTTCTGGCAGTGACGTACTCTTTCTTTGTAGGTTTGTAGACAAGCTTAACTGTATCAGGCATCTCTATGCCAGCTTGCTCAAAAAGTATTTTTAGTCGTGACTTTGTCATATAGTCATCTTCATGAAGTTTCCCTTTGTTGCCGGATACAAGTGTAGATTCAAAAGCAAAATTTAGATCAAGGTATAGTCCGTAATCCTTTATTAACATTATTGGAGCGCTGGTTTCCATTTTACCCTTAATAACGCCATGTATATCTGGGTTATTCCTAAAAACTTCTGGATGATTTGTTCTAAAGTAAATTTGTAGGAATGGATATTTTTTATGTAGCTCGTGTGTTAACGCCGTGCACATCACAATATCGCCAAGCCCAGAACACCTGTTAATCAAGATTTTTCTTGACTTCTGAATTTCGTTATCAAGAAAATTTATGATTGGCGGCTTGTTGCCTTGTGTATTCTTTCTTACGGGAACAAAGGTTTTCTTTAACTGCAAAAGCACGGCCTGAATAACCTCGTCTACACTAATACTTCTAATACATGTATATTGTTTCTGGCATGCACTTGGACTATACCAGCAAGGCCAACATTTATACTCATCACGGACTACGGCTGAAGCGTTAGGATAATGATTAATGCGCGATCTGTAATCCGTACCGGCCCATATAGTTACAAGACGCTTGTTAAGTGCTCCTGCTATGTGCATTAAACCACTATCAGGAGCAATTACTAAATCCATTTCATTAATCAGTGCAGCAGTATGGCGTATGTCATAGTTGAGACAGGGAATAACTCCAACAATATTCCAGTCTTCCATGGAACCTTGCCCAAAAGAAGAATCAAATACAACAACTCTCATTCCATGTTCTTGATATAATCTAACAGCTAGCTCTCTGACCTTCTCCAGGGGCCATGATCTGGCCATAGTAGACGCTCGTGCCTGTATGCCGACAGTGACCGTATCACTTCTCCTCAACGGATATCTAGCCAGTTTTTTCTGTGCCCATTCTTTTTCTTCATCTGATACAATATAATCCGGCAAATATCCAGTCTTTTTAAGACTAACACCCATATATTCGGCAAACAAATCTATTCTATTGGGAACAAGACCCCCAGCTTTCTCTCTGCCAATACATACACTAGTAACATCAAGAACACAGTCATACTCGCTTGCAAAGGCGGTCTGATACATAATAACTTCATCTATGTATGGATTATACTGTAGAATATCTTTTAGACCACCGTTCATATACTTGAAGTCAGTCGCATATGTAATATGGGCATTCGGCCACTCGGCTCGCATCGCTCGTACTGCCGGTGTAGTCATCAACACATCACCAATTCCACCGAGCGAACGTATAATGCAAATACGCGGCTTATTGCTATCAACAAGCCGCTTTAAGTTCCCTAAGGAAAGTCCCCTTTTTATCCTGGGGCGTTGAAGCGTTTGCCTTCCAATAGGATGTCTTGACCTCAACACACCCTGGTCTAACACCATCCTGCCCATATTATTACTCCATGATTAAGAAACTTAGCCCTTCCATGTCGAAAGCAGATAGTTTTGCCCCTTCTAGTTCTTCAATACTGATTGGAGAAAAATCTACTTCTACTTCTTCGCTAAAGAGCTCTGTAATCTCTTTTGAAAACTGCTCCATGTTTTCCTGTGTAACCTGGCTATGACCTTTCTCGTCCTTCTCTCCATACTTTTCTACAAGCCTAATCCGCTGTGCCTCTACGTCCTGGAATAAACCATTTAGCTCTTTGGCCAACCTGCTAAGCTTAAATGCGGTTTTTACTGGCAGGTCGGCAGAAAGCAGCTTTCTAATGGACATATGGGAATCATAGATTTTCTGTAAACTAATCTTCATGCGTCCTCCACTTGCCTTTATGTTTGGTTTCAATTCTTGTGATTAACGGATTATTAACTTCCTTATCTATCTTTTGCCGGATAGCATGCTCGACACCAATAATACGTGCAACCTCAACCTTGAGCCACTTTCTAAACTTCTCACTATTAGCCATTCTCTTAAAGGCTAGCTGCCTGTTGCGCCTCTGACTTCTTCCTTCTTTTGCCACGCCAACCGCACCAGATGCCCTATGAACACATCTAACAGCGTTAGAAGTCTTATTTCTGGCCTGGCCGCCTTTGCCGCTACCACGAAAGTACTGCCATTCACAATCTTCAGCCTTTACCTTAAGTATAGGTTTCCGTTCCATAAGAAGATTATATACGAATTAGTCCTTTCTTTCAACTCTGCAACCATTGGTTAGGTTGGATACAATATCTCCATCGGCAGCAAAATCTGAAGAATAAGATAATGTACTATCTCCATCGTCTATTGTAATGTCACCAGAGCCCCCAGTAAGCGAAGTTCCAGAGCTTATTATCACAGTAGAATTGCCTGTTGCTTCTATGCCAAACTCTCCGTTGTCAGAGCCCGCACAGTCTGCCAACCCTAAAAGAGATTTACCGGTTACAAAAATACCGCTTTTACCATTTCCGGAAACAGTTAGTGTGCCACCTGCATTTAGAGTGGTTCCAGTGACAAAATCATTTCTAGCATATTTTCCTATTCTAATACCGTAGTTATTATTGTTTGAGAAATCTCCTTTGTCAAGATTAGTATAATTCGTGGCATAAATCATCAAGCCGTCATTTGTATTATTTTGTGCCTTTACTTGACCGTAGAAATTTGCATAACTATGATAGCCGATATAAATACCATTTCCATTATTAAATCCATATATATCTGTATAGATACCGCTTTCTATCTGTACAGCAGCAAATCCGAAACTAGATCCATTTTCAACATATATTCTTTTTGCATCAACTGCAAATGTATATGCAAACTCAACAGACCACCCTGAGGTACTATTGGCAATACTATATATATCATAGGCAAACAGACGATATGATATTCTGCCACACCAGGCCGGAGCAATGGCTTCTCCTGTTAGCTTTATGGTTTGCAGTTTGACATAATTGGTATAGCTTGGTAATACTCCGGCTAACGGTGTTTGGGTCATATCTATATGTAAATTTTTTAGCTCAATATATGTTCCACAATTACGTACTATTATTATACCGCCATCAAATGGTTTGCTTGTATCGCTAACGATTGTTCCGTGTTTTAAAATGGAATATACTTTTCCAACAGGATCTGAACTCAATGCTCCGACTAAATCAAGTTGAGTGCTTGTATTTCCTTGTATAAATCTTGTTTCGCCATCAATCTCTACCAGTAGACCCTTAAGCTCGTCCGTTGTCCAGCTTTGGTTTGTATCTACAATTGTATAACTGTCTCCTCCCGTAACGGTACCTGATGTGGTTCCGGTTGTTAACGTTGGAGTGGTTAACGTTCCTTGTATTGTAAAGTAATTAGAAGGTGTAGCATTTTTATACAAAACTTCAAATCCATCAAAAGTTCCCTGTCCAACGTCAATTAACACAGGATGATATATAAAACTTGGTACTCGATCAATTGCTTCCTGGATCGTAGCAAGAGCCGTAGATTCTGTTAGTCCATCATTGCTGTCATCACCATCAGACCTTACATATAGAGTGAGATCGGCTGTGGTAGACGTAACCAAATCCCCGCTAATACTTCCTGGTTTTGATGTTGCTATTGGCTTTCCTATACCCATCTTACTTTCCTACTCCTTATGTTAGCTCTACCTTCACTTGATCGGCAGATCCGCGTCTAAACACAAGATAAACCCTATTACTGTCGTCTGTATCTATCCAAATACACATCTTGTTGTCTGCGTCCAAAGTGGGTTCACTAGCCTGTGAATATACTTTAATTGTGAGCTCTCCCTTTACCTCAAAATCGCCAGTTGTATATGCTTTAGAGGCCATCTATAATTCCTCCTTGTTAATTAGTCTTTCCTTTCAATTCTACATCCGTTAGTCAGATTGGCGACAATATCTCCATCGGCAGCAAAATCTGAAGAATAAGATAATGTACTATCGCCGTCGTCTATTGTAATGTCACCAGAACTTCCAGTAACCGAGGTGGCAGAGCTAATAACAGCCCTAGCACCCCCATGTAGCTTGATCCCGTATCCCCCATTCCCTGTACCAGTACAGTTACTGAGAGCAATTAGACTCATATTGTCGGCAAACAGTCCACCAGAGGCATTATTCTTGATCACTAAAGTTCCAATCCCATTAAGACAATCAGCCTGATATTCATTGCTAGATTCTGTTGCGAGAACAACTCCATATTCTCCATTATTTTCAAAAGTGCCCTTATTTAAGTTTATATATCCACTGCCTACCAACATACCATTTTTCGTACTATTTTTTACTTCGATATTAGTGAGTATATCCAAACCAGGACAGTAATAAACCACTATTCCATCACCATTAGAACTATCAATATACAAGGTTTTAATAGAGACTCGACTCATCCATCCCATTCCAAATCCTGCACTGGATCCGTCATTATAAGAATAAAACCCCTCACAACCACCAAGACTACAATCAGTCATATACGTTCCAAAAGACGAAGACCCGGTAGAATAAAGATCATATAAGTAGTTTCGTCCAGCGCTATAAGCGAGTACTATATTATAAGTACCACTACTAACATGAAGCTGTCTTAGGCGTACAATTGCAGTATTATATAAAACATAGAGAGTAACGGTCCCGCCGCTCATTTTCAAGTTCTTTAACTCTATATTTGCGTTATTGCTTCTAGCCTCCGCTGGACCATATCCACCGCTAACAGTACCGGATAATGAAGTCTTTTGCTCTAAAATACTATACGACTTACCGTTAACAGAGTTACCGTACTCACCAGCAAAATCTATGGTCGTTGAGGTGTTTTCTCTTACAACACGGTATTCCCCATCTACCAACACCAGCATTCCTCTGAGCTCATTGGTTGTCCAGTTTTGTCCAGAGTCAATAAGCTGGGTAGTTGAACCACCGGTTGCAGTCCCTGAGGTAGTACCTGTTGTTAGAGTTGGAGTGCCGAGTGTACCCTGGATAGTTAGTGTAACTGAATTGTCAGCAGCCGAAAAGCCACCTACGGACAGAGGACCAAAACTACCTTCTCCAATATCAATTGTCACATTGTGTCTTATAAACTTCGGAATCCTATCGATGGCCTCCTGTACTGTAGCCAATGCATCGGAAGCAGATAGTCCACTATTACTGTCATCGCCATCTGAACGAACATATAGAGTAATATCCTCGACGGTCTGGACGGCAAGATCTGCCTTAATGCCTGGTCTATATATGATCTTGTCAGTCATCTATTAATCCCGCCTTTCTATTCTACAGCCATTATAGAGATTTGTTACCGTGTCTCCATTATTGGCAAAATCTGAAGAATAAGACAAAACCGTCTTGCCGTCATCTATAGTCAGGTCTCCAGAGTCCCCAGTGACCGAGGTTTGAGAGGTAATAGTAGCGTACGATTTTGTTTGTAGCTCCAGTCCATATCCACCGTTTCCAGAACCAGTGCAATTGGTCAAAGCTACGACAGAATGGTTTTTAGCGATAATCCCACCAAGGGTATTGTTTTGAATCGTTATATTACCAGCAAGATTTGCAAAAGTGCGAATCACACGATTTCCGGATGCATTTTCGTCAATATAAATCCCGTATCCTCCGTTGTCTTCAATGATTGCATTGTCAAGATCCAAAAAAGAAACATTCTCTAGTTTGATGCCATGACTGCCGTTTCCTTTAATATATAAATCTGTTTCAAAATCTATTTCGGCTGGCGATCCAAAAGCATAAACACCATATCTTGTATTGCTATCAAAGAAGCCATCGATATCGCCTGTATTTGCATTAGCATGACAATATAATCCGTCTTTATTATTGTAGGCTCCTATTCTGCTAGCTGTAAGCCACGTTCCAACTGTCATATACAAAAAAACTCCAGCAGAATTATTTTCTGCCATATATCCTTCATATAGATGAACGGACCATGCGCTATCAACCCATACCCCAACTTGTCCTTTTACTAGTTGCACGCGTTGTATTTCGAGATAACTATTAGCTCCAGTTATATTTATTCCTATTGGCCAAATTACCGAGTCAGATCCATCGGTTTTAAGGTTTCTTATATATAGCCTCCCCGTATGCCAGTCATTAGAAACGAGTCCTTGGATATTTAATCCTGCGTCCCACCAGTTGTTGTCAGCCGAAACAAAATCATTAATAGTTGTCTTGGGTTCAAATACTTCATAGTCCTTACCGCTTGTTGAAGTAGAAAACTTTGCACCAAAAGTAAGAGTTGTAGCTGTATTTTCCCTAATCAGTCGATAGTCTTCTCCTATCTTACAAAACATTCCTCTTAATTCATTAGTTGTCCAGTCCTGAGAGGAATCAGTTAAAGAAATTTGATCCCCAGAGGTAGCAACTCCAGAAACAGATCCGGTGCTCAACGATGGATTTCCGAGTTTACCCTCAATAGTAAACTTAATATGCTCCTGGCTTGAAAATGTCTTTGCCTTTCCAAAAACAAAGTTTGCTATTTGCGCCCCCTTAAAGCTACCTTCCCCAATATCAATCGTCACATTGTGCTCTACAAATTTAGGGACCCGATCAACCGCCTCCTGGATCGTAGCAAGAGCCGTAGATTCTGTTAGTCCATCATTGGAGTCGTCGCCGTCTGTACGAACATATAAAGTCATATCGGATGTAGTTTTCGTAACCACATCACCAGATATTGTACCTTTATTACTAGTGGCTAGTGGTCTTCCTATTCCCACTAGAATCTCCTCCTCCTGTTACGCCACAAACAATTCAAAGCTTCCAGAATCAAAGGACACAATCTGAATATCGCTTACGGGCACGACGCCATTAAATTCCCATACCTCGTTCTCACCAATAACTACTGCCTCCATACTATCGTCAGTACGAACCCATGGATTTTCTAGATCCTTGTCGGGATACGGCCAGTTCAATATGGGATCTCGTGTCGGGTATGTTACAATCTGGCTGTTTAGGCGAATCTGTAGGCTTGTGCCAGAAGTTGTTTCCAAGTATACATAATGGGCCGGCTTCCCAAGCGAGGTCTCAATCTGAAATACGTCACCAGTTGCAATCGAGGTCCCGTCATCAGCATTCTCGTTACTCTTCCAGTACTGATAACGCTTACCTGATTCTACGGCCCTATCTACTTTCTTTGTGATTGTAGCCACTGTTCATCCCTCCGTTTTTAGAAAACTGCAACAATTACACCATTGACTATACTGGTGTAAACGTGAAAGGTATTTTCATCTATATATTCTATATTTACAAAAGCACTACTAGCAGCAATGCCATGCTCTGCCTCGTATTGATAGTTTTCGTCGGCCAGCACCCCATAGTCTCCACCAATTCCCTTGTCTATTACCTGAACAAGTGGATACGTAGAATTGGCCACACCAGCGGTTCCCTTGTCGTGGGCAATAACAATAGGTGTCGAAATATTGGTGTGGCTAGAGAAGCTATATACTTCTCTTACTGCACGAACAGCTACACTGCTATCTAGCTTACCAATTGCCGTTTCTAGGCTATCTCCATTGCTAACAACATTTGTACTTGAGTAACTAGGCATTTCACTGCCATCTGTATCCTTACCAGCAAAAGCCTCCGTATACCCAATACGACTCACAAGTGCTATACCATTAGTATATATCGCATCATCTAGTGTAGAGATTGCATCCTCGAGAGACTGACCATCACTTACATAGATAGCACTTGTGTAATTAGGCATTTCATTACCAACTGCTTTTCCCATAAAAGCATTTGCGTAACCAGCTTCTTGATCCAGTTTACCAATTGCTGTCTCTAGACTATCTCCATCACTAACTATATTAGTGCTAGAATAATCTGGCATCTCAGATTCTTCAGTATCTTTACCAACAAATGCGTTCGTGTAGGCATTTGTAGTATGTGACATGCCGCTAGGATTTGTATTCCAGGCGCCACCATGCAGTGAGCAAAGCTTTCCAATCATTTCTTCTAAGGTATAGGTACTTGAGCCCAAACTTCCAAGGCTGCCACTATCATTAAACACGTCTAAAACAAGAGTGTTTACATCATCATATGCAGAGCTAGCCTTACCATCAGTAGAATCAGCAGCACTTGTGCTCGTTCCATCTTTAACACGCAAACCAAGTCGAGTCCACTGCTCAGAAGTAAGACCATTACTGCTGGACTGAATGTCGTTTTCTAGTGTTTCATATATAGAGGTAATGCGCCCGTCTAAATACAGGCCAAGCTCTCTAACAGTCCTAGGTCTACTGTCAGTAGACGACCAAAATAGCCCATCGTCCTTACTGGATGAGGCATTATTGTCAACAAAAATATTATCGCCATCCAGGCCATCAGAAAGGGGATCTGGTACATTGGTAGCACCGCTCCATCTTGTCTCCTCGTCACCACGAGGAAGGCTATTTAATACTGGATAGGCCTCATTATTCCAGCGTCCAGAAAGATCCGCTAAATCCACAGAAAGCTCTTCCATAGAAGCATTATATTCATCAGTTGAAAACGGTCCCCTTAAAGGAATCTTTCTTTTCACAAAACTAATTCTGGTCTTATTGGCACCCATATTCAAAAACCTCCTACGCTCCTAGTTTTATACGATAGGCTGTCAGTACCGGCGTAATGCTTGTATCTGTATCTGCATTGTTGTTTACTAATTGTGCCTGAAATATAAGTCTATCAAACATATTGTTGTCTGTTGTATAAGTAAGAGCAAATCGCTCATTGCCATAATTTGAATCAAATGGATCGTATTGTACGGCGATAACCCGTTTTCCGTCTGCCAGGCTATCAACGGCAAATTTTCCAAAATCAGACTCTTGTATGTTGTGCAGCAAGTCAAAAACACTAACGCGCTTAGCAATGGATTCACAGTACAGATCCACACCCAGATACTTCTTCTCTTCGGTGTAGTCAGAAGCATAAGGCACGCCCTCTATAAGAAGCTTATGATTATACGGATAAAGAGGATCATCATTTTGAAGATCTGCTTCTGTGCCATAAGAGGAATAACCATCTGGTAACTCGGCCGTATTATTAACATGTACCTTAAACAAATGTGTTCCTTCCGGAATTACAACAGAACCCTTTATTCCTCTGCCATCAAGCCATGCCCAGCTATCACCTAGATCAATAGCCAAGCCAGAAGAATTTCTAACTATAATATACGTAGTTAGATATGTTCTTGTGGTATCATACTTCCAGCCGCGTGGCGCATCACGTACCTGTCTATCTGCCACAGCAGAAACCCCACCATTCTCACCTATATTTCTATATAAAACTACCTGATCTTCTATCATATTGGCAGCAGTAGTGGCATCTATATAATATATAGTAGAGCTATCGCTTCCAATAAGGATAAGTTTATCGGCCTCAAGTAACCTATTATAAGAGGCAAAAAAGTCTTGACTATCAGAAACAGACTTTGCTACAAGCTGCAAAGAAGTATCCTCGGTGGTTGTGACTCTACCAAGATCTAATAGTGTTGGCTGCTTCGGATTTGATATCGTATACGGATCTATGCGAAGTTCCTGTGTTTCCGTAGTGTCGTTTTTGGCTTTTATGGTATATAGAATATCCGTTCCCTCAGGAAGTTGCTGGCAGGTCTGTAGGGTTAACTTATTGAAAGGAATTCTATTCCCATTGTTGTCATATGCAGATAACTCTTTAGAGACCAGCATGTTGCCGGTAGTAGTATCGTACACCGGCTTGCCAGAGAACTTAATCCACACAGCACCAAACTCATAAATATATTGACCATTCTCTATATCATCTGCTCCAACCTTGGTCATGATAAACTTCACCCATTTCATTCTGGTAGAAGTAAACAACCAGGCACCTACATCGTCCACGCTTTGAGTATAGTTATCTGCTGGAATATTATACCAGTTATAGTTATCATTGGAATACATTGCCGTTATAATTATAGCACTATTAGTATTTGAAGAATGCAATTTGATTTTAATAGAAGCAACCTCTACTCCATCGGCGTCATCCGTAAGCTTTACCTTAAGCTCTCCAACCATCTTAGCACGAGGCTGAGAAGCTCTAACCCTATGCTGCCATGGTCTGGCAACATCTTCTAGGGCCTGTTTTGTGCTCGCTCCCGGAGCAGCGCTAGACGAAAGGATATACTCTCGTGTTAATACGGTAAAAGTAGCATCTGTCGCCTCTATATCATTTAGATTAATAGAATCGACATCAGTAAGATTGCGATTCAATGTTACCATATGAGAGTTAACATCTACATTAGCTGTGGTCAAATCCTGATCCACCTTGCTAAGATCTACAAAGTTATCTTCGATAAAAGCAAAATACCCAGCAGTATCTCCTCTCAGCAGGAGAAGCGCATCTATGCGACCCTCTAGATCAATAAGACGTCTTTTAAGCTTCTCTAATTCTACTCTCCATCTATCAAACGATTCCATGCTGTCTGCTGTTCTGTCCCAGACTTCCGTATAAGCAGCCTCAAGATCACTTTTAGTTCTCTCGAAAAACATATTGTATTTATCCGCAGAAGACTCTTCGTATTCTTCCACGGTATGATCTTCGTCTAATAGGAATGGCTTTGTCATATCGGGATGAGATTGCGTATATGTATCAAACGCCTCCTCTAGCATATCTGCCGTAGGAACAATTCCCTGCTGCAGATACTCTTTCAATACTAGCTCAAGAATCTTTTCCGTATATGTAGAGGTCATGCTCATCTTCTATCATCCCTATGGCAAAGCTTTAATCGCTATATCTCGTACAATTGGAGTAAAAAATGGTTCTAATTCTTCGATGGACTCGCGAGTCGTATGAACGTAATCATATATAGCCTTAAGCAAGGACCGACGTTTTACTTCTGCGTCTCTATCTCCCCAAACCTTTAACGATTCTTCTTCATCAATGCTAATAGTTTTTGCTGTAGTGTCGACAGTGAACTTATTTTGAGGGATATATCTTGCTATATTGTAGGTTGCATAATAGGTAGTATACTCGTATTCTACCGAACCTGGACTTGTGGCTAATTCATCCTCTGGGCTTATATACATGATGTTATTGGCATAATCCACAGAAAAATATCCTTCTGTACTGATATCGCTATCAACCTTCGTAAACTCAGTAATACCATCTATAAATTGTACCTCCGTGATATTAGATGACCCATTCTTAAAAGAATCACCCTTGAACTTAATAGATTTAGGAACGATGCGTATAATACCCATGTTGTCACTAGCAGCAAGATTTATCTTTCGCCCGCTTTGTCCGCTTAAGTCAAATTCAGTTTTATATTTGACATAAGCATTATCACGGATAATAATCCATCTAAATTCGTCATTATTCGTTTCTTGAAAGTCCCAATCTGTATCTGACAACTGAACATAAGGAGTATGATTATATGTAACAGTTATTTGTGATCCTTCATCAGCCGGAGTAGTACTAAAGCTATAAACAACGCCGCGTAATTCATCTACAGAATAATCACCAGGATAGACTAACTCGGTAGAGCCATCCTGAAATGTCTTTTGGCTGGAGAACACATTTGTTGTATCCCCAGAAAAACTCATAGAAGAAGCATCGACAAAACGATTGCGCAAAACATGCTTACTTGCACCGGGAACAATATTGTCAGTAGATGACTCCTCTGATCCAATCCTATAGATTTTGACGTTCTCCTTGCTCCCGTCAGATGGCATCTTTAACTGACATAAATACGGACTGCCACCGGTAACCTGAAGCCTGTCTTCTTTGAGCGTAAATCCTATTCTACTACCAGCAGCAGGGATATATCCTTTTTGCAGAGAAGGATCTACTTCCTGCGTACCAAAAATAAGTTCTCCAAGACTAGTTAGAATATACTTCTTAGAGTATTTATCCTCTCCGCTGCCAAACTCATTGGTTCTTTCCCAGCCACAATCATTATCAACCCAAATAACTACGTCATCACGATCTATTGTTCCGTTCTCTATTTCCTTGCTAATAGGTAGTACCCAGCTCATGCCACTCGTGCCAGTAGAAATCCCCACTATATTAACAGCCGGCAGGCTAAAGCTTAATTGATTTGACTGGATGTCCATAAACTTGACTCCATCCATGGCAACAGATCCCCATAATGGATTCATTATTTTAACTGTACCAGCTACAGGTGGCCTGCTTAATAGCAATTTCATTGGGGACTGTGTTGGAATCCCTAGGACATCAACTGCGTTTTTGACTATTGTAGAAAGAGTAGAAGAACCCTCCTTGAACTTGTCTGGATTCCTGGTTAATACCATGCGATGCCTTAAAGCATAAACCGCCGTAGAGGTATCAATACTATCAGCTACATCATTGTTAAAATTCAGAATCTCTGGTATCTCTGTGCCGCTTCTGTCTTGCGGCTGAATGTCATACCATGTCGCGCCATCATCTACAGATACTTGATGCCTTACATCTGCAAGTTCAGATGCTTCAGTAGGATTTTCACTGGCCAAAAGAGCAACCTTCTTAATCTCTACCGGCGAAACAAAGGGTTGTGAAATAATTTCTCCCTCCGTCTCAAACGGCAAAGCATGAAGCTCTATATCTCTTATGCCAATCGCTTGTCTCCATTTCTCACCAGCAGGTGTTTGTATACTATATACAGCGTCTTGTTCGAGACAAATGTATACATATTTCACCTTGCGTGGCGTAAAGGTGTATAGTCCCTGTCCTGCATATTTACTAGTGGAAGGAGCTAACTTGAATATATCTTCTTCATCTTCTTGCAAGAAACCAGCAATAGGAATATCGTCTTTGATAGACGTCCAAATACTTCCGTCTAAGGACGTATCAATAGACTTAATTGTCACCGGTATTTGCGTACCAAAGTTATTGGGATTTATCTTAATAAAGTTAACTACTTGCGGATCGTCAAAATACACAATCAAATCCCATCGTAGAGCATCTTCTACTTCTTCTTTGTCATTAAATACACGCTCAAACTCTGTCCAGGTATCAGGATTACCGTCAACAATATCCCGTAACCTATTGCGAAGCGCAACTCCAACTTCATGCTGATTACCCAAAGATCCATCAGGACTACTGCCGTCTCCCATTTTGATATGTGCCTGTCTTCTTGTATTGCTTGCGCTGGCATCGGTCATCGGCAACGTAATAATGCCCTCTGCCTGAAAAATCTGACACTGCTTTTTTGCTAAAAGCGGAGAATTATAATCAATTAGTGATACGTTATTGAAGCTATCCTTGAAATAGATAGTTTTTCCTATAGGATCTTTTGTATATAGTCCATAGTCTCCTGTTTTAGAATTGATCCTCTTCAGGAGCTTGACCAACTTATCTCGTTCAGACACCATGAAATTAAAGTTACGAAGTACAAGCTTCTCAAGAGTTTCGAGCTCTCTAAATAGTATAATTAGATCCCACTTGATTTCGTCAAAAGATTTATTATAGTCAATATAATTCGGTGATGTTCCCTTATGTACTTTTCTTAGTTTTAAGAATGGCTTTTTGAGATCAGAATAAAACTCACAAACGGCCCTATTAAACTCCTCTAACACATCTTCTCTAGTTTGATAGGTACCATTGACATATTGCTCTTGCAGCTTCTCTAGCAACATGTCTAATCTATTCAAAAAGATAGTTGTATCTAGCGGACGCAGATGTTTGTTAAACATCTAATTACTCACTCTCCATGTACTTGTTGGCATCAAACTTCGACGCAAGCAACTTGTATTCCCTAAGCGCTGCCGTAGATGTATCATATATATAATTATTTCGCATGCATACAAGTAGATATATTTCAGACCTTGCTATCGGAGACTCTGTTGGTTCAGTTCTTAATATGTGGTCATCCTGCAAAACGATACGTTCTGTTAAGTGACGTGGAGTTCTGGCGCTTGCGCTTGCAGAAGGATTTTCTGAGTTTCTAGTGCTGATTCTATATGAAACAGTATATACACCGTGAATACTTGGGTTTAGAAACTTAATATATACCCTCATGGGAACCGCCCCAGAGGCACTATTTGAGTCAATAAATGTTTTAACAGAATCCCAGTCCTGCTGCCAAGAACTTTGTCCCTCGGCTCGAGCTACATAGTCGGTTGACGAATCATTAGGATCACCAATTACTAATATATCTGACAGATTCTTCCTGACCACTGGTGTTTGAGACCAAATATTTGGTGTAAATCTTAGTACTGCAGTATTGTTTACTGCTGCATCATGTCTGTAAACCAGAAATAATCTTTCGTTCTCTATCGTGCCGTTATACTCAATTGGTAGGATTGGAACAATCTCTTGATCTAAATAAGCCCCATTTGCACTTAAGTTTGTTTTAAGTAACGTATATTCAAACGAGAACTCGTTGTATTCATTATTGCCTATTGTGACAGTTGGATTGTATTCATCTACGTGCAGGGCTAGCAACCCGGGGCTGTCTACATTAAATCGCTCACCGACGAAGATTCCATTTCCACGATATAACTCCTGAAAAAACCGTATGTTATCAAAACCAAACGTATACTGATATGCGCTGACTCTTTGAGGCGAGCTAGAATCGGGAATATCAAGAATCTCTCGTATACTAGAGTCGGGAATAGTAATCCTAAGATCCTCTGCTAGTCTGTTTATTCTACTGGTATCTATCTCCTCTGGATCGAGATCGTCTCTCCAGACTCTTTCCCAGATATCTGCTTCTGGATTATAATGATAATCAACTTCTTCATAGCTTTCCTGCAGAAAAGTTAATATAATATACTGCGTCTCTATGCTACCAAGACTAACAGATGTATTTCTATTAACAGATACATTCAGATTGATATTATGAGTGGCATTGTCTACGCCAGTATACGAAACAGACTCTAAGATCATGGGCAACGGAGACGCGGGCTCAATCTCCATTTTGTTAACTTGTCGAACCCCACCAAGATCGACACAAACCTTAATCCTGGCCCCTCCGGCAGTCTGCAAAGATGAGAGATTATCTTCATTTACAAGAATCGGATATACCCAATATGTATATTTTTGCCTATCTATAACATTTTTTAATGAAGACGTAACCTGTTGTACATCTAGAAACGACTGAGTTGTTTCTGCATCACTTAACAACTCGATATCAACCGCTTTAAGTTCTTCTCTAAAAGACGATGGCAGGATTAATTGCTGGCCATATAAATCAACTTGGCAATCGTCATTACCAGTAGTTAACTCATTGCGCCTCAAGTCAAAAAACAGACCCGGATTTGCCCGTCTATCTATAATACGCTTATCGTTATTTCTGAAAGTATTATACTGCGCCTGCGAAAAGCCATTTATATCGCGATTCATAAACTCATAAAGCGATATTAAATCCTCCAGATCATCAACGCCCTTTTCTAACGCCGTCAGTACGGTCAGCTTATAAAGTGACTTATGTAAATCAAGAACAGTTGCAATATTATCTGCTTCTTGGAAAATAGTCTCTAAATCAAATCCTATAGCCTTAACCATTGCATTGAATCTATCAGAGTCAATCAGATTTCCCACAAAAGCGGTAAAGAATTTCGACAGTGGCTGTGGGCTTGTGCCGCGCAGATGCTCGCTGAGTTCCTGTAGTTTTTGGTTATACTCATTGACTGAGCGTATATTTCCGGCGTCCTTCATGCCGTTTAATAGCTGAAAGATTTGCCTGCCCTGTACCGCAGGTATTGTGCTTTTGAATTTATCTAGATATTTTCCCATCTTGTCATCAGCTAGATTTTCTTTTGATTTAGATTAATAGCTATACTATAATCTTTTTCCTCGTTACGCAAAACTAACGTAACACAAAGCCATTTTCCAATATCCCTGGGAGATATCATCTTTATTTTTTGCCCCGAACTACGTGTAGGACTATCAACAAGCACGACACGATACGTGTCCTTGGGACGCTCTGCTACACATATTGTCCTGCCAACGTCCTCATTTTTGAGTCGCTTCTGAATACGTCTCTCTAAGAACGTGACATCACTCGTGGTGTTAGAGCGATACCTTGATATTAGAGTATCAGATGTCCACCATTCTCCCTCGTCGCCATCTACCAGTATCGAAACACGCCTACCGTCTGCAAGTCCATGATGTAATACTACTGCTTTTAATCCAACAAAACGCCCATGACGCCAAGAGGATTTCTTGTTAATAACATCTGCGTCAAAGATAGTCTCTATATCACCTTTTGCTTTATCAAAAACTTTTATGTATCCTTGGAGTTGCATGTATTTTTCTCCTCTTGATTCTTGCGTCTTTTTGTTTCGCTAATTCTTCGCCGTGATAGCTCGGTATGCCTATGTCCATACATGGGATGCTTTGTAGGATCCTTAAAACGTTCTTTTGCAAGAGCAGAAAGATGTTGCTTTTGTTCTTCGGTTAGCTTTTTGCCGGCAGTAACACTACCAATATCAAAATCTCTTGTCTTGATATTAAACTTCTTCATCCAATACAAGATATTGCTAGCAGAGGTCTTAAAAATAGCAGCAATTTGCCTTAATGTTAGCCCTTCTTCGAGATAAAGCCCCTCTAATATTTCTTTGTGATGCCATGGCTTCTTTGTACGCATCCTTCTCTCCCTCACTTGTATTAGCTTGTATAAGTGTACTTAAGACACTGATCGAACTGTCTAGTCCCGGCTGTATCTTCACCACTCGGAACCTTTATTTTCACTTGAATATGAGCAGTCTCACCAGCATCAAGCTCACCGGCTGTTCCTGCCCCGCCTGCACCAATAACGGCATTTCTACTTAATGTAAAGGGCGCAGAGGCTGTACCCTGAGAACTATTGTGTGTTTGATAAGAACTGCTACCATTCTCTGTGTTTTGGTTAAGTAAGAAACCCTCATCACTGGCTCCGTCGCCCCAGGCAATTAATTCATTGTAGTCATCCTGTGCCGAAGCACTGCCATTATATGTCCCGCTAAACGGCTGAATGTAGAGCTGACAGTTGGTTATCTTTTCAGTTCCATCATGCCAAAAATATACATCTTTCGCAGTGGCTTCGTCGCCATTTTGGATATTACCCCAGCTAACAGAAGTAATTGCGCTTCCGCCCGCATTCTCAGACCACGTAATGTTAACGGTCATGTTTCTTCCTCCTTATTTTTAGCTCATAACAACTGCATACAAGATACGCGATCTAGGACCGGTATAGGATGAAAACTGAGAAGCAAACTCTCCTTCTCCCTGCCCAGCCGGCAGCCCATCTGCAGCCTTCTTGGTAACAAGACCAAAAGGAACACTAACAGTTGCTTGTACATATACACCATATTCAACCCCGGCCTGTAAACCAGAAATTGTATACGTATTGCCGCTTGCGTTATCTTGTATGGGAGAACTGTTATGTTTAGTAAAAACGCCATCTCCACTAGTATAGTATATATCAAATGTAACATTATTGCCTTCTGAGGGCCAGCTAATAGAGAGACTTTCTCCGGTTGGGGCACTAGCAAGGCTAATCTCTGGCGTAATTCCATAGTAATCAATAACAGGATAGTGGCCGAATCCTACATGTCTCTTGACTATTTCTGTAACTTCATCTCTCTCTAGATTTCCACCGTATTCTCTTAAAATATAACAAGGAAGCTTTACAATTACTGCACTTTTGCCTGGATATGGCATTCCGCCGCCAAGTCCAATGTCTCCATACCAAATTACCTCTGGATTCGTTTGTTTCGCAAGACTTTCCATATCCTCCTTGATTCCGCCACCACGAACCCTTGTATCCAATATTACCACATCTGTAACATCCTGATGTTTTACGACAGACACCTCAGCAAGAATCAGATATCTTCCAGTGCTAGTTTGACCCGGATATCCAGCAGGTGCCTCTAGCGTATACTGTTTAATGAAATCCTGAATACCAGTTGCGGCCTGTGGATAACACATAAACTCGTGTCCCAATGCTGCCATAGCAGAAGATCCATCGTCATCTTGTGTACCATCACCAGGTACAGGAATCCTTATCGGTCTGCCATATGGAAGCCCAATAACAGAAGAAGCAATATCCGGCTCTCCATTACTTCCATCCTGCGAGCATTCTTTTATTAAACCGTCTCTTCCTACCTTAAGGTGATGGATTGAGGCTTCATGAGAGGCGGCTCCGGCTTCCGGTACCAGATATAATACATATATATGATCGAGCACGTCTGGATTATTTAACGGATTGAAATTCACAAGTGTATATTCATAGTAATGCTCTTCGTAATAATACGTGCAATCAATAGTATAGTAGTCCTTTAAGGCAACATCTAAATGGATTATTCCACTGTTGGTGTCATAACTTGTTAGCAGCGAAGTATCCCAATACACCCCGGTGCCTGTTCCATCTTCAGTATATTCCTGTCCATCTTTAGAAGAGTCTGTAGTAATTGCATATAATACCGTCCCACTCCTGTCCTTAACAACAAAATACGCCGGCCACTCATCAAGCGCTACATTATCGTGCGGCAGCTTTACAAGACCATCCGTAATAAGAATCCCTGTCTGTCCTGCTGCAAACTTATACGGATAAAGAGGATTGAAGAGTTGAGATCTGAACTCTGGTATCCGATATGTAAATAGGGTTCCAAGGTAATTATGAACAAAAGATCCATTTGTCACACGCACAAACCATGGGGACTGTCCGTCATCTAAAGCCGGAGGAAGGGCACGAATCCTAATATTATCACCAAATTTAACGTAATATGTTTTAGATTGGGGCAGAGTGAAATAATAGTAGTTTCCACTTTGCTTTACTATATATGCTTTTACATAGCTTTTTAGCTGCAAGGTGACTGGATCTATGTCTTCAAATGTCGCCTCTCTATAGACGGGCGAATTGTTTAAAAGTACAGTGGTGGTTACTGGTGTTCCAGAAGAACTATCTGTATATTGCACGTAATATATGGTAAGTAGCCCAGTGTCATCATCAAAGGTGTTCTCTAGATTATTATATACGGCCACATAATCCGTATCGCCGGTCAGATTACCATCGTCGTCATATTCTGGTTCTGCCACGACCTTGTATAGATAAGTGTTTATTCTAGAAAAATTCTTATCAAGAATAAATACGCTTTCCGTATCTGCCGTAGCAGGAAGAACATGCTTATAATATAGGGGCTTAATAGGCTGAGACGGAATGGCATCGGTCGTAACATCAGTAATCAAAATATTCTTTAGATAAGAAGAATATGTATCGCCGGTAAAAGACTCCTCTCCCGAAACAAACATTGCCGCATTCTCTGGAGCAGCTCCGCTGCGATCTGCAAATCCCATGTTGGTATCAGCATCTATTTCGCTAGTAGACACATATGCCAACTCTACTGCATCGTCCGGAAGAACTGTCCCGTATCTAACAGTATAGATCGGCTTTTTAATTCCCTGAAAAGTATCTATATACATACAGGGTAGATCTGGCTTGGTTGGAGACGGATATCCTGCAGCACCGTCTCCAAATTCAACCTTTACTCCAAATGTATGTCCAAGAGAAAATATGATCATTGGTCTCTATTTATGTCCAGGTAATAGTTTTCCATAATGTGTTAACGTATATCCTGAGTTTATTGGTGTCAGTATCATAATACATTGACCCGTTCTGGGGGCCACTTGGGGCACCATAATGTTGAGGTATATTAATCATACTAAAACTGTCACAGTCTAAAACCCCACTGCCAGTAAACGATACCTGTCCGCCACTCGCAAGGACTAAGCTAGAACCACCCCCGGCGTCTAGTGTAATGCCAACCGGTGCAGATATTACAATGCTAGAAGCATCACCCGCCTGAAGATATAATCCTTCGCTGCCGGTGATTTTAGTATAGCTACTGCTATCTGTTATAGTTAGATTAGAAATATTACCTATATTTAATACGATTTTATGACTGGCCGAAATCTTAAACGAAGAACTACTCAAATATAGTTCAGCAGTAACAGCAGATGTGTTTTCTCGAAAATAAACAATGGGATTGTCTAGATTAAAATAAGATTTTATATAACTACCGTTTGACTTATAGAGAAGAAGCTTTCCTCCGTCGGTAGTATCTGCATTCATCATAGCATAGTTCTTATTGGTAGGCGTACCACTAAACGGAGATGTCTCATCTGTAGCAATGACAGTACCCGCTTCCAATCGAGAAGAGGCTAGAGAGCTACTTTGGGTCAGGTAGAATGTTGTACTAGTCGAATCATATCCAAATACAGGGCCGTCGTCCCCGAATGTAATTTTTGCATCAGTATCCCCTTCGTTAACAAAGAGGTTCATTGCGTCAAAGATCAAATTATTCGATGCGTCCTTATATATAAATGTGTACTGATGCCCGAAATAGATGCGCTTCGAACTATGAGCAGATGTATTATAGTTATTTGCGGTAAAATCACTGTAGTCAGCCGCCATAAATAAATGACCTAACATCGCATTGTCGTACTGTCCTGCATCCAGACTGCTTACCCATCCATACCTTGACAGATACTGAGGATGATCATTGCCGCTAATTGTACTAGGCGGACTGCTAACTGTAAGGCTCCATTCTGAGGATACGGTAGACGCATCAATATGCATCTTACTTAGATCGGCATGGTTTATAGCAAACCCATGTTCTCTGCCGCTATGATCGTGGACATCAAAGCGACGGGTTAGCCACGCCAAGTGCTCCGTAATAGTGTTACCAACAGTAATTAAACGGTAGCGAGTATTGGTCTCCTCTAAGGTAGCTCCTGTAACCCTAACCGAAGAAGTGGTATCGTAGAGAAAGGAGGCACCAGACACAATCTCTTTATTTGTGTCGTCCCATAGATACATGAACCCTTCTGGAATCGCATCGCCAGCTGATAGATTCATGCCGGTTGTATCGCTAAGTACACGTGGCACTAGTGCTTGTACGCCACTGCCATCATTTGGTGGTGCTCCTACGTCACCGGGCTCCAACAAATTGCCAAGCGAATCTCTATGTTGATATTTTGTTAGGGTTGGTAGCTGTACCTTAAAATAACCAGTCTCACTTGTTGCATTACATAGTGGTGTAGTCTGATTAAAGTCTGGAATTACATTCATTGTGGCGCCATCATATGTATCCGGATACATTTTTGTAGTATATGTTTCCGTGCCACTATATGACCCCGTTTTGTCAAACGTGAAAACACGACCATTTAAATCCACATAATAGTCACCACTGCTTGTTACTGCATCTTTTGAGTTCTTTCTACTAGAGAACACAGAGCCACTAATATTGCCTAGTGCCGTTTCTATGCTACTGTTTACGCTTAGGGTTCCAGCAGGAAATGTTCCACTCCAATCAAGCGGAGGGCTGCATCCACAATCATCAACCAGACTGAACTCGTTTACACCAGCCGGTATAGTGCTTGCATCAAGGGTCTCTGTAAGCTCCTGCCTTCCTTGACGTAAAGGGTTGAGCATCGAGGCGGGACCAATAAGGCGTGCCAAATTTGCTATAGTAGAGGGTCTCTCTGTGTGGACAAAAAGATTGACGGACGGAAAGTTTTCAGACCATACATCTCCAACAATAGTAGAGATTTTATTTAGGCCCGCCTCTGTCTGAGCGGCCCATCCTTGAAACTTAGCTCCCGAGGGCTGTTCCCCCTGTGTAAACTCCACTGAAATAGGAAAAAGAGAAGTCGGACTGTCTTTGCTTGCCATTTATATACTCACTCCCGTTTATGGTATGGTCACATTGAAACTGTGTGCCAGAATATTAGATCTATTGGTTGGCTCTGCATCTTCAGTTCTTCCGGTGCTAGTGCCATCCCATAAGATCGGCCACTTTCCTACAGCAGGATTAATACTCAAGAATGTCACTCCGTCCAGCGCAGAAGCAACCGTGTGCTCGTCATATAGTCTAAATCCATACGGTGTTTTAACGGCATCGGACACATAAACACCATTCATGTACTCCGGAATTTCAACAGCCAGCTCTATCGGTGTAGCATATATTGTGGCTCCATATAGAGGACTATAAGCTTTTGCATATGCCTTTACCCTCTTTCCTCCAGCAACCCAATAAGCTGGCATGCCGTGATAGATGGCCCAATAGTCCGGATTAGGTGGCTTGTTCTCTTCTGTAGCCTGTGTAGAAGCGGTTGCAATATACTTATACCAAACGCCGTCATCTGGATTTCGTACCTTATTCCCATTTGCATATGTCACATTTAGCTGCCAGTCGTCCGGAACGTCATCCGTATACGGCAAATTATTCGAAAATGTCAACACCTTGTTTGATTTTGATGTCGCTACGATTGGCATAAAAGTACCAACTTCTCCAGTTCGTGGATGTTGGTAGGTAAACGAGGCATCTGAAGTCTGCCAATTACGGGTACCGCTTTCTCCACCGCCTACTTCATCTGTTTTTGTCCATTTATAAAGAACAACCTTTCTGCCTCCGTGACCAGGTTCATCTCCGGTGGTCGTCCGAATCCATGGCTGAAATGCGTCGTCCGCGTATACCTGATATATAAATAAAGAATCTAAACTGTCCTCGTTGATACCATAGTCATACAATAGTGTTAGTTCAGAAGCTGTTTCGGAACTTGGATGGGTTATATGCTGGCCAGCTGACTCTACAGATCTAGAGGTCGTATAAATTACTCGAGCTTGACCGTTTGCATCTGTAATAACTTTCACCGGATTAGAAACGGTGGGTGCCGCCCCGTTAATGCGACCATTGGAGCCAGGACTAGCTCCCTCGTCTAAATAGAATGATATTTCCGTATCCGGTACCGGGTATCCCTCTGCGCTATAGGCAGTGGCAATTAGGTAGGTATAGTCTCCTCCTAGATACACGGGGCCATAAACACCATCAGAGATAACAGGAGCATCGGCCGTGAGCTCTATTCTGGCTACACGCAAGTCCTTTTCTGTAAGATATACGAACCCGCTATTAATGATTGAAGCAACAGGATTAATATTGATATTAGATGGAATAAGGAATCTGCTAGCAAACCAGGGTTCGTACTCTACCTCTACGGTAACCTTATATTTAGCGTATATCCTATCTCCTTTTGTGATCGAGGAGCCAGAAGGAAAAGTAACTTCTCCTCTGTCAAGATCTATTTCGTAATCGGTTCCCTCTGTCAGAGGTGTAGAGATCTCATTTTTATACAAAGAGAAACTATTGTCGTGGATCGGAAAATACGCCGTAAAGAAAATCTGCTGTTCGTCGCCCTGTCTCGTACCTAAATAGTCACAATAGTCAAAATCATCTGCATGGGAAAACGAATCTGGTCCCACCTGAAAAACAAAGTCTTTATTAAAATACAACTTCGGAGCCGTAGTCTTATCAGACGGCCATACAATAATAAATTCGTGCTTACTTGTATCTACGTTTCCCCATATTACATCACCGTTGCTATCTACAGTTTCGGCCTCTCCGCTTGCACTATATATACCGGAAAATATTTGCTTTTGACGAATGAAACGATATATAAATGGCTCGTTATTGTCTCCTCGCTTCCAGATGGCTGCCCATATCACACTTCCGTCTCTAGGAATCTCGCTCAGCTGTAACACGTTTCTGTTATCTTCATTTTCTGTATCATCTATATTCTGAACTATAGACTCGTCAGGAAACAAAAATCTTTTGCGATAATACTTGAAGTAGTCACCATGCCTAATCTGAACTGTCCATTTCTCATTCCCCTGCTGGAAGACCTTAGTAGCCTTTTTTACCTTAAGATCATTTTGTCCCCCAACTCCACTTTGAAAAAAGCTACTTGACAGCCCTCTAATTTCAGGATCTCCGATAGACGGAATAGCCAACTCGCTATTTTCGTAGCGCTCGTCCGTCCAGATGCGGTCATCCCACTTCCATGGCGCAAAGGTCTCTTCTCCATCAGGAGAATCAGGCCCAAGGAGAGGGAGGGGACGATCATCTGTATATACTACCTGGAGGGTAGATACAGTAACGCTACTTCTTGCCAAGATTATTCACCCCATAACATGCCTTTAGCCTGCAATAGTTCATTGATATAAGCAATAGCCTCATGCTGTGGCAGTCCATCTTCGTATGAGCCGTCTGGCTGTAGAATTTGATCAAAGGTTTTACTTCTAAAGTAAGAAGACCCAAACTCATGCAGAATTACAGGGCTTGCATCCAACGTAAGCGGAAGCCTGTCATACATATATCTGCAAGTGGTATAGGAACGAGGAATCGAATAAACAACCAGCGTGCCACTGGTATAGTCGACATAAAATTTGCCGGCAGAGGTAACTTCTGCTTCTGTGGCAACCTGGGTATTAAATACTATATTATCGGAGAATCGAATAGTACCAGGCGTGATATTGGTGTTTTCAAGTTTCTGCCGCCTTAGCGGCCTAATTTCTTCGTTCTCTACCCATGCTCGACTGTCGTTGTTTATAATTGCAGCCGATAGCGTATGTCCTTCGACGCCATCGGCCAGGGTTGCTGCGAAAGAAGAGGTGTTATTTATCGCGGCTACGAGACCATCAAGATAGTAAGCACTTGAATCTTTTGAATATATATCTATGGTTGCCTCTAGAACGTTTGCATCTACAGATTCATCTAACAAGTTCCAATTACTATAGAGTTCTACCTGCACATCCTGTACTACAACCCTGGGGTAGTTAGAGGAGGACCCAACGTAAGAGATGGTAACTGCCTGATATTGCTCTAGTCCCAGTTCTCTAGTAATGCCATTTACAAGACCACGCTCTGTTGCTGAGGCACGCCTGACATATACATCCCATAGCCGACGCCTATATGCACTATTTCCCTCGTCTGGCAAACGAGGCAGCCCAAGTAACAGTCCGAGATGGTCAAGCGGATTGTTAATGTTTTTGGCCTCTGGTGTAAGAGTAAAGGTGCGACCCATAGTTTTTATACCTCCACCATCATATCCGAGATCTCTTCTACTTCAACCGAATCGTATTTCTCGTGTAAGAATATGACTTTATTAACAAAATCAACCACCATCTGATCTATTGCCAGGTGTACACGATACGCTCTGTCCGTGGTGGCGTAGGCGCTGCCGGCATCATAATACCCACTTCCGGTTGCCAGCTTAAGTATCCATAATTTCTGATCTGCATCAAATGCTATTCCTCTGGCTCCCTGCAAGCTGGACGGCAAAGCAAGTCTAGTAAGAGCCTCCTTATAGTGCACATGAATTGGAACAATGTCTTTTTCCGCTGTGCCGTTAGCAAGCTCTGTCTCAAGAATCAGTAGGTAGGTTCCACGTTGGCTTAATGCATAAGAAAGGCTTTGTCTACTGATTTCACCGCCAGAACTATCAAACGGCCCAAAAACTAGCTCTGTATAAGTTTTGTTATGAATCCAGGCGTCTTCAGCAGGTACCTCGTTTCCGTCTATGTCGATATAAACTATTGTTCCGTCTGGCTTTTGTATGCTCCATCTATTACGATAAATTCTTTCTATTGGCTTGCGCCAATACGCCTCAGCCGCAACCGTCTCTCCACGGACATAATCATACTTTTCCCCTTGTACCTTTATTGTTAACATTGGACCTGGTGTCTTGTCTTTTATTCCGACGCACGAGGGAGCATTCGCATATGGATCGAATACATAAAGATAGCTGTCATCTATTGCAAACAGTCGACCCGTAAAAGGCTGAACAGCTATATCATTTAATAAGAGATTCTGACCCCCATATAAAAGCTCAACCTCTTTAACTACCTGTATAGTATCGTGTCCATTATACAACTCCCCGAGTGTATTAGCAATCATTGTAACGTGTTGATGAACAGAGTATGTTCCCTCCATGAAATCCCTTGTTGCCAACTTATGATATAGCAACTTTTCGGTAGCCACATCTACATAAAGCTGATATTTGTCTGTTTCTTTATCCTTATTGAATCCAAAGCAATTTATTTGAATGATAGCCGTATCCGGCCCAAGACCATAGCACTCAAGTGAAGTAAGCTCTTTCCATATCTTTCTGGTAAGAAACGTTCCATTGTACGGAATGATAATTGCTTCGGTTTCTTCTAGATCTCTTACTGTCGTGCCCTTGAGAATCAGAAACGAGAATGGCTCTCGCCTGGACAAGTCTACAAATGTAGTACAGTCGCTGATTGTAATTGCAAGCCTTGAGGGCCAGCAAATAGTATTGGGAGTAGTGGTCTCTAAATCGGAAAGATATGTCTCTTCAAGCACAGGATCGACATCTACGTATGCATCCAGGTCGACTACTCTTGTGGGCAGGGCCTCGTAGAACATATTGTCAAGGCTATTGTTTTCAGCAGTGGCAATCCATATCTCCTGCGTGCCAATAATACCCTTACATCTTGGCGACATATACCTTACGGCATTAATAGAGTAGGGATCCGTGCCGAACTGAAAATCAGAAGGAAGCCTGAGGGCATAAACCTTATCGATCATGTCCATGTTGGCAGACGGAAGAAATAAATTCTTCCTCTCGTTGGTAGACCATTGATATAAATCCTCTAGCGCACTGCCAATTGGATTTAGATATTGCTGCAAAACACTATGCTGGTACTGTCTTGCGTCTGACCATAATGGCAGACGGTTAGCCATTCTTTGTGTTACCCAGCTGTTATGAATAGTCTTTGCCATGCCCAACACCAACCTATACCTTTACTCTAATTGGATCTTCTCCGTCGGGCAACTCTGTAAACTCTACTACAATTCTCTCAAAATTGCTTGCAGTATATCCGTTGAGCGCCTCTCGCCTAACCCTGTTGTCTTCTGCAGCAGAGTATTTCCAAACATACAGATAGTCAATTGGCCTGGTCGGAGTTCCAATACTTTTTATATTGGGATGTACGCCGAGAATTTGTCTTTGTAAGAGTGCCACATCAAGAGACTCGTTAATATCTAATCCATTGATATAATTATAGATTGCATCGCGCACGTTATTCTTTAGGTCCGCTTTCTCCTGTGTAGTCATTTCCTTAAGCAGATTAAGCGTTACTTCTAATTCAATACCAACAGGCTTTGGTGCTCTTGCTTCTACAAAATTGCCAAAAGCTTTTGCTCTATCTATTGCATCCTGAACTGCTGCCAGCAAAAACTCACTAACAGTTGGGGTAACAGCCTTAATATATACGGCACCGGTTCCGATTCCTCTACTAAATTCATCTAGAACAACATCAGCTACGCCAGGAACACTAAGAGCAGCAGTGCGAATAGCAACATAGTTTGCTTGTTCTGAAGCTAGCGTTGTGTTTATAATGCGAAATCTAAAGGCATCGTCTGTCTCTCTTTCCGTAGCATACGCAATTCCTTCTATGTTGATTGTTTTTAGCGATTCATTGAGGTAATCGGCATAAAGACTAAAGTCGTGTTCAACCAACACTCCTGCGCCGACATTTGTAGCTGGTCCGAACTCAACACTCCTGATAGATCCGTAGGCCTCTGTGTCAGCAGCATTACATGTCACCGCCTCGGTAAGGGTATATTCTATTTGCTGTAGGTCTCCCGAGCGATTGCGCACCTTAACTCCAGCCGGAATAGTAAAGCTGTTTCCATTATTGATTGACCCAAAGGTGCCGTTGGTAACATAGAATTTTTGAACCTTTGAAAGAGAACTGACTTCATTACGTGTGGCCTCTTTGCGAGAAACACCAAATAACTCTGCTATCATATCGAGGTTATCGCCCCTGGCATACCTAACAAAAGCGCCAAGTAACTCCTGGCTGAAAGACGTATAGGCGTTTCCTGTTTCCCTCATTACTATTTCAAGTAGACTACGCGCTTTGGCGCCAGGCACTAGCTGTGAAATATCCGTCCTGTTGCGTAGCTCCATAAGGGCGTTATTTATCAGCTCTTCATATTTATTTTCTAATGCCCTAACCACAATACGACACCTCCGTTATTCCAGAAAAGTCACTTCGTATTCGTCAATATCTAATACCAAGGTAAGATTTACTACTTCATCATTGGTTAGATCTGGTAGCCTTATTTGAATATTGTATAGAATGGCATTCTGATCTACTGGCGTATATCGTATCCTGATAGCAGTTGCAGCGATAAAGTTGTCTTTCGTCAGAGCAGAGATAATTCTCACCTTACCGGCTTCGGCCGTTTCCTCAGAATTAGGTTCGCCTATTAACTCCGAAAGACTTGCCCCAACATGAGGCTGCATGCGCCAGTCACCAAGATCGCTCCGGACCCTAGTGCGGATTTCCTGTATAAACGATCGCAAGCTATTGTCGGCCGTATCGGCCAGGTCGCCGTACTGATCTATAATAAGATCTCCGTTCCAGGTCCACTTTAGATCGTTCACCCTATGTGATCTCATTTTTTTTTTCACGTTCCCTTTATACCAGCATTGACATCATCCAGGCAACTGCCTGGGCCATGTCGGTAATTCCCTTTGTACTAGGAGCAAGAACTAGATTTGGATTAGGGAAGCCGAGCGTAGAGGGAAACATTTGCATCCAGCCGCTTTGTTGTACCCATAGTCCTCCAACTCTAATCTGTTCGGGCATAGTCATAATGCTAAGTTTTCCTCGTAGGTAAGTACCAGTTTCGTCAACATATATACCATTAACATCACCCGGCGTAGCGACAGATGCAGTTACATGGCTTTTTCCCACCTGCATACCCGCCACTGAGTCTTGACTGCTTTTCCATGTTTTTGTTGCCATTTTTTTCACCACTTATTATTATATCATGCCGTTACCAGCAGGGGCCAAAAGTGTACCAAATGCCCTGAGAGTATTGGCAGCCTCCAGGTCTCCTCTGCTGGGCATATTAACGATAGTGGCAACTCCCTGGTTTGGATCTGGTCCCATAAAGTCCACCTTTACTTCGTAGCCAACTAGATCTTCACCATATATCATTGCAAGCTCTTCCGCTGTATGAGAAAGACGAAAAGGTCTAGTACTCGTTTCTTGTGATGTTTCTGATATTGTATCATAAAAACGAATATACACATATATAAACTTCTCTCCCTCTGCACCAACAGGAGAAATAACACGAGTTATTTTTCCTCTACGGGGAGGTCTTTGTACATCAGGAGGAAGAGCACGCAATCTTCTTTCTTCTGTTATTTTCCTTTGACCTTCTACCGTAACTCCTACCGGATAAATTCCATCAGACATCCGAAACCCTCCGTTTGCTATTGTAGTCTATTGCCGACATTCTCAAGGAACCATGTCTTAATGGCACCGGTCTCCCAAAGCTCATTCCATCCGTCTTTAATCTCTGTTGTAAACCTGCGCCATCTGCCCTTTAGGTTTACCAATAGGCTATCGCGCTTATATCCTGTTAGGCCAGCCATATATGGCTTATGCCCCAGGGTAAGCGGAGAAACTATTATAGGCTGACGTATTTGTGTCTGCTGGGTTAGTTTATATCCGCCATATAGACCCAGCAAGAGTCCGATTCCGCCGGTCAATATAGTTGCAGCTGCAATCCCTCCGGCAATAGCTGTTTTATTTTCTCTAACAACAGCACTCTTAAATACCTCAGAGCTCACTTCCCACATGGCCTCAAGCGTTCCCATGGTGGCAATATTACTGAAGTGTACTACCATATCGGGCTTAATCTCAGTTATAAAGCCTGTATCTTTTGAGAAGATATGGGTTACCTGCTCAATCTCTATTGGTCCATACATGTCTCTATATGAATCGTATATATAACATCTATCGTATGGCTTCATCTTGGGCTCGCCAGTTATAACGACCGATCCTTTGTATACATCACGTAAACTACGCATAAGTAACCCAACCGCATATCGACGAGCGAAATAAGTTCCGATACAGGTAGGATAGATTGCTCGCATAATCCTTGTGTCTTTGTCTTCGATATTGTCGTCAGCCTTTACCTGTAGTACTTTTCCGAATTTGGCGAACGCACGTTGCAGGGTTTTATTGTCTTTCTTATATTCTGGCAACATGCCTATAATATCATCCATATACATTAATTCAACGGCATTGAATGTTCCGTATGAAGAAGCGGTAATATTGTTTGCAATAATATTATGGTACGAAGAGAGAACGAAGAATTTTGTAAAGGGCTTATATCGCTTAGCTCTATTCTCAAATGTCCAGTGAAGCAACTTGCCGTATTGTGTAGCGTCGGCATCCGTAAATATTTTTGCCATGGTAGCAGAAATAGCGCTCAGCAATCCTTTGCTAGACTTCCTTTCCTGTCTAAACATGTCTATCACCTGTAGTTCTGTAGGTGAATATTGAATTTCTGTTAATTTTTTAGACATAGGGAAATCACCATACACAGTATGTTCGTTATAGTCGTAACGAATCTCCTTTAATACATTACGCTTGGTGAGCTTTTCTATGCTGCGCTGCATGCGATCCCAGCCTTCTTTTTCGAAAACATTAAGTGGTCTTGACCAATACCTATGGTCTGGCGGACCAAAAAACATTGTCATGCGGTTGCCATACGGAACTGGTAGGGCAATATAGCCAGGATGACGTAGCTCCATTTCTTTAAAAATATCCCAAATGGTTGTCTTGGCTGGAACATACAGTCTATCGTCTTTTAGCTGCATAACATCTAGAATAAAGCTAGGTAAAACATATCCAAGATAATCGCGAATTGCTGTGCTTACATGTCTGTAACTGGAGATATCGGGGGCGTAAATATTGTCGTCTTGAGGATAGTTGTGAAAGCTCCACTTCTCTAGCACAGTATCTTTTAGGTTGTCTACCAAATGAATAAAAGGAAGACCCAGTATACCAGCAATGTTTGTAGAGAGAGTTCCTCCGTCCCTACTTGTTCTAATTTCATTTGGATCATAGGTACCAGTGCGAGACCAGCGCCCGAAATGAGTTACCTCCGGAGAGCAAATCATTGCGCTCAATAGTTCCTGGGTTGTTTCATATTCACCACTATTTTTTTCCTCTGCAACCAGTTCAGTAGCATAACTCTGGCAAACTATTTGAATAAGATCATGTTTGTTCGGAGAGGTTCCCACTTGCACTATCTGTCCGTTAAAGACAGTTTCCAATTCATCTGGATCGTTACTATAGCCCAGTCTAACCTGAATTTTGGCGCCTTCCTTTAGAATAAGCCTCGAGAAAGGGTTTTCTTCCTCTGTGTCTACCTTAACCGGATCAAATCTTTCGGTTACGCGACTGCTACTGGGAGCACCAAACGCAAGCTTGCTCAGATCGCTATATATATCGGTTAAGGTAATAACGCACAGATCGGCTGGAATTTTTCTACTTCTTACAACACGAATATCTTTGACTGCCGAATGAGAATAAAAATCATCAAAGTTTCTATATTCTATACGCGTGGGATCGCTGGCGTCGTCTTCGATAAAATATATCTTGAATGTCGGAAACGCTCTTCTTAGAGTATAAATACCCTGGTCCAGGTTGGCCATAGAGCTCTCGATATTTTTTTGCATTCTGGCGCCGCCACCATCTCTCGATAGCATGCTTTGGTTTTCTGCTTCCTCGTCTAAATCGACATCATATCTGCCTCCCGGCATTTGACCAAACGTAATTCTGTCGTCGTCTTTCAGATGAATCTTATTGGTGGCATACTTCCTAAAGTTGGCGTTTCGATCTGCTTCTTTATCGGAGAATGTTTGTGCCTGCATTATACAGGCGGCTGGCACATCAAACTTACAATTAAGTTTAAAGCTGTCCTCGCCAGGCAAAAAGCTACCCAAGAGCGCCTTCTTCTCCTCTTCGTCGGCACCCTCTTCAATAACAGGCTCTTTCGTTCCTATCTTTGGCTTGTTGTATGAAATATAGTTATTTGCCCACTCTAGAGGAGAAAAGTATCCCGGTCTTCTTGCATCATGACCAGACCCAAGCATTGATTCGTATGTATTTCTGACCCGATCGATAGCTTTTGTTTTTACTTCAATATCATAACCAATAAGCCCAAGACCACCATCTTCGTCTTCGTTATAGAACCAAAAATCAGGAGGAGTATCTAGGGCGCTTTTTGTTAACGGATGTGGAGGTAGATCTAAGTCTGGATAGGCCGGTAGACCTCTCATAGCCACCTCAAAGGCAGAGTGAAGTTTTTCACGAATAGGGTCAAAGAACGACTCGTAAATTCCCCCGTTTTGAAATAGCTTATTTGTAGCTATACGCAGTCGTCTCTTGATTTGTTTTACCCTTTGCCTTTCCTTTGGCGATGGCCTGTATAGATATTCTTGATTGCCACCCATGGATAGCTTGAGTAAATTAGATGCGCTTGCTCCGCCCAGACCAGAATCCTCAACATCAACATAATCTGCCGCCCCTTTTCCTATGGCGCGCTTTCTTTCTGCTAGCATTACCGCCTTTATACCGGGGTTTGTTATCCCAAGTTCATCTAGCAAATCGGGATGCAAGGTTAAAAGACCTGGGGATAATAGCTGCACACCAGCCTTAACGATATCAAATAACGGCTCAACAAGTGGAAGATCTTTTTTCTTGGGAGGGAAGGAGTTTGTTCCGATTACATTGCGCAAGATTGGCTTTACGCACTTACTGATAATTAGAGCCTCCATGCGCGGATCGTTCCAAATTTTGTCACTAAGCTTATATCTATCTTCTAGCATATACATTGCCTGCATGAAGAGCGCACGACCGGAAGAATTTCCTTCCTGCTCAAACCTTTTGATACGCTCCCTCCCGGCCTCGCCAACTATATTTTCATCAAGAAAGTAGATCTCTCCTAATAGCTTATGGAACAGATTTGTTATGTCCTGGTTATTAGAAACAATAAACCCCCACACATACCTAGAAATATCTCTCCATAGGAAACTAGGATGATATTTTTCCTGTTTGATTGTCTTGCCTTTTGGCTTCTTGTATTGGGTTAACCTAATACTAACGTCATATAGACCAGGTGAGCCATTCACGGTAGAAACAGTAATAGACTCAGGAATACCGTACTCGAAGCCCATAAGAGCAAACAAAGTATTGTCTATTCTGATTGCTGTTCCCTCTCTAATCACGCGTGCTTCTCTAGCGTTACGCTGTACGCGCTCAACGACACCCTGTAGGTATCTAAGTTTTTTCTCTCCTTTTGCACGCAGAGTAATAACTGCATCCATATCACCAACGCCAAGGTACTGGTGTGTAGAAAACTCATGGCTTACAACAGGTAGCTCGGCGATAATATTACTTTTGGCTATCACCATACCGGTTATCGTTAGCTCGGGATCCATTTCGTCTAATACAAGTTGGCCCTCTTTAAACATAATAATCTTATTACTGGACGACGCTCTGACATCGGTAATCCACCCAGCCTGAGAGGCGCCTCTTAGAATCTTGCTCAGGGCGTCATCATATAGCTTCATTTGGTCTGTCTTGCTGTCGCTACCAAAATATAGCTCTCCAAGCATTTTACTAATTACTTCACGTGGTGTTGTTGAGCCAAACTTTTGCTTGGCTCTGTTTTGTCCAGGCAGGTAATCAAAATGCCAGGTCTCCCAGTTGTTATAGCGACCCTTAGAAACAATAGCCAAAGCCTTCTTTTCCGGCACTCCGCGTGCAACCAACTCGTCAACCGTCAGTAAATGTCTTGGTGCTGGGTTGCCATAGGCGTCGAACGAAGGGCTATATCCAGAGCGATGACCAAGATTACTTAATCCTCGTGCATTGGCTTCCTTAATCAACCAGTCCCACTGCGCCCTCGTAAGCTCTGAAACGCTAATATCTACGGCTAATCCAACTTCATGCCATGATCCACCAGGACGAGCAGCTGTATGCGGTCTGGCTTCGTATTGCCTAATTTGATCTTCTCTGGTCCTGAAACCAGACGTAACATGAAGTCTTTTTCCCCACCTGGTTTCAAATGCTATAGCAAGACTGGTTAACTGCTCTGCCATATCTTTATCAAACAGCAAAAGAGCATTAGTGGACACTATATGACTAGTGTCGGGTTCCTTGAGCATTTTACGTCTCAGGCGGGGCCTTGGTGCGTCTGCCCTCGATACGCCAGTAAAGCTCTGATAGAGACGATATCCAAAACGTAAATAGTTCGAAAACCTAAATCCTCCACCGGTTAGACCGTGTTGAACCTTGTGTTGTGCTCTATCTATTAAGTAGCGAACTGGTGCCGACATGCTTGGAAACGGTACCGGTGCACTATAGACAGTAGTTGGTGCTTTCTTTCTAATAGGAATATAGACGTCAACAAGGTTGTCGGACGGCGGAGGATCGACACCTTCTGCCTTCTGGCTAATGTTGTCTTTAACATCATTGACCGCAGTCTTTGCGTCCAATATAGATTGCCATCTCTCTTTAAACCAGAAATTAGGAGCATATGGCTTATAGTTAAACCACAAGAGATCTAAATCGACCGCAAGTGCATGAGGAAAATCTGGTATGGTTCTTACGTTCATGGACACCAAAGTGCATACTATTGAGTCTGCGGAACCGGGGGCAATATTCGTACGAATAAAGCTGTTTTCGATAAATACAAACGGCATTGCATTAAAGGTTGCCAGCAGGCGAACAAGCCCGGTATTAATAGCTCTTTCGCCGGCAAATATCAGACTCATCGATATACGTGCCTTTGAGCGGCCAGAAGCGACCTTCTGCGGATCTGCACGCAACGTTTGATATCGGAAGTTTATGTGCTCTTTATCTATACGAATAGCAGTTGGCGGCGGAAGCTCCGATGGCATTGCAAACAAAAGATCGCCAATAATAAGCTTATCCGCACCATATTGATCGTACTTAACCGGAGCCGCGATATAGGTTATAAACTCTCTCTTTAGCTCTTCAATTTGCGCAGAAATTATTTGTTCTTCTTGTTCTTCTTCGAGGGCTTTCTTGTATGCTTCCTTTTTTGCGACGCTGGTAATTGCTTCTTCGTTAGATAAACCTGCATCAACTGGCACCTCTCCGAGTACAACCAGACTTCCGTCGGCTGCATCCGTTACTTTATAAACAGTGCCACCCTGTTTTATGTACCGTATGCCCATACTTTAGAATCCCTCCAGAATATCGCTGAGGTGTTGCGATGTTAGCTTTCTTCTGTCATCGGTATACATAATCTTAGTCTTTACGTTGTTACCCAAAAAGCTCATTGCTTGTGCTAGAGTTGAACTCGATGGAGCCCCACCAGCCGTTGCTTCAGCTGATATTCTATATCTTGGGCCGCTTGGAGGAGTTAGATATGTTCCTGGCGAGCCGAGACCAGCAGGCGGGGTGGGTCGTCCCTGTACCCCTTCTGGTATTGGCAGCGTCTCCGGTCGAAGATCTCTTGAGGGAGGCTGTATACCCTCAAGCATCCCACGGCTGGCTCTTTGTGAAAACTCTAGTTGATGTCTCTGGTCTCCTCTGGCAGGATCTGGCGGAGGAGTCATTGGCTGAGGAGAAGGACTTGACATTAGC
>Ga0180301_10000287_pt1 | contig 38823 bp, 34 predicted proteins | sample GuaBasSediGuay16_FD_121797 | JGI IMG/M metagenome (GOLD analysis project Ga0180301, IMG submission 121797) | Subseafloor sediment microbial communities from Guaymas Basin, Gulf of California, Mexico - Guay16, Core 4569-2, 12-15 cm | ecosystem: Environmental > Aquatic > Marine > Hydrothermal... | reverse complement strand
ATCCATTGAATCTCCATACTTTGGTATGATTAAATTTGTTATTTCAATGAATATATTATGCTCCTTCATTTTTATTAGGCTTTCAAATATCGGTTCAACTGATGGTACTGATGAGAATTCTAGATAGAATTTTGGGTTTGCTGATCCCTTGAAGTCTACTGTTGCAGCATCTAAATATGGTGCTATGGTTTCAATGGCTTCTGGAGTCATATACCCATTCGTGACGAAGGTATTGAATAACCCTTTTTCCTTTGCTATTCTAGCTATGTCGTAGGCGTATTCAAAGAATATGGTTGGCTCCGTATAGGTATAGCTTATTCCTTGACAATTGTATTTTAATGCTAATTGTACAACTTTGTCTGGAGGGATATTTTTCCCATAAATTTCTTCCTCTTGGCTTATGACCCAATTATCACAAAACTTGCATCTGAAATTGCATCCTATGGTGGCTATGCTGAAGACTGATGATCCTGGATTAAAGTGGAATAATGGTTTCTTTTCTATTGGGTCTACTGCTATAGAGCATGCTTTTGAGTAGACAAGTGAGTATAATTTTCCATTAATATTCTTTCTAACTTTACAGAATCCAACATTTCCATCTTTAATTATGCATCTTCTTGCACATAGATTACATTTCACTTTCTTGTTCTCGAGGCTTTCATATAACATGGCTTCCTTCAGTGTTTTTACCTCCAAAATATTTCATCTAAATTTATGTATTTATTATTGAAACTAATATTTATGTGGGTGATTGAGTTTTGATTGTTGTTGCAGGACCTGCTTCACCAAAATTGGGAAAAAGAGTTGCTGAGTTACTAGAATGTGAGTTGGCTCCACTTGAATGGAAACGTTTTCCGGATGGTGAGAGCTATATTAGGATTCCAGGAGATTTGAAGGGTGAAAGTGTAGTTGTTGTACAGTCTACTTCTCCTCCTCAAGATAAGCGATTAATGGAGCTTTTCTTTATTTTGGATTTAATTAATGAACTGGGTGCTAGAGAAGTAACAGTTGTTATTCCATATTTGGCTTATATGCGTCAAGATAAAAGGTTTAGAGAGGGTGAAGTTGTTAGTATTAAGGTTGTTTCAAGGTTAATTGAGAGTTTTAATGTTGATCGAGTTATACTAGTTGATGTTCATAGTAGGAAGGTTTTAGATAGCTTTAATGTTGACGTAGCTGAGGTTAGTGCAATGCCTCTTATTGGCTCTTATTTTTCAAGTATTGATCTTGTGAATCCCTTTGTTCTTGCCCCTGATAAAAAAGCTTTAATTTTGGCTGAAAGAGTTGCTGAGAAGATTGGCTGTAAATATGATTTTCTTGAGAAGAGGCGGGATAGGATTACTGGTGAGATTAAAACCTACTTTAAGAAGATAAATGTTAAGGGTAGAGATGTAGTCATTGTGGATGATATAATTAGTACTGGTGGAACTATTGCTAATGCAGCTGAGATGGCTAGAAGCCTTGGAGCTAGACGAATATACGCTGCTTGTACACATGCCTTGCTGGTTAAAAATGCATTGATGAGGCTTTCATCTGCAGGGGTTTTCGAGATTATTGGGACTGATACTATTGAGAGTAATGTCAGTAAAGTTTCAGTTGCCCCTGCAATAGTTTCTGTTCTTTAAATACTTGTTTGGTATAATTATGATGATGAATAATACTTTATCTAATAGGGCTGAGCGGTTATTTTTTATTGTTTCAGGTGAGCATCCATCTCTCCCTTCATCTGAGATATTGGCTATACTTGAGGCTGAAAATATACCCTTTAGCGATGTACATCTACTTCCTCATGTAGTGAGGCTTAAGGCTCCTTTAACGGCATGTGAAGCTGTTTATAGTAGGGCTGCAATGACTCTTAAGTGTTGTAAAGAGTTTTTTATTTGTACTTCTGATTACCATGAAATCTTCTCTAAGTGCAAAGAAGTAGACTGGTCTTTTCTACGTGATAAGAGTTTTGCTGTTAGAGTTAAGCGTGTCCAATCTTTTTCTCCTCACATTTCAACTAGAATTTTGGAGAGAGAGATTGGTAGCATTGTATGGAATTCATTGAATGGCAGAGTTAAAGTTGACTTGTCTTCGCCTAGATTCATTATTCAAGGCATCTTGACTAGTTCTTTCTTTATACTTGGACTAGCTTTGAGAATTATTCGTAGAGGTGTTTTTGATAAGAGGAGACCTAAATTTAGACCATTTGCTCATCCAAGTTCTTTGGATGCAAAGATTTCACGTCTTTTTGTCAATTTGAGTAGAGTTAGGAGAAATGAGCTTTTCTTGGATCCTTTTTGTGGTGCTGGTAGTTTTCTTATTGAGGCTGCCTTGATTGGATGTAGAGTTGTTGGAGTTGATATTGATGAGGAGATGATTAATGGTGCTCGGCTTAACTTGAGGTTTTTTAAGATAAGACCAGAAGCTCTAATTCTGGGTGATGCAAGACATTTACCTCTCATGAGGGTTGATGCAATTGCTACTGATCCGCCTTATGGTAGGTCTGCCTCTACAAGGGGAGCTAAATTAGATAAACTAGTTTACTCATTTTTATCTGAAGCTTTTAATGTTATTCAACCTGGAAGATATATCTGTATTGCAGCTCCATCACGTTTAGATTTGAAAAGTTTAAGTATTTCTATTGGCTTTAAGGTTTTAGAATATCATTTCATGCGTGTTCATAGGAGTTTGACTAGAATTATAGCTGTGCTTAATCGTTAGTTGGTGGTGATATGCAGTTTCAAGTTATTCTTCTGGGAACTGCTGGGAGCATACCCACGAAGAGTAGAAATCTCCCTTGCATTGCAATTAGGAGGAGAGGTGAACTTATATTATTTGATTGTGGGGAGGGGGCTCAAAGACAATTTATTAAGGCTGGCATTGGATTTCCTGCTAAATTTAAAATCTTCATTAGTCATTTACACGGTGACCATGTGCTGGGGCTTCCAGGTTTACTTCAAACCATGTCTCTTATGGGTCGTAGTGCTCCCTTAGAAATTTATGGACCGAGTGGGATTATTGATTTCCTTAAAGCTCTTCGTGAAACTGTTCGATTTCTATTGACTTTTGATGTTAAAGTTTTTGAAGTGGGTGAAGGTTTGATCTATGAGGGAGATGACTATGTAATTAAGGCATGCTGGACAGATCATAGTATTCCTTGCTTGGCTTTCTCTCTTGAGGAGCATCCTAGACCTGGGAAGTTTTATCCTGAGAAGGCTATTGAATTAGGTGTTCCTAAGGGTCCCCTCTGGAAGAGGCTTCAAATGGGTTTCCCTGTAAAGTTGGCGGATGGGCGTATCATTAAGCCTGAACAAGTATTGGGTCCAATGAGGCGTGGATTGAAATTAGTTTATTCAGCTGATACAACTCCATGTGAAAGGGTGATTGAATTGGCTAGAAATGCTGATTTATTAATTCATGAAGCTACCTTTGATGATTCTCTTGCTGATAAAGCTAGTGAGGATAAGCATTCAACTGCTAGTCAAGCAGCTGAAGTTGCCTTAAAGGCTAATGTGAAATTTTTAGTTTTAACTCATATTAGTGCTAGGTATGAGGGTGATGATTCACTATTATTGAATCAAGCAAGGTCAATTTTCCCTAAAGTTGTGGTGGGAAGAGATTTTCAGGTTATTGAGCTTTTCCCAGAGTTTAAGGTGACCTTTATTGACACGTAAAGTTAAGGTTAGATTTGGAAGATCAATTAGAGAGTTTGATTTAATAACTTCTCCTTATCCTCACATAGTTGTTCCAACTGTTAAGGAGGTTATTCACGGCTGGTATTATGGATATTATGATAATGGGAGAAGGGAGTGTAGTTCTGAACGAATATTGTTAAATCCATATAATGGTTGTAGTGTTAGTTGTCCAATGTGTTATGCAAGGTCATTTGGAGGATACTTTACCCTATGGGATGAAGAGGGTATTGTAACTGTTTTTAAGGATTTTCATTTAAAGTTGAAGGATGAGCTTAGTAGGTTGTATTGGGCTTCATGTGCATATCTATGTCCTTCATCTGAACCATTTCAGAAGCCTTTAGAGAATCTATATCATTTAAGTGAGAAGTCTGCTGAAGTTTTTCTAGATTTAGATTTGCCGGTTGAATTTATAACTAAAAGAGGAGATAATATTCCTATACGTCTTCTTGATAAAATGGCTAGTCATCCTTATGGTCATTGCTTTGCACAATTTACTGTTTTAAGCTTAAATGATGAAGTTAATAGTGTTTTTTCGCCGAATGGTGCTAGAGTTGATGATCAACTTAAAGGAATTAGAAGATGTGTTGATAGGGGTATTTTTACTGTTGTACGTATGGATCCACTTTTTCCAGGTATAACTGATGATGAGAAGACAATTAGAGAACTAGTTGAATGTGCTAAGAATTTGGGTGTGAGTCATATCATTTTTAGTTTATGTGATGTTGGAAGGCGAGGTGAATCTAGAAGAACTAAGCTTTTTAATGTGGTTAAGGAGTTTTTCCCTGAGGCTTTTCAATTATGGCTTAAGGTTTATGCTTCTTCTCAAGATGGTGATATAACGTATAGGAGAAGGGTGTTTAGTTTAGCTAGAAGGATTTGTGATGAAGTTGGTGTTACAATGGCGTTGTGTATGGAATTTGAGAAGGTTAAGGTTGGCGGCAAGGTTGTTTATAGAGGGTTAAATGAGGATTATATGAGTTCATTGAGCTGTGAAGGTATTAATGTTCCTATTTATTGGCGTAAAAGTTTGGATGAAAATTTTAAGCCATTAGAGGGCTGTAATGGTGCATGTCTCCTATGTGCTAAGGGGGTTCAAAGACCTGTTTGCGGTCAACCGTCTCTGATGAGAGCTTCAGCTTTAAAGTTAAGAGATTACCTGAATATGCGTCCTAAATATAGTGATTTAACCTTCTTTGTGAAGAAGTGAAGAATATTGATTAATTTATGTTGGTGGTTCTCTTTCGAATAATGGTTTTCCCTGCGATGTTGGCGGTGCAAGCCAGTTAATTACATCCTTTATATTATCACATGTTATTTCAAATCTTATTGGACCGAGAGGGGATTCCCTTTCTGGTAGGCAGAATGATAAGTGCCCCACGTATGCTACTTGCTTGTTTAGGAAGAATATTACTTGGTTTTGTGTTGAAAATCTTCTCATCATTTTTCTTGCTGCATCTAGTATTCTTTCTCTTCTGAGTAGAGAGTGTAGCTTTCTTAGACTTTCTATATTTTTTGATTTAGCGACAATGTATTTTCTTCCAAATCTTTCCTGGATAGTGATTGATTCTGGTTCAAATACGTTTAGTATGGCTTGTTTAACTTTTTCTTCATCTTCGGTTAGTTTGACTTCTGCTTCTACTGTTACTTCAATCATCTTCCTTTAACCTCTCTAATATTTTCGTTGCTTTTTCAATAAGTTTTTCTATGGTGTCTTCATTAACTAGCATGTAGTCTGCTATGGCAATTACTTTTCCTATTCCTACTTCTAATTCTCTTAAATCTCTTTTAGTAAATTCCTCCCAATTTTTGGGGTCATCGCTTCTTCCTCTTTTTTTAAGTCTTTTGAATCTAGTTTTGGGAGATGCGTGTACTGCAATTATGATGATTTCTCCATATTTTTCCTTGAATTCCTCTACTTCTGCTAGACTTCTTATTCCATCTATCATTATGACTTTTTCTTTACATTTGTCTATTTTGGGGAAGCATCTTCTTGCTACTACTCCTGCCCCTTCTTTTAATCTTAATTCCTTCATTATTTTCCCTAGGTTTTCCGGTGTTGGGGGTATTCTTCTTAATATTGCTTCTTCTCTTATTACGTCTCCCATAACTATTACTGGTATCCCATATTTCTTTGCGGTGTCAGCTATAATTGATTTTCCAGCACCTGGCATTCCAACAATTCCAATGAGTTTTTTCAATGTTACCCCTCTAACTATTTTAAGCCATAAGTAGTCCTTAAAAGTTTAATGTACAAGTTATTCATAGTATTTGGTGGTGGAGGGAGCATTGGAGCGCATTAGAACATTCATATCAATTGATGTTGAAGATGAAAATATTTTATGTGAATTGGAGGGTGTTCAATCTCTTCTAATTAAGAGTGGAGCTGACCTAAAGCTTGTTAGACGAGAAAATATTCACTTAACTTTACGTTTCCTAGGCGAAATACCTATCTCCATAGTTAATAATGTTGGGAGAATGATGGATAAATTGAATTTTTCCTCCTTTGTAATGGAGGTTAAGGGGCTTGGAGCTTTTCCTAAAATAACTAGACCTAATGTTATTTGGGTTGGAGTTGGTGAAGGTCATGATGAAGTAGTAAATATCTTCAATTTTCTTGAAAGGGAATTGAGAAAGTTGGGCTTTAGACCTGAGACTAAAAGTTTTCATCCCCACATAACTATTGCTAGAGTTAGGCGTAGAAGAAATCTTGAGAGGATTATTGATGTTTTTAATAATTATCGAGACTATGTCTTTGGTAGAATGGATGTTAAGTCTATAAGATTGAAGAGAAGTGTCTTAACTCCCAGGGGGCCTATATATTCAACTTTAAAGGAGGTATTTTTAGCTTAGGTTGATTGTTATGAGTGATGTTGAACGTATATTAAGAATTGTATATGATAGAGTTGAGCCTAAAGAGGATGAGAGGCAAAGAATTAGGCATGCTGTATCTAAAATGATTAAACGCATAGAAGAGGCTGCTTTTAAGCTCAATGTACATGTCAAGGCTAGAGTTGAGGGTTCAATTGCTAAGGATACATGGATTTCAGGTGATCGTGATATTGATATTTTTATTCAACTTCCCAAAGAAATTGGACTTGAAGGGCTTAGATCTATTGGTCTCAAAATAGCTAAAAGTGCAGCTGGGGATAAGTGGGCTGAGCGATACGCTGAACATCCTTATATTGAAACTGAGCTTGATGGCTTTAAAATTGATTTAGTTCCCTGCTTTATGCTTAGTGATTCCAGAGAGGCATTATCAACTGTTGATAGAACTCCATTTCACACTAATTATATTAACAATTCATTTAATGATCAGTTAAGAAGAGAAGTGCGAGTTTTAAAACAATTTATGAAGGGTATAGGGGTTTATGGAGCTGAAATTAAAATTCAAGGCTTTTCAGGTTATTTATGTGAACTTCTCATTCTTCATTATAATTCATTTATGAATTTAATAGGTAATGCAGCGAATAGGTGGAAGCCATTTTCTGTTGTAATTGATATTGAAAGATATTATTCAAGGATTAATGAAGCTAAATCCGTTTTCCATGCACCCTTAATTGTAGTTGATCCTGTTGATAAGAGGCGGAATGTAGCTGCAGCTCTATCTTTAGATAGGATGTGTGAATTTATTGCTGCATGCCGTGCATTTCTTAAAAATCCAAGCTTACACTTTTTCTATCCAATTGAACCTAGAACTTTTACTGCTAAAGAATTAATTGAACAATTTGAGAAGAGAGGAACCGACTTTGTCTTTATAGTTACCTCTTGTCCTGAGGTGGTACCTGACATATTGTGGGGGCAACTTTATAAGTCTTGGAGGGGGCTTAAGCGGCTATTGTCTAATTGGAATTTTAATGTAATTGATGGATTTGTTTGGTCTGATGAGAAGGATAATGTGGTTTTCTGTTTTGAACTTGAATCTGCCAGTATTCCTGGTATTGAGAAGCATATTGGTCCACCTATTTCCTCTAAAGAGCATTGTGATCGATTTCTTGAGAAGCATTTGGGTTCAAAGAATTTGATTGCTGGTCCGAAAATTGAGGGTGATAGATGGATTGTCTATTTAAGGCGAAAATATTCTAATGCCATTGCATTATTAGCTAATGAATGGTATATGGCCAAATTGGGAAATTTAATATATAAGTCATTTTCAAATGTACTTAACATTTTATTAAATGATCAAATTCTTGATTTTTATAATTTTCATAGAGACTTTGCTATTTCACTTACTAAATATTTGCGGGGTAAGTTGCCTTGGCTTTATGTATCCTCAATGGCTTAGTTATGGTGGGGCCGCCGGGATTTGAACCCGGGACCACCAGCGCCCCAGGCTGGCATCCTAGTCCAAGCTAGACGACGGCCCCTCTTGATTTGCTATTTGTTTTTTCACTTATAATTTTGATTGTTATAGTTCTAATTTTTTGAGTTGTTCTAGTACGTATTTTCTGATTTCTGTTGCTGATGGTAGTTTTGCAACTATTTTTCCTTCTTTTATTAGTGGTTTTAGCATGGGTTCCATTGCTCTATTGCATTTGGGGCATTCTGGTTTTTCTGCATTTACTGGTAATATTATGTCTATTAAGCATTCTTTGCATCTCCATACTTGTTTTCTTCCACCCATTTTCCCCCTTTTTGCATTGGGTTTTCCTTCTACTTCTACAATGTCCATTGCGAAGTCTATGGTTGGAGCGTTTGAGACGCTTGTTCCTACTCCGAAGGCGTCTGCTCCTGCTTCAATGAGGTTTTCTATGTTTTCTTCATTTATTCCTCCTGACACAAATATTTTGACATGTTTGTATCCTCTTACGTCTAGTTCCCATCTTACTTCTCTTATTATGTCTGCGAAGTTACCTTTTCTTGAGCTTGGGGTGTCTAGTCTTACTGCGAAAAGTCTATCTTTTAATGCTTCCGCAGCCATTATTGCTTCTATTTTTTCATCGTAGAATGTGTCTACTAGTGCTATTCTTGGTACTTCTGGTGGCATTATTTCGTCGAATGCTTTCCATGCTTCGACTTGGTCGTTGAATACTATTATTAGGGCGTGGGGCATGGTTCCTGCTGGTTTTATTCCCATTAATTTTGCTCCAAGCACTCCTGAAACACCGTTGAATCCTCCTATGTAGGCTGCTCTGTCTAGCATTGGTGCTATTGCTGGGTGCATTCTTCTTATTCCGAAGGCGTATACTGGTTTATTGTTGGCTAGCTTTTTTATTCTTGCCGCTGCTGTGGCTACTCCTGATGCTTGACATATTAGTCCAAGTATTGCTGTTTCTAGATGTGCGAATGCTTCATAGGGGCCCTCAATTACTATTACTGGTTCTCTTACACCATTATAGCTTATAGGGTAGAAGATGCTTCCTTCAGGCATGGCATAGACGTTTATTGGATATCCTTCTAATAGTTTTGCTTCTTCTTCAATGCCGCAGAGTACTCCCCATTTCCATTCTCTTGGTAATTTTCCCGATGTAATTTCAGCTGTTACTCTAACTTTGTCGAGTTTCTTTGTTTTTAATATCTTTCTTGTTCTTTGGAAGTAGACGTCTGTTGTTTCCCCTCTTTTTATTTCTTCTTCTGTGGCTATGTAGAAGTGCCTCACTTTTCCATCTCCACATTTAGGTTAGAACGACCAATATTCAGATAATATTTTTTTGATTTTAATAATTGTTGCTTCTACATATCTTTCTATGGCTGGTTGTCTTCCCATCTTTTTATCTTTATATGCTATTTTCTCTTTTATTAGACCGTGTATTGTATTTAGTATTGAAAGTGGAGTATATTTAAGGTGGTAGCCTCCCTCTAAAGCTACTATTATTCTTCCATTTGCGTATTTGTCTGCTTCTGATGATAGTATTCTAGCCATTTCATAATATGTATCTGTTGTGAACATGAGATCCGAGATTGTGTCTGCATAATGTCCGTCATAGCCTGCTGAGACCATTATTAATTCAGGTTTAAATTGCTCTATTATGGGTTTAACGAGTTCTCTTATTGCTTGAAGGGCTACTCTGCCTGTTGCTTGTGGTGGTAATGGTATGTTTACATTGAATCCTCTGCCTTCTCCTCTACCAATCTCATTTATGAATCCTGTTCCTGGATATAGTGTTCTGCCATCTTGATGTATGGATATGTAGAGGACATTTGGGGAATCGTAAAATATTTCTTGTGTCCCGTCTCCATGATGCGCATCCCAGTCGAATATTAATATTCTTCTTAGTCCATTTTCAAGTGCATTTTTAGCTGCAATTGCAATATTATTTAGAAGACAGAAACCTTTTGCCCTATTAAAGCTTGCATGGTGTCCTGGAGGTCTTATTAATGCAAAGGCTTTTTTAAAATCATCTTTCAATAATAGTTGTACTGCTTTGATTACTCCACCTGCAGCTAATAATGCTACTTCATATGATTGGGGTGAAATAACGGTGTCTAGTGTTATTAATCCTCCACCTGCCATGCTTAACCTTCTAATTGTCTCTAATAGTTCCCCACTATGTATTTTTAAGACATCTTCTTGGGAGGCCTTAAGCGGTGGTAGGATTATTATTTTATCTTCCATCGCTATTTGTGATTCTTGAATTAATTTGAATGCCTTCTTTACTCTTATCGGTGATTCTGGATGGCTTCCCGTTTCATGAAGTAAATATTTATCTGAATATATTACTGCTATTTTTTCACTCAAGTTTCTCCCTCAACTTCATTAGATATTTTTTAGCATCTTCTAAAACATTTTTCATGATGATATGTGATGCTCCAAGATAGTTTTCTGGCTTCATAACCTCTTCAAGTTCTTTTTTACTTAGGTATTTTCTTATTTCTGGATTATCTCTTAGAATTTCTAATAGATGCTTTCCTGTTTGCCATGCTTTCATGGCGCAGTTTCTTATTACTTCATGAGCCCATTGTCTATTGGCACCCTTCTTAACCATGGCTATCATGACTGCTTCAGACATGATTAGGCCCTTAGTTGCCTCAATGTTTCTTTTCATGTTTTCTGGGTATACAACTAGTCCTTTCAATACCTTTTTTAATGTTTTTAATTGTTCGTCTAGTAGTAGGAAGATTTCAGGGATCATTATTCTTTCACAGGAGCTATTGGTTAGGTCTCTTTCATGCTCCAGTACTATGTTTTCTAGTGCTGTTACAGCATAGCCTCTTATTACTTTTGCTAATCCGCATACTTTTTCAGATCTTATTGGATTTCTTTTGTGTGGCATTGTGCTTGATCCTACTTGTCGTGTTGTAAATGGTTCCTCTACTTCTCTAATTTCCGTTCTTTGAAGATTTCTTATTTCATTGGCTATTTTATCTAGAGTTGAAGCAATCATTGATATTAGACATATTATTTCAGCTAGTCTATCTCTTGAGACTATTTGGGTTGTTATTTCAGCCTCTTTAAGTTCAAGGTATTTCATTACTAGTTTCTGTATTTTAATGCCTTTTTCACCTAGGGCAGCCATTGTTCCAACTGCACCGCTCATTTTTCCCACAATGTCTCTTTTAGTGTATTCCTCTAATCTTTCGAGATGTCTCTTTATTTCATCTAGCCATACAGTAAACTTAAAGCCGAAGGGCATTACTATTGCAGCTATTCCATGTGTTCTGCCTAGACAAATTGTATTCTTGTATGTTTCAGCTTTTTCAATCATTATTTCAGCTAGTTCAATTAAGTCCTTTTTAACAATTTTTAGTGCATCCTTTAATTGTAATGCCATTGCTGTATCTAAAATGTCGTTTGATGTGGCTCCTAAATGAACATATCCACCATAGTCTCCACATTCATCTGCTAATGCCTTTACAACTGCCATGGTTTCATGATGTATTTCTCTCTCTATTTCCGAGATTTTCTGAAGTGTAACGTATTTAGTTGAGGCTTTAGAAGCTATATATTCAGCTGCCTCTCTAGGTATGTTTCCAACTTCTGCGTGGGCTTTGGCTAGGGCTGCTTCTACATCCAGCATTTTTTGCAGCCAGTTTTCTTTAGTGAAGATCCTACGCATTTCTTCGCTTCCATATCTGTAGGGAGGATTAAGCCAAACCATCCATGTCAAATTATACACCCATTTTATGTTTTATGCTTTTTAGCATTAAGTCTTGTCTATATGTAGGTTTTAAATCCTTATTTATCATTATAACAAGGGGTTTTGACTATAAAGTGGAAGGATGAGGTTATTTCAAAGCTAAATTTAATTCAAGAATTGTTAAATGACATGCATAGTGATATTGCTTATATTAAGAATTTAGTTTCATCAATCTCTGAATTATCTGATAAGGCTGTGGGAAATAACTGTTCTTTGATGGAGGATTTTCTGAAGATAGAATTGTCTGAGATAAAGTTTCTGCTTAATAAGATTATTAGCCTTCAGCTAAAAAAGGAAGAAGATGAAGTTGAGTTTTTGTTGTCTTAGTAGCTCTCAACTGTATATTTAAAGTCTTTTACTCCTCCTTCAAAGAATATTGTTCCTCTGTAATCCTCATTTATTTCCCAGTAGTTTCTGCCATCTGTAATTTCACCAAATAATGTTGCACTTTCTCCTGGTGGAATTACTAGTTTTCCATCTGAATTTACTATGACTGAGGAGGATGATCCATATATTTTGCCAGTCATTATTTCTGTGTTTCCTTGCTTTAATGTGAATGTGAGTGATGGTAGGAATGTTATATTGCCTTGTGCATTTTTTATGTCAATTAATATGTTGCTTATTTTTATTGTAACTGTTCCCAGATTTCTTATTACTATTTGTAGTTTAGTGTAACCTGTTGATGGATGTTGTATTACTTTTGTATCTGATGTATCTATTTTCACCATTGCACTGGCACCACTAAACCATCCCATCATCATTGATGCATATGCAACTGCCATTCCTAGTGATACTGCTAGAATTATTAGTGAAACAATTATTGCAGAGATTCCTTTCATGTTTTTCTTTAATTTCTTCAATTAAACCCTTCATATAATGGGATCTAGAATATTGAACTTATCTTGGCTGTCAGCCAGTTGTATTTTTATAGTTTTTAGACTATTACATCTAATTGTTTAATTGCAAATAATGCTACTGCTAGGGGAATTGATACTTCTTTAAGTTTTGGTGAAAATGAAAATATTGCTTTCTCAAATCCATGAGACTTCATTACTGCAATTATTTTATCTCCATTTACTTCAATTACTTTTAATTCTCTTCCTTTCACTCGCTTTATTTTGAAGATAATGTTTCCGTACCTTCCCTCGATGGGTGTTGTTATGTTTCTTCTCTTCGCTTTTAATATTGTTCTTCCATTTTCCTCGATTGTAAATCCTGAACATTTGAACTGTTTAAAAGTTATTTTGTATTCTTTGGAATCGTATTCTATCCTATATACTGGCTTTATTATCCCCTCTCTATTTGCTTGAGCTATTATTGCTCCATTTCCTCCTCTTAACTCTATTATGTTTATTGGTGGTTCAATGTATTCTAGTGGTTTATGGTATTTGATGATGTAAGTGCGTTTGAGTTCATCTATTAGTTTTTCAAGCTCTATGTTGCATTTTTTGTCTATAAAGTATTTTTTGAAAACTTTGTCATAGTTTATAATTTGTCTTTCATGTAACTTTCTAAGTATTGCATTGATCTTCCTCGAGTCCTTCATTGCCTTTATTCTTGAGGCCATCTTCCTTGAGTCAAAATAGAATCGACCATCCAATGTTTTTTGAAGTCTTCTACTTTCAGTTAATATTGTTTTTATTACTTTAAGGGCTAGTTGTGGATGAGGGAGCAAGGACGATTTTCACCCTTGATTTTGATATAATTTGCCTTAATTCTTCTGCTTGGATTTTTAGGGTTTCAATTTTAGATTTTAACTTCTCGTTTTCCAGTTTCATCTTTTCATTTTCTTCATGCAGTTTTTCTCTTTCTTTTCTGAGTTTTTTAATTTCTTCTACTAATTCTTCTTCTCTTATTTTTAATTGTTCCAGATATAATATGCGTGAATTTACTGTTCTTAACAGGTTTTCATATTCTTTTATCTTTACATTCAACTTATTTATCATATTCAAGATTTTTTCTTCTCTCTGGATGAGTTCTCTCTCTTTTCTTCCAAGCTTTTCTTCTCTAGCTTTAAGCATTGCTTCTTTTCTATCTATCTCTTCTTGACTTAATAATAGGTCATTACTCCACAACTTTAATTGATGCTCTTTCTCTTTTATTTTCATCATTTTTTCTTCATAGTTTTTCATTATTCTCTCTTCCAATGAGGCTAATCGTTTTGCTTCTTTAATTATTTCATTGGCTTTAATTGTTAGCTGTGATAGTAGGTCTAATGCTTTATATTCAATGTCTTTTATGGCTGTTATGCTCTTTAATGTTTCATCATATATTGCTATTAGTGAGCCGTGTTTTTCTGTAATGTTATCTCTGACTTTTTCAATTTCGTTTAAGACTTCTCTTATTATGTTCAATGTTTTTTCATATGCTTTTGCTTCAATGCTTTTTTCTAATTTTTCTTTTATTTCTCTTCTTTCCTCCTCAATTTTTATTATTATTTCACTTAGTTTTCTTTGTTCATTAATTAGCTTTGAACTATACTCTGTTATCTTATTTAGAAAGGTAGCTGCACTTGATGAGGCTTCAGAAATAACGTCTATATTGGATGTAGCATTCTTCAATTTTAATGTTGTTTCCATGATCTCTTGAATTATCTTGTTTAAATTTTTTCCAGGTGTCTCTTTTACGGTTGCTTCTAGAACTGTGAGTCTGGAAATTAGGTTTTCAATTTTGTTGTCCATTGACTTTAATTTCTGTGTTATCCATTCTATTCTTGGCATTAGTTCCTTGTTTTTCTGTCTTATCAATTCCCTTTATTTCACTTTCATTTTGATATAAAAACTCTCTCACTTCTATGGTTTTAAATATTTTTTTCGACTTCAAATTGTGAGCGTGATTTTCAAATGAGTTTAATTAAGCGTTTCATTAAACGAAGAAAGGAAGATGTAGCTTTACCTAGTATTCGAATTTTCAGATATCCTCTTACTCGCGATATTAAGGTTCTTGCTTCATATAAAATTTGCAATAATCAAGTCAGAATCATTATTGGTAGACGAAATGGTGAGGGATTATATTTAGTCAATGAGCCGAGTCTTTTAGATATAGAGCTGAAAGTTTACTCTCGTCTATCTGAGCTACTTAAGTTTGAGCTTGAACCTATTAATGGTGAAGTTGATCTTGTTAAGTATATTAGCTTACAAGCTAGGAAAATTGCTGAAGATTATGGATTAAAGTCTCTTTATGATCTAAGTATTGACCGTATAGTATACTTTGTTCAAAGGGATATTGGATATGGTTATATTGAACCATTAATTCATGACCCTGAAATTGAGGATATAAAGTGTGTTGGTCCCGGTCATCCATTTATAGTTTGGCATAGGCGTTTTGGTCATTTAGATTGGCTTACAACTAATATTGTTTTAGATGAAGATGAACTTAATGCGTTGGCTTCGAAGCTTGCCCATATGGCAGGTAAGCATGTTTCAATTGCTTTTCCAATTGTTGATGCCATTTTGCCAGAGAAGCATAGAGTTTCTATATGTTATGGTAGAGAGGTTAGTCAGCGGTCAACCAATATTTGTATTCGTAAGTTTAGAGAGAAGCCATTTACTGTCATGCATTTAATTTATGATTTTAAGACAATTAGTGCTTTAATGGCTGCATACTTTTGGTTATTAATTGAGAATAAAAAGAGTATTTTCATAATTGGCGGGACTGCTACTGGGAAGACAACTCTGCTTTCTGCTCTTGGAGCCCTGTTTAAACCTGATTGGACTGTTGATACCATTGAGGATGTGCCTGAACTTAGAATTCCTGTTAAGGGTTGGGAACCCTTAATGGCTAGGCATAGTTATGCGTTTGGTAGTAAGATTGGTGAGATTACTCTGTTTGATCTGGTTAAAATAGCGATGAGAAAAAGACCTGACTATATTGTGGTTGGTGAGATTCGTGGGGAAGAGGCTTATGTGTTATTTCAAGCTGCAGCTACTGGACATGGTTGCATGTGTACTATTCATGCTGATTCATTGGAATCAGCAATAAAGCGATTAACTTCTCCTCCAATGAATGTTTCTCCAAGCTACATTTCATTAATGAATTGTGCAATAATTATTCGTAGAGTTGAGCTTTCAAATGGTATTTTTAGGAGGGTTGTTAAAGTATATGAGATTGAAGATTATGGAAAGTATAATTTAGTTTTTTCATGGGTGCCTATAAATGATGATTTTAAGCCTAAGAGTTTAGATTTGCTGATTTCGAATAGTATATTGTTAAGACAGCTTTGTTCAGAGTTGGGTTGGAATGAATATCTAATTAGGGATGAGCTATCTCGCAGGATAGCTTTCTTTGAAGAGTTGAATAAGAGGAATGTTAGGGAGTATGATGATGTTGTTCAATATTTACGGCTTTTTTACTTGAAAAAGTCTCCTCAAGTCTTTAGGAGGTTACTTTAATGTCAGTTAAGAAGTTTTGGGGTATTCCAGTGAATTTAGCATATAGATACTTTGGTAATTTAAGTGAAAAATTGTCTCAAAAACTAAATTTATGGGGGATCCTTCAATTTGCAAATATTCAAATCAGCCCTGTAGGTTACTGTTCAGTTTTCTTTTTCTACCTTCTATTTTTCTCCATCCCTATTTCAATTGGTTTATTTTTCTTCATGGTTCTTATGAATTTTAATCTTTTTTTCATTCCATTTTCATTTTCTCCAATTTTCTTCTTCATTTTCCTTTTCTTTTCGTATCCGCGTATCAAAGCTCATTTACGTAGTGTAAGTTTAACTGCTGAGTTTCCATTTCTAGCAACTTATTTAGGTATGATGGGTGCAGTTGGCATTTCTCCCTATAAGGCCTTTGAGCGTCTATCAAAGCAGAATATCTTTAAAGCTTCTAGAAGAGAGGGTGAAATTATAGTTAGGGAGAAGGTTATTTTTTCAAAGGAGCCTATATCTGCCCTGGAGAATTCTGTGAAATATAATCCTTCACGAGAGTTTAGAGATTACCTGTCAAGTTATCTCCGCATTATTAAGACTGGTGGTGATGCGATAGGTTACCTTGTGGATTATAGTTTTAAGATGATTGAGTGGATGCGTTTATTATTAAAGGATTACTCTGAGAGTGTAAGGTTATATGGCGATCTCATGATTGCCTTGTTTGTGTTTATTCCAATAGGCTTTTTCAGCATAATTTTTCTTATGGCGATAGAGCAGGGAATCTTCTTCATGAAGGCTTATGGTTTTATTATAGCTCCCTTATGCGGCTTTGGTTTGTTTGCTATAATTGATTCTGAGCAATTTAAATTCCCTCAGAAATATGATAGATATATAAAGTTGACTGCTAAAATTATGCTTTTTACATTAGTTGTCGACTTTTTAATTTTCTTTTTCAACCTTATGCCCACTGTAGAATGGTATTTGATTCTTTCCCTCTCTATTATAGTTTCACTTTTACCTTCAGCTATACTCTATGAGATTGACGCGAGGAAACGCTATGATATTGAAAGATCTCTTCCTCTCTTCCTCAGGGATATTGCAGAGGCTAGGAGAGTGGGGCTTAGTATTGAGAGAGCCTTGAAGGAAGCATCTACGAGATCGTATGGTGCAATTCTTGATAAAATTGTTAAGCGATTAAATTCAATGTTGAGTAATTCTTTAACTCCAATTGAGAAGGCTGTTGATTTAATTATAAATGACATTAAGTCATGGTATGCAAAGGCGATTTTCTGGCTATTTAAGGAAGCTATTGTTACTGGTGGGGGTTCTCCTGAGACATTTAGTATTTTGGCTAAGTTTTCAGAGGATTATATTGAGGTTAAGCATAGAATTTCAAAAGAACTTAAAATCTACTATATAATTGGTTATGTAGCATCTATAATCCTGTTATTTGTCTTTACACAGCTTATAAGATACAGTTTTATTCCCAGTTTCTATGTCTCCCCCAACTTGCCCAATTCACTTAATCTTCCAATGCAGTTTATTTCGAGAAGTGTTTTAAATGAACTGCTTTCTACAAGCTTTATGACGATTATTATTGTCTCTTGTTTAATCGGATTGATTGTAGGGAAGATTGCGACTGGAAGTATTGTTGGTGGATTTAAGCATTCCATAATATGTGTGATCATCACTGTTTTTGGCATTAAGAGTATGGGGTGGTTATGGTGAAATGTAGACTTAAATTATTATTCATTATTGGCATGCTTTTTCTTTACTCATTATATTGTAGTATTTCCACTTTCTCCTATAACACTCTTTCAGCTGAAATTCTCTCAAAGAGTTTAGTTCCACCTTTTAATGATAAGTCGATTTCAGTTAATTCATATGGTCAAGCGTACTATGAATATGATTTCTCTTTAAGTTCTGGGAAAATTGATTCGTTGGCTAAGGCAGTGAAGAGTTTTGGTGAGCTTAGAAGCTCAAGTCAAGTTGTTTTGTCAATAATTAAGACATGGACTGTGAGTTTTAATGGAAAGATAATAGGAATTGAAGTAACCTACTCCCTTAAAGGATACATGGTAGTCCAGGTTTCAACTAGCTCAAATGTATATGGTGGTGCTTCTAAGGTTCACTTTTTCTTAAAGTTTGATGGTCAACCTTTTACTCTTGAATATAAAAGGCTTGAACAGTATGGTAGTGGAACTAAGAATTACCATTATAATTTGATAAATAAAGTGAAATCTTTCAATCTTCAGAAGAAGGTTTCTAAGGGAGAGAGAATAACAATCATTGCTTCACTTATTACCTCTGCTGAAGCATATGGAGCAATTGAAGATTATTCCTTTGCAAACTCAGATTTTTATATGGGTAGTTTTGGGGCTAAGCTTAGTGTTAAGATATATTATTTAGAAGAGACTGTTTTAACTGCAAAGCCGTCAAAAAATAAGTTGTATTTAGATGATGCTGTTACGATTACTGGAAAGCTTACTTCAAGTAATGGTATTCCTCTAGCTAATAGGAAAGTAAATCTCTACTTCGATGGAGAATACGTTAAATCTACTTATACTATGAGCGACGGGTCCTTTGTCTTCTCATACCATATACCTACCTCAACAACTCCGGGAACTAGAACTTTCACCGTTAAATTTAATGGCGACAATTCTTATCTTGCTTCTCAAACTTCATTTTCAGTTCTGATACCAACTTTCTCCATTTACACCTTTACCTCAAACATTAAAATCCCAAAAGGCGGCTCCCGCTCTCTTAGAGTACATGTTTATGATGTTAATGGCTATGATAGGAATGTGAAGGTTATAGTTAAAAATGCTCCTTCATGGCTAAACATTCGATTTATTGGTTCCAATTCTAATATTCCTCCATTTGATGTCATTTTAGTTCTTAAAGCAACTGATACAGGTTCAACCACGATAAAAATTGTTGGGATTGGAGAAGATGGACAGCAGAGGTCAATTAAATTAAACGTACATGCCTATAATAGACCTTCATTTGAAATTCAAGTATCTCCAATCAATCAAAGTGTTCTCCAAGGAGGTTCAGCTATTTTCAATGTGACTATAATCCCATTGAATGGATATTCAGGTAACGTATATTTGAATCTCACTTCACCTGAGATAGATATCCCCTATGCTTTTTCAGTGAATCCCGTTAGGATAAATGATTCTGTAGAGGTGGTGAAGCTTTCAGTTTATGTTCCATTATCCATAACTCCTGCTACTTATTTTTTCAAAGTTATTGGAAGCGATTCAACCATGCAAGTTGAGAGCAATACTTTCTCATTACATGTAAATCCTCTACCTCAACCGTCCTTTAAAATAGATGTGCTTCCAAAAAATCAAACTATTTTTGCTGGTGATTCAGCCTCTTACTCCGTTATTCTTTCAAGTCTCAATAACTTTGAAGGATTTATTTACCTCAATATAACGCTTCCAAGTGATTTCAATGCTAGTTTTGATGTGAATCCCGTCTATTTGTGTAGAGGGCAGTCATCTACAATTAATTTAACAATAACATCAAATGAAGCAAGTAGAGAGGGATATTATAATTTTACAATAGTAGGGTATAGTGCAAATGATATAAAATCTGACTGGATTGGATTAACTGTAATTAACTATCCTGCTAAGATAGATTTCTTCTACGTTAATTGGATAAGTAAAAAGTGGTTTTCTGAAAACAGATTTCTCCCATTTGAAGCTGTGGGGGTAATTGTAAAGTATGAACCTAACAGGCAAATAGTAATTGAATTCCCGAAGGAAATTGTAAGTCCATATTACAAGAATATTATTTCTTTATCTACAAATTCAACTGGAATAGCTACTGCCATTATACCATTAAAAGGTCCAATAGTTCCTTTTGGTTCCCATACAATTGTTATAAGGAGTTCGATCGGAGAAATAATTGGCAAAGGATTCATTGTAATTGATGGAGCTAAAATAAATTATAGGGTTAAAAACTTTTACGGCTATAGTATTGTTTATTTCGATATAAAATGGGCTTCATCAAATAGTTCCATTTTAAACAGGAATGGAACATTACAATTGGAACTACATTTGCCTGACAATTCTACTATCAGAACTCCTCCAATACTAGGTAATGGTTCAATAATATTCTTTCCTCCACGAATCGATGCTGATATCGTGGCCTTAGCATATCTACTCTATACGGACACAAGTCAGAAGGTATATGAAAATTCATCATCTTCTTCAGTAATTCAAATAAGGTTTAGAAGTATTGCTTCCTACCTCATCCAGAAAAAATGTATTGATCTCAGCTATAATTTGAAGATTAAAGTATACTACAGATTTACACTTGAACCTGCCAATAATATAACTGTCAAGTTATTAGTTTTGAATAGTTATGGAAAAATATTATTAAGCATTGAAGAGGAGACAGATGATTCTGGAACTGTACATTTTTCATTAAGTCTGCCTTTTGAAGAAGCTTTAATCATTAAAATTTTATGTTCAGATAGAAATGATGAATGGATAACTTGTTCTGAATGGGCTGACTTATTTATATCAAAGGAATTTTTGAGAGTTATGATAACTGTTTCCAAAAATTCTTCATTTCTATTAGTTAAATTAGCTTCCTTATGCGGCTTAATGGATCTTCATTGTTCTCTACTTGTTAAAATTTATGATGAAGCTGGAAGAATTCAATTTACCTCCACTCAGCCAATCTTTATTCGTCATGGATTGCCTATGTCAATAATTTTCCCAGTTGATAGACTCAGAGCATATCGTGTTTATGTTAGAGTTGATTTCAGAAGCTCTACAATTGGGGAGATTTTTGAACGAGTAATGGAGCGTGAATGGTAATGGACGCTGTTATTGAGCATGTTTTTGCAGGTTTTATGGTTTTTCTTTTGATTTCAACTTGCTTGTTTGGTATCAATACCTATATGAGTTTAAATCTAATAGGCTCTAAGTCATCTAGTTCTTTGGAAAGCGTGTTTGAATACTTATCATCAATGCTTTTCTCTAATGAAATAGTGACTCCAACTATTACAAGTAAAATGGATGATATTTGTAGTGAAGCTTTTCCTAATGCATATATCGATTATGACTCCCTTAAGGATTTAATGGATTTAGATGATTATGGATTCACCTTGTCATTGCATTATCCTCTGAATATTAACTTAGATCTAAATGGCCGTGTTTTATGGTGTTCAATTGAGAGTAATGTTAATTCATTTCCCGTTAAAGGAACAATTTCCATATATGCTTTCACCAATGGCTCTCTTATTGACAAGGTAACATTATTTGTAAGTGAATCTGGTTGCTACTATTATTTCGCCAATCCACCTGAGATGATTATCGCTGTAGCTCATTCCAATAATATGTGGGGTTTCAATTGGACAGGTAACTTTGATAGGTTGCTTGCTTTTCCTTATGATGGACATCTTTACTTGACTGGCAGTTGTCTTTCTCCTAACATTTTCCTATTATCAGAGAGTTTCATTAATGGAGGTAGAGAAGTTGAATTGTCTTCAAATGAGTTCATTAAATTTCTTAGTCAATGTATAAGAAAAGGAGTGGTTATTGAAAGTGGAGAGAAAAGAGTTACGCTTTTTCTTTCAGGTACTGGTAAGATTAAGGTTAGTTTGGGCATTATAGGGGAAAACTATGATATAAGTGACATTTTCTCATCTGAAATTATTTCCATCAACAATTTGACGCCTAAAAATGTCTCATTTTCCCTTAACTTAAGAGAACCAATTAACTTATCGGAGAATAATAGACTTCTATTCAAAATTTCCTGTATGGAGGGTAATGTTAAAGTATATTTTGGCAGTAGAGCTTATCCTTCTAGATTAAGTTTATCATTAATTCCTAATGTTGCTGGTGAGGGATTATATTTCAAGCTTCCAGTTAAAAGTCTCAGTTTATATCTCTTAACCTGTCAAGGTGACTTATTCAATCTAAATATTATAAAGAGTAAGAATGATGTTTTTCGAATTAAATATGCTTTAACACCCCTCTTAATTCTAGCCTTCTCCCCTAAACATAGGAAATATTATGTATTGCCTTTTCCCAACGTTTTTGAGAGTTATGGCGGTATACCTGGAAATAACCATAATGTTTTTTCAAAAGTAATCTCTATACTGAATTATCCTTACGTCCTCAAAGCATCCTTATGGCATCACTCTCTTAACAGAAAAATTAAGGAATTAAGCTTCTCAATAAATGTTGTTCCTCCTCAAATTTCAATTATGCCTGGTGCTATAGGTCAAGTTTTTATTAATGTTCTTAGTTTAAAGAATGATTTCACAACTGTAAGGGTATTTCTGAACGTATTGTATCCTAAGAATATATTTAGAAATGTAACTTTAACTAAAGCTTCAGGATTAATTCCATTTACTGCTAATCTCCTTATACAGCCCTATGAAAATGCTTCTCAAGGAACTTATAAAATATTGATTATGGGAAGTGACAATGAAGGCACGACCGTCAATTGTGAAATTAAAGTAAATATCCTGTCTTCTCCCCCAGATTTTACGATAACCATAAAACCTGCGATATTAACTGTCTATCAATGGAGTAATACTTCAACCTCAATTTATATAAATTCATCCCAGAGTTACAGATGTAATGTAAGCCTAGTGGCAAATAATGTTCCAGATGGTGTGGCAATTTCCTTTAACCCCTCAAATGGTGTTCCCTCTTTCCAATCAGCTTGTTTCATTTCTGTTGGTGCAGTTATATCTGGAACATATCAAATTATAATTACCGGCATAGATGAGAATGGTAGGAATCATAGTTCAATACTAACTTTGAATGTTATTGGTTCTCCTCCCGATTTTAAATTGAGGATTTTTCCTAATGAAACTATAATTCAAAGAGGCAGAGTTGCTACTTTCATTATCGAAGTAATTTCAATAAATAATTTCAGTAATACGGTAACTCTAAAATTAAGTAATATACCTCCATTCTCATTCTATTTACTATTTCCTCCAAATGGAAATCCCTCATTCAATAGTACACTCAAGCTAGTTGTCAGCTACTTAACTCCTCAAAGGACTTATTATGTGGTTGTGACTGCAATGAGTGGTTCTATGGTACGCACTGCAACTATCCGTCTGAGGGTGATATAATGAATAATTGTCACGGATACACCCGTATTTTAGAAGCAATATTGGCTTTAATACTCCTTTCAGCTCCATTTCTATTATTTAAGCCAATTTCTCCTCATAATGCAGAGAAGCTTAGAGAGATTATTATGGATACGTTAGTTAAAGCAGATGTTAAAGGCGATTTAACTAGATATGTTTATGATGAGAAATGGAATGAACTTGAAAACTTAATAATAAGTCTGCTTCCCTCCAGTATTAAACTATCTATAACTGTTACAGATGCTTTCAACAATGTGCTGTATACTGTTAATCTCGGATTGCCAAATGATGGAAACATAGTTGTCGTCTCCTACATTTTAATGTTTAGGGGGGCCATTAGAATTGTCACAGTTAAAGCATCATGGTAGAAGGGGTCAAATAATAATATTATTTGCAATCTTATATGTAGGCTTAATATTGAATCTGCTACATATCCTGCCTAGTTTTATAGAGGAGCATGAAAGTCCATTTTCTCATGTTAAGATAATTAACTTAATGGTTAAACGAATAACTGACGCTTCTTTAGCATGGGCTAGTAATGGTGGGAATTTTTCTCAATACTTAAATTGGTGTCTTGATAACCTATCTAAATACTATCCTGTTATAGTCACAGTACTGGATTATTCAGTTACGATAAAAGAACAATTACGCCAAGCTACGGTTACCTATCTTATAAGCTATTTACCTTTTAACCTTCAATATCGTCTTCAATGCACATCAAAGTTTCAAGTGTCAACTATAGCTAGTTTAACCAGCTCTTCTCCTTCTCCCTCTTTTAAATCAAAATTATTTGAGATAAAACTTCTATCAGATGAATTATACCCATTAGATTCAAACAGTTTTTCAGCGCTTTTCTTTGATGGATATAAATGGCATTTAACCTATGTTAAGGTTACCTTCTCCAACACCTCTTATTTAATAGCTTTAACTGTTCCCTTGAATGCAACTTTAATAAAGCTCTTAATAGGTGATTGGCGTGGAATTACTATTAGCATCCTCTTCAAAACTTAAATTTAAGAATGGTACATCTGAAATTGCAGCTAACATTATTATTAGCTTCACCTTTATCTCCATGATCATAACGATATATGCACTAGGGCTCAACTATACTTTGTTCTTATATAAAGAGGAAAAAATAGATTCTATGGAAAATTTCTCTCTATTTCTTGCTAACGGCCTTAATAGTATGTATTTTCTAAATGAATCAAGAATTTTCAATACTAATACTAACCCTGTAATTTTTAGAGCAGGAAATCATTCTACACTTCTTATCAATGATGTTATTTTGGGAAGCTGGAAGAATTTTGAAATTTCCATTTATACTGGATTGCAGAAATCTTCTGGGAATGAGACTATAATTCTTTATGGTGATAATAGCATTTTTTCATTGAACAAAACTAGTTTCTATATAGCATTAAGCGGTGAAAGAATAATTGTAAAGTTTAATGTTAAAATTGCTTCTATTGGCAACTGCCTATTCATTAGAGCATATACCTTAAAAAATAAGGATCCCGTTGTCTTGAATGGTAGATTTATGGTTAGAATATCCTCCATCCATCGTTTCTTCCATAAATATTTTGTTTCAAATAAAATTTTGAGGATTTCACTGATTTATGATAATTTTTCAGAAAATCTGGCGATGAAATTGTCTTCACCCCTTATTCTTATTTTACTTGAAATTATTGAGTTTGAGGTTGATGAATTATGAATATTTCATATATTGTCATATTATCAATAATTGTTTCATCTTCGATTATAGTTGGTATCCTTGGGTTGCAATATTATTATGCTAACAATGTTTATTCTAGTCTGAAATATGAAGTAGAGCATGTAGTAATGCTTTATAAATCAATTGTGAATGTGATCTCACTAAATGTGGGAGGAAGTTTTCCAGTTAGGCTTTCATTTGGAAAGCTTTCTCTATTTGATGATGGATTTATTCTAATTGATTTTAATGATCGATGCTTATTTGCTGCAATGAATTATATTGTGAATTATGCATGTAAAATGAATTTGTATGGTTCTGAGGAAACACTAATTTCTCATGGTTCTCTAAATGATTTTTCTTTTCAGATTTTTGGGATTGGAAATAATATATTTCTACGATTTAAACCCTTAGTGAAAATGTCTGAAGGTAAAATATTCATTAGCTGTGTTGTTCTTTACAAGTCTAAACTTGGTGTCATTGTTGATGGTACATTAAATGTAAATAGTGAAGTTGAATATCTTAAGTATACCTTTTCACCTATGCAGGGTGGAACTTATTTTCTCAGAGTTACGTATGGCTCCTCTACTGATGAATTTAGTGTTTATGCATCCCCAGAGAATCCGATTACTATTATCATAAAAGTTTTGAAGGTTAGGTGGGGGTAGAGTGAGAAATATTGTTTCACATTTCATATTGACTTTTGCATTGTTTATTTCTCTTAGCTTAGTGTTATCTAATTTTTATTCAATGACTTATTCTCGCCAATTCTTTAAATCCATCGCTGATAGATTTATTGATTCAATATTGACTGCTATTTGGGATGGTATTACTTGTATTGAGCATGTTAACTCGCCTTCCTATTTGACTATTAGGGTAGTTTTTCCAGTGCAGGTTAAGGGTTGCTTTCTAAGGATTGATGAAATGGGATATTTATCTATAATTTTTGGTGGATTTGAATTTTCAATTAAACTGCCTTCTCGACCTAATATAGTTTATCTTCCATCTAAGGTTTATCTTTCAGAAAGTGAGGTTAGTATTGTAATTAGAAATGATGGAGAGTATATTTATGTGAAGCTTTCTGGTCTCTAAATTTATTCCACTTTTATTTCTCTTCCACTAATTCTCTTTGGTAGAATTACTTCTAATATTCCTGCCTTAAATCTAGCCTTTGCTTTTTCAGGTATTACTGGTGATGGTAGACCGATAACCTTTTTAAAGTATTGGAAGGAGGTTTCTCTTCTAATTACTCCTAGCCTCTCAATTCTGTATTCTTCTTTTAGTTTTGCTTCGACTGTTAATGTATCTTCTGTTGCATATATTTTTATATCATCTTTATTTACGCATGGCAGATCAATAGTTACAATTATTACATCTTCAAACTCCCTTATGCTAACAAGTGGTTCTAAACACTTTGAGTTATAATCCCACATGGGTCTATCTACTCCCTCATATATTTCATCCATTATTCTCTCAATTTCCTTGCTTATTTCATCAATTTCTCTAAATATTCTCCACATATTTTCATCTCCTATCGATACATGAGAGGAACTTCGCTTTCCTGGATTTTTCTCATTGCTTTTAATTGTCTTTGAGTTCTTCTCATGAGTTCTCTTGCCTTTATACGTATTTCCTCTGCCTGTTCTATTAGTTTTTTAGTGTCTATTTGAATTCCAGTTATTTTGCTAAATGCTTTCAATATTGATGCAGCTGCTGCCGGGTCGGGGAATTCAGTGAAGGATTCTGATAGTAGGAGTATTGCTGGAATCTTATTCTTTATGCATTCTCTTAATATTAATGCATTAGCTCCAGCGATGAATCCTTCCTGAAGGATTTCAATTCCATTTTCTTGGAGGATTTTCTTGCCTTCCATGTTTGTTGCAACTCCATATACTTTTGGTTCTTCAATGTCCATTCTATTCGGTACTCCGAGTCCACTTAGCATTAGAATATATTTTCCCTTCTTTTCCATTATCCAATGGACAATCTTCTTTGAAAGTGCTAGGATGGTCTGTGTTGGTAATGCGATTTCAGATATTAGCGTTATGACTTTTTCATTTGCATAGATTCTAATAGGTGATTTTAATTCTCCTCCGTGAAGTAGTATTACTGGTGGAATTAAATCATAGTATGCATATCCATGTTCTGGAAGTTTTAATTCTCTTGTTAAGTGAACTGTTGCAATAGCTCCTACTAATCCTACATCTGGTAGGCCTATGATTGCAATTGGTTCTTCAAATTTTCTATCTGTATATTCTATAAATTGCATTTCCCTCAAGATGCTACTCATAATCTTCCTCCAAATTATTTCATAATCATACTGCTATATGTAGTCTATTATGCGCTTTTGCTCTTCAACTTTTTCCTCTTTTAGATTTTCTTCAATTTTCTCTCCTAATTGCTCCTTTATTCTCTTTACTGTTTCTATTCCAATTGTAGGTATTCTTAAAAGGTCGGAGGGTTTAGCTTTCTTTAAGTCTTCCAATGTTCGATATCCTGCATTATATATCATTCTAGCTCTTATTCTGCCAATTCCCTTCAGCTGAATTATTGGTAATAGTTCCTCTTTACATCCATATTCAACTCTTAACATTAATTTTTGTAGTGGTTTTACATGGTGCTTTAATCCTAGTATGCGGCTTAATTCTGCTGCTGAATATAATAGCCATCTGGCAGTTGATGCTAATGCATAAATGTCTCCTGATCCAATATCGTATCTCTCAATTATTTCATCTTCTTTTTCCTCATTTATCCAGTCAATTAATGTTAATGCACTTTTTAGTGAGGCTAAGAAGTATTCATATTCATCATAGTCCATTGAAGGGTCGGGTATTGGTAATATAAATTCATCTGATTTAGCTAATAATATGCTTACAAGTTTCTTTCTGTCTCCTCTTCTCAAGAATAGTTTGGGCATGTCTGGTGTTGATGCTATTAAGTGTAGATAGCCTAGTGGTGTGGCTTCTTCCACTTTTTCTAGTCCTTCTCTTATGTATACTGCGCTTAGTGGATCGATGTATAATTCTGATACTCTTTTTCCCAGTCTGGTTGCTTCAATTCTATCATCTTTGCTTTTAATCATTTCATTTATTGTCAAGAACTGGAGTATTCTGTTTATTACCTCTTTTATATATGTGCCTCCTCCATATTGATGATAATAAAACGTATGTCTTAGGAAGTCCATTATTCCCTTTATAGATCTAGCAAACCCTGTTGCTATAGTTGCAAGTATATGTGATCTTAATGCTGGTTCAGTTGCTAATTTTGACCAGATCCTTTCCGGTGGAGCTTTAACATAGTTTTCCATTAAATATTCTCTTTCATCCAATGTTTTTGCTATTAATATCGCCTCTCCATATTTGTCATATTTTGGTCTTCCAGCTCTTCCAGCCATTTGATGAAATTCTAATACTGGAATGTTTCTATATCCAAATCCAATGTTATATCTACGGTAATGCTTAATAACTACTCTTCGAGCTGGTAGATTTACTCCTGCTGCTAATGTTGGTGTTGCACAGATAACTTTTATTTTAAAGTTTCTGAAGGCCTCCTCAATTATCCTTCTATGCTCATATATTAATCCTGCATGATGAAAGGCTGTCCCGCATTTTACACATGAAGCTAATTGTTCACTTATTCGAGTTACTTCCCCTGTTCTCAAGATTTCTTCTGCAATTAATCTTAGTTCATTTCTTTCTTTCATGTTTAGATGTCTCAAAATCGTTGGTGCTAACTTTAATGCAAGCCGCATAGCCCTTTGCCTTGTATTTGTAAAAATTAATATTTGTCCACCATTTTCAATTGTATCTACTGCTATTGTTTCGCATGGCTCAGAAGTTCTTCTTTTCAATTCTATTACTGTGTTATCATCAAATATTATTGCCCCTCTTAAGTAGACTCCCTTTCTTAATGGAATTGGTCTCCAATCACTTTTAATTAATTTTGCTTCAAGCCATTCAGCAATTTCCTCTGCATTTCTAATTGTTGCGCTAAGTGCAATTATTTGTGCTTCTGGGTTTATTTGCTTTAACCTTGCTATTACCATTTCTAAAGTTGGTCCTCTACTTGGATCATTTATTAAGTGTACTTCGTCTGTAACGATGGTTGTTATGTTTTCAATCCATTGTGCTCTGTGTCTTAATAAGCTATCCGCTTTTTCATTTGTTACTACTATTAAGTCATAATTAGCTAGCCATGGATCACTGCTGTCATAGTCTCCTGTGCTCATTGCAACTCTTATTCCTGCTTCCTCATACTTTCTAAACTCTTCATATTTCTCAGCTGCTAGTGCTCTTAAAGGAACTAAGTAGAGTGCTTTCCCACCTTTCTCAAGTATTTGTTTCGTCATTGCTAATTCAGCAACTAATGTCTTTCCTGCAGCTGTCGGTATCGCTAAAACTATGTTTTCACCGTTTAGGACGCCTGCTTTAATTGCCATTTCTTGCGGTGGATATAGCTTGGTTATACCTTGTCTGTTTATTATCTCCTTTATGATTCTTGGGATTTCTAGCTGGTTGATGAATATTTATTGACCCTCCATTAAGTTGGCATTATGTATCCAGGTCTTTGCTCATATAGTAATCCTTCTCTTAACATTCTATCGATAGCTATTTGAACGAATTTCTTATCTAGTCCTGCTTCTTCTGCTGCTTCAACAATTTCCTCAATCTTCACTGCTCCGCCTATCTCTTTCACCTTCTCTCTAATTATATCAATTAATTTCATTAATCTCTCTCTTTGTGAAAGTGGTTTTCCGGTCATTATTGTGTCAATGTCTATTCGACCTGTTTCTCTATCTATTGCTGTTCTCTCGAGAACATATCTCATTAGCCTGATAGCTGCTTCAGCGTCATCAACAGTTACTTCTTCTCGTAATGCCATCTTAGCTCTAGCTTCCGCCATTCTAACTAATGCTTCTAACTGTCTTGGTGTTATTGGAATGGTTGCAGTTTCACTTTCTCTTCCCAGACTCCTCATTTCAAGATAAAATTTCCTTATCCTCTCAGCTGCTTCAAGAGTTAATCTTGGAACAATATTCTTTCTCGCATATGATATGTATTTCTTAAGTAGATCTGGGGGAATTGGAGGGGAGCCGACATAACCTCTTGTTTGATGTAATTTCAATATGTGATCTGACATCTGTTCATCAAGTCTTGGATCAGGTTTATCTTTTATTGTGAATATTAAATCAAACCTTGAAAGTATTGTTATAGGTAGGTTTACGTTTTCGGCAATGCTCTTTTGTTCAACAAATCTTCCTAGAGCTGGATTTGCAGCTGCTAGAATGGCTGTTCTAGCATTTAATGTAGCTACTATTCCTGCCTTGGCTATACTAACTGTGTTGTGTAGTATGAGTCCATGACTTATGAAGTTTCTTGTGGGCTCAACTGTAACATCATAAACCCATCTTGTTTCAAGTTCATTTCTATTTTCTAGAATTTCTATTCTTTTTATTCTTAACCATCTAACCCGTTTTAGTCTCTCGATTTTCTCTACAATTTCTTTTGTATGTTCAATTTCCTTTAATGCTTCTTTTTTAAACCTTTCAAGCATTTTGCCTCTTTTTTCTAAGTTGTATCCTCCTCTCTCCAGGTAGTCAATACTACTTCTAGTCACACCGATTAATTTAGCAACTTTGCTTTGTGAATAGCCTAATTTTTGTCTTAATTCTTTGAAATTAGTTATCTTCCTGACGGCATTCTCGCATTCTCTTATTCTGTGTTTAATAGTTTCTAAATATTTGTTTATGACTTCAATGGTTATTTCATGGTTCATTTTAAGGTGTCTGTGGAAATAGCCACTGTAAGGTAACCCCAACTTTTTAAGGCATACTATTATCATTTTTGCAGTGTAAGGTGGTAAAACGTCGTGTTTCCTATTTCTTCCTTTGCTTCTTTCCATTAATTTTCTGACATCATCCTTCATTATATATTCAGGAATTATTGTTTCTACAAATTTTCTTAAACTGTCTCCTGTAATATAGACTTTAAATCGCTGTCTTTGCTCTCCATTCCGAAGCGTATAATTTTCCTTAATTATTCTTGAGTGGATTCCTAGGGTTAATAGTAGGTCTTGATAGTCTTCAGCAAGTCCCCTTGAGGATGTTGTATATGCTAATGCTTCACTTTCAATAGATCCATCACCTTCAAAGGCAGCCTTAAGAAATTCTATTCTTTCCTTTTCTTGGAGTGTGAATATTTTTTGAGGTATTCTTCTAAACTTACTTGGTTTCATTACTTCTGGGAAGTTTTTAGACATGTAGTTATAAACAGTTTTTGATATTATTCTTAGGGTTCTGTTCTTATCTGTGTAGTCTATTGGTTTGAGCCCGAAGGTTTCTTGTATACTTGGCTTCATTTTTGAAATTATTTCTTGGTTTGTGTTGCTTAATCCAATTTCATTGCCAGTTACATTATATGCATAGCCTTCCGTTACGAAGTATCCTAAAAATCTTGCAGCAGGTATTCTTATTACTTGTGGAAGTTTGACCCTTTTCCTTTCTCTAGCAACTTCAGTATTCAGTTTATCCACGCCTTTAAATTCAATTTTTCTAACTGCCGGGACAAAAGTTCCAGCCTTTAATTTGTCGGCTCTTATTGTTTTAATTTCTCCTTCTTTAAAAATGAATACTGGATGTTCTGGTGTTACAATTATTTCTCTTCCATTTGAATAAGTGATTTTTATAAATTTATCTGGAGCCCTATGTCTACTTACTCTGTTAATTTTCGTCTTAAAGATTGTATTAAAATTCGTTGTAAGTATTTCGATGTTTAAGTCTGATATTGGAAGTATTTCACAATTTATTCCAATGATTTTTCTTTCCTGAAACTTCTCAAATAACTTGTCAACTAGTTCTCCAATCTTTATTTTTGCTCCATCTGCTAGTGTTATTTCAAAGGATGGATGATAGGATTGTTGTTCCATCGCTTCGTGCATTGCAACTCTATCTTCGCTTCGCATTTTATCTATTTCATCTACGCATGCTACGCCTCCATCTGCTAGGACTAGTGCTCCTGCTTCTAAGTAGTAGTCTCCTGTTAATTTGTCTCTTACAACTGCTGCTGTTAATCCTGCTGCAGTTGAGCCTTTGCCTGAAGTGTAGATTCCTCGTGGTGCTATTCTGGCAACATATTGTAATATTTGGCTTTTCGCTGTTCCTGGATCTCCTACTAATAAAATGTTTATGTCTCCTCTTATTCTAACACCGTCTGGAAGTTGCTTGGGTACTCCTCCAAAGAGTAGATATGCTATTCCCTCCTTAATTTCTTCATATCCAAATATTGATGGTGCTATTGATTGTATAATTTTTCTATGTATAAATGGGTCCTTAGCTAGTTCCTTTATAATTTCTTCATCTTCAGGTGTTATCTCTATTTCTTCTAATCCCTTCTCAGCTACGTCAATGGAATTTATTTCTAATATTGGCCTATATGTGGATAATCTTCCTCTAGGAGTGAATTCTGGTCTCGGTTTTAGTATTCCAACTACAATTACTCTATCTCCAGGCCTCGCTATGTCGACGATATCTCCCCTTGCAATTGCATCAATTGATCTTGGTAGTTGTCCTGGTGGTAGTTCCTCTGGTTTTTCCTGTATTGTTAATCTCTGCCAATCCATGAATATTGAGTCTTCAATTAAAAGTGTAAAGTTTCCACGATATTTACAATCCGGATTTGTACATCTTTCAGGTGGATTTACCCTGCCCTCGCTTTCTCTTCTCTCAACTTTCATTATGTTTCCACATTTTGGGCATTCAAATACGCCTACAACTAATTGTTGTTTAACTGATGAAGCTCTAGTTAATATTCCCTCTATCATTATTAATCTTCCAAGATGCTCTGCCCTTATTTTCCGGAGAGGTGTTAATTCTGGCAGCCGTCTAAATCTAGCTCTAAACTCTCGAACTTTCCTGGCATAGTTTAGATTTATTATCTTCATTACGTCTCCAACTGCATGAGAGGCAGCTTCTATATATCTTGAAGGTTTTTCAATGAGTGACTCTGCAAGTTCATGATCAAACTTCATTAAATCCTCAAAATCTATCAATAATGATTTTTGCCCAGTTATAGCCATCTGACTTAATCTTCGCCTATACTTGTATTCACCATCACTTGTTTGAAAGGATTTAAAGAATTGTGCAAATCTTTCCCTGGGGTCTAATTCAATAAGCTCAAAGGCCATTTAATTTTCCCCCAAAGCTAAAATTTGTCTTTTCCACTTCTCCACGATTTGAGAAACTTCTATGAGTAGATTTTTTTCCTCAATTGTCATTGCTTCTAAAACGTTTGGGGGTAACGCTTCACTTAGCGCTGCTTGAATAATTTTTTGTAATCTACAACTTATGATATCTCTTGCAGTTGTTTCAACTTTATGTAATTCTTGAATTAATTCTGGTAAGGGTTCCTTTTTACATCTTTCCCTCAATCTCTTTAAATATGCCCTCAATTTAGGGTAGAAATGTGGATCAATTACAGTTAAATTAATTTCTCTAGATTCCTTCCACATAACTCTAAGAAGCTCTCTCAAGGATAATTCTTCAGTAACCTTTAAATCTACGACACCTAATTCCATGAGCTTTAATGCTATCCATCTTGGAATTTGAATTTCAAATCCAATACTACTCAAGTCTATTCTATTTCCAGCCACTTCAATTGAGGGTCTAGCTTCTTTTACTACAGCTCTTATAGGACTTGTGTCATAATTTATATGTGATGCTTTTATTATTTGTTTAAACATTTGAAACACCGTGCATTTCATTATTACACTTGGTGCTGTATTAAGTTTTCTCGTTCAACTAAGTTAAACTTAATATTGCAGGTGCGAGAGATTTTAGGCTGGTGATGAACTTTGTCTAATACCGCCATACTAATGCTTTGGACTGAGAAGTATAGGCCGAAAAAACTTGATGATATCGTTAATCAAAGGGAAGTTATAGAACGAGTTAAACAGTTCGTTAAGACCAAGAATATTCCACATATGCTGTTTGCCGGCCCACCTGGAACTGGGAAGACAACTACTGCTCTTGCCCTTGCATATGAGCTCTATGGTTCAAATTGGCGTCAAAATGTTCTTGAGCTTAATGCTTCAGATGAGAGAGGTATACAAACGGTTAGAGAACGTGTAAAGGATTATGCTAGGACACTGCCCATGGGGGATGTTCCATATAAGATAATAATTTTAGATGAGGCAGACAATATGACAGCTGATGCGCAGCAAGCTTTAAGGAGAACGATGGAGCTATACACTAGGACTTGCCGATTTATCTTGATAGCTAATTATTCAAGTAAAATTATTGAGCCAATTCAATCAAGATGCGCTATATTTAGGTTTCAGCCACTAAGTGAAGATGACATTGCAAATAGAATTAAGTTGATAGCTGAAATGGAAAGTGTGGAATTAAGAGAAGATGGTTTAAAGGCAATTCTTTATGTAGCTGAGGGTGATTTGAGGAGAGCTATAAATACTCTTCAGGCAGCAGCAGCACTAGGTGTAGTTGATGAAAAAGCAGTTTATAGAGTTGTAGGTAAAGCAAGTCCAGTTGAAATTAGAGAAATGATGGAATTAGCGCTGAGTGGAAACTTTATGAAGTCAAGAGAGAAGCTCAGAGAGTTGATGATAACATATGGTCTTTCAGGAGTTGATATTATTAGACAAATGCATAGAGAAGTCTTCGCCCTTAAAATTCCTGAGGAAGCTAAGGTTAAACTGGCTGATAAAATAGGTGAGATAAACTTTAGGATGATTGAAGGTGCAGATGAGGAAATACAATTAAGTGCATTACTAGCCTTCTTCGCACTTTTCGGTCAACAATTAAGGGAAGCTCCTCTTCATTCTAAATAAAATGTATATCATTGAGGGATGAGCAAATGAGTTCCATGGGCCTTCTATGGGTGAACAAGTATAAGCCTAGAAAATTTTCTGAGATAATTGGCAATCGTGAATCTATTACCACGTTTAGATCTTGGCTTGAAAAGAGACTTAAGGGTGAGTCTGTAGAAAAAGCAGCTCTTCTATGGGGTCCTCCAGGTGTAGGTAAGACATTAACAGTTGAAGTTGCTGCCCTTGAATATAATTTAGAGTTAATCCAAATGAATGCCAGTGATGTTAGAACTGGCGAGCATATTAAACGAATTCTTGGAATGGCTTCTCAGTATGCATCTTTATTTGGGACTAGAGGTAAAATAATATTAGTTGATGAAGTTGATGGTATAAGTAAAGCTGAAGATCGAGGCGGTCTTTCAGCGATAATTAGTTTGATAGATGTTGCACGTTTCCCTGTGGTTTTAACCGCGAATGATCCCTGGGATCCTGCCTTTAGACCACTAAGAGATAAATGTAAAATGATTAGATATAATAGAATTAGACTTCCTACTCTAGTTGCATTTTTAAAGAAAATTTGTTTAATGGAGGGAATTAAAGCTGAGGATAGTGCATTAAGATTCATTGCAAAGCGAGTTGAAGGTGATGTGAGATCTGCTATAAATGACCTACAAGCAGCAGCTCAAGGTAGAAGAACATTAACATTAGCTGATGTTCAATGGCTTGCCATGCGAGATAGACAGTTTGGTGTATTTGATGTGTTAAAGGGGATTTTTGCTGCTAAAACATGTAGGGGAGCTAAAGCTGCATTTGCTCAATCCCTAGTTGATTATGAAATGCTTATACAATGGATTCATGAAAACTTACCGCTCCAATACACCTCACCTGAGGAATTGGCAAGTGCGTATGATGCATTATCAAGAGCTGACATCTTTCTAGGTAGAGCGAAGCGTACTCAAGCATGGACCCTACTTAGTTACACCATCGATTTAATGACAGCTGGCGTCTCAATGGTTAAAAAAGATCGATACCACTTCGTCAAATATCAATTTCCCCAAAAATTGAAGATACTTAGTCAGAGCAAGGAGGTTAGAGCAGTTAGGAATACTATCTGTAGAAGAATTGCCGAGAAATGCCATGTTTCACGTAGTATGGCTAGCTCCGAATATCTACCCTATCTCAAGTTTATCTTCGAAAATAATGTTGAAATGGCTGCTGGAATTGCTAGATGGCTTAATCTTGATGAATTTATGATAGCTTTTCTAGCTGGAAGCTTTGAAAAGGCTAAGGAAATTACTTCTCGATTATAATTTATTATAATTCAATGTCCCTTTAATTTCTAATAGCCTTAAATAATTCTTTTCAAATTCGGAGAGAATAAATCTAAATAAAGCATTTTTATGAATATTTTTCTCTAAAATTTCTCTAATATTCTTAACTGCTTGATAATTTATTTCGAAGGGTAGTTGATAAAATGCATCTACTAAGAATAAGTTTTCAGCTGGTGCTGGCATGATTCCCTTTGGCGGAACATATGTAGGGTCTAATAGTTTTTCGAACTCTTCTAAGCTCATTTCATCTAATCCTACGTCCATAACTGCAGATACCGTTTTTCTGATTAATCCACGTGCAAAACTTGCACCATAAAAATCGAATAGTAGGAATCCATCTTCAGTTCTATTTACATTTGCAACGAATATTCTTCTAATAGTTGTTTTATTCGCTTTGTAGCATAGGTTTTTGAAGTTGTGGACGCCGATGATTTTCTCTAATGCTTCTCTAGCTTTATGAATATTTATTCCAGGATCTCTAATTACATATTTATAATGTCTGTATATGGCTTCTCTTCTTGCATTAAACTTTAGTGGGACTTCAGAGTATGCCCATAAAATTATGTCTGAAGGTAATTTATCATTTAATCTATCTAGGTTTATCATCTTAGTTACTGTGAATGCTATGGTTTGTCCAATTGCATGTGCTCCTCGATCAGTTCTGCTTGCAGCTGTATATTTGAAGTTGTCATTAATTAAACTCTCTTCTTTGAAAGCTTTCATCAATTCTCCTTCAATTGTGGGTACGTCCAGTTGTCTTTGAAATCCATAATAGTTTGTTCCTAAGTAAAAGACTTTTAAGGCATATCTTTTTTCTTCCAATATGGCTCCCTTCTCTTAGCAGCTTCTAGGAATATTTCTTTTAATTGGCTTTCATGTGCCCCTTCTCTAATTTTAGATAATATGTCAACTAAGTTGTCATTTCTCATTAGGCATGGCTTTAACTTTCCATCTGCAGTTACCCTCATTCTAGTACAAGCTGCACAGAAACTTCCATTTTCTAGAGGTTTCACCACTTCTACCTCAATGTTACCGGGTAAGATGTACCTTCTTCTATTCTGCATGTCTCTTCTCGTTATAACTCTCAATGCTTTCATTCTAAGTTTATTTTCGATAGCATCTAGATCTACATGTAATTGCTTAAATTTTTCATAACTTATTCCAATTGGCTCTAATTCTATTAACTGTAATATTACCTTAAGTTTCCCAGCTAATTTCATCATTTCATCTATTTCATTTTCATTTAATCCCCTTAATATGACCATGTTAATTTTTATTGGCTTCATTCCACTTTCCATGGCCTTTTTTACGCCTTTTATTATTTTTTGAGGTGTAAAGTTGCTGCCTGTTATTTCGGAGTATGTTCTATTTTTTATTGATGGTAAACTTACATTTATCCGCATGAGTCCTGCTTCTGATAGGATTGATGCTTTTTCTTCTAGTAATGAGGCGTTAGTTGTCATGGCTAAATCTTTTATTCCATTTATACTAGCAAGTAACTTTATTATCTTGTCAATATCCTCCCTTACTAATGGTTCTCCTCCAGTTAATTTTATTTTGTTGATGCCGAAGCTTGCGGCTATTTTGGAAATTTTGTAGATTTCTTCTGGCGTCATTTCTTGGGTTGTGAATTCTTCTCCTTCTCTATGGCAAAATATACAGTTAAAGTTACATCTATGAGTTACTGTGATTCGTAGGGATCGTAGTGGTCTTCCATACTTGTCGTATATCATTACTGCTCACGCTTTAGTTCTATTTTTATATTTTTATATCTTTCATCAAACCCCTTTAGTGAACTTAGAAATCCTTCAATAATTTTGCGGCAAATAGTTTCAACATATGGTTTTATCCGCATTTCTTCTCCATCTACACTTATTTTGACTCTTGTTTTTAGAGGACACTTTCCTGTTTTTTCTCCATGTATTATTGCTCTAGCATATTCTATACATTTCTGATATCCACATAAACCACAGTTGACTTTTGGTAGTTCTTTAAATATCTTGATGATTGCATCATCTATTATCATATTTGCTATGAAGTCAATTTCATTCATTGTGCATGTCGTTAAGTTTTCAAATTTTTGGTTTATGGTTTTCTTAATTTCCTCGTCTTTGCAGACTATAATGAACTTTGAATCTAGCTTCTCTATTAGCCCTAAGTCTTCAAGAGTTTCTATTATGATTATTTTTGGATACTTTGATTCTTTAAATCCTTCAATTAACGTTATTCCATTTTTAGGGATGTATTCCTTGATAAGTTTATTTATGTCTGTTTCCCTTAGAAATAATGCTGCATCTTGGGGGGATACTGCTAAAGTTAAACTTGCACCTGCATTTAAATGTCTACTTGTATCCTTCTCTGCTATATCAATTCTCTTAGAACTTTTCTTAACTGTATATACCTTAACGTTTCTTTCTCTTAGTTTCTCTATTATTTTCTCTATTAGCTTGGTCTTTCCAATTCCTCTTCTTGCCCCGACTATGCAGTAGGCTTGCATTGATTATTCTTTCATTTTTAATTCTACTTTAATGTTTTCTATGACCGTTTCTGGATATTGTCCTCTTTCATCTTTCTCATATTTTTTAACCATATCCCATATCGTTATTAGTGCAATGGCTGTTGAGACTAGGGCTTCAATTTCCACTCCAGTTTTTCCCTCAGCTTTAACTATACTTGTTACATCCACTCTATCCTCTTTAACATCTACTCTTACTT